>Ga0075021_10000152_pt1 | contig 36995 bp, 28 predicted proteins | sample ColStrG_CSR_2012_FD_72749 | JGI IMG/M metagenome (GOLD analysis project Ga0075021, IMG submission 72749) | Freshwater sediment microbial communities in response to fracking from Pennsylvania, USA - Cold Stream Run_MetaG_CSR_2012 | ecosystem: Environmental > Aquatic > Freshwater > Creek >...
GGGGACAGCCGCCCACGGCTGTCCAGTCGAGCGAAGCTCGACAGGTCTTTGAACGGAACTAAACCGCGGAGCTTCGCTCCGCCGGACAGCCGTGGGCGGCTGTCCCCACGTGGTTTCGGGTGTTAGCTGGCGGCGGGGTGCTGCGAGGGTTGTTCTTCGGGAGGAGCTTCTCTCAGAGCTTTTTTCAGGTCGGCGTGTAACTCGTCGAGTTCCGTCATGGGCAGCTCCGAGGCCCAGTCTTCAAGCTGTTGCAGGTCCAGCGTGGTATGGAGTCGAACTCCGGATTTGATGTCGTCGGCGAAAGCGGCGCTGAAGTCGCCCGGCTGATATTGGGTATCGCCGATCTTCCTGCCGGTGTGCGCGTCGTAGAGCCGGCGGCTGGCGCTTCCGTCGCTATTCAGAAAGGCAAAGAAGACCTCGCCCAGGTCGCCGTAGTCAGCGCGATAGAACCAGGCCTTGTCCACATGGGTCTTTGGCCGCACCCGGCGCTTGGCGGTGAGGCTGGGCCGTTCCACAGCCACTCCGGTCGCGGGATCGAAATACAGAACACGCTGGCAGGACTCGCAGATCACGATCTGCCCGCTGCGTACTTCGTTATAAGTCTGGGGACGCAGCATGACCTGGCATCCCATGCATTTCTGATCACGCACTTCGGCCAGTCCCGAGCCGCGAAATTTCGAAACGCGTTCGTACTGGCGCAGCAAATCCTCGTTGACTCCGGCGCGGGCCAGATCGCGCTTGGCGTTCCATTCCGCCAGCAGTTTCTCGTCCTCGGCGGTGCGCTCGCGGGCGGCGGCTTTTTCTTTCTCGATCTCCGCCATCTCGGCTTTTAGATCCAGTTCTGCGGCTTTTACGTCCTTGTCGCGGGCGTCGGCGTTGAGCATCAACTCCAGAATCTTGTCCTCATTGGACTTGATGGCCTGTTCTGCAAACTGGATTTCGTGCAGCAAAGCCTTGTATTGCTCATTGGTTTTTACGGCAAGAGACTGGTCGCGGTATTTGGAGATTTTGCCCTGCAGGTCCTGGATGGCGCTTTCGTAGCCTCTGCGAGTGACGTCGTCGGCTTTGACCGCAGCCTTGGCCCTCTCCAGCCCGGCTTTGGTGCCGGCCAGTTTGGCTTCGATGGCTGCCACGCGTTTGGGCAGCGCAGCCACCTCCTGATTCAGGCGGAGGATCTCGCGATCCGCCTGCTGTAGCTCCATGAGGTGTTGCACGTCGGGAAGCATTGGGCTGATGCAATTTTAGCATGGGGCGCGAGCGTGGCCGGTCCACGTAGGGACAGGTGTCCCCAACGTGTTGCTTGCTAGCGAGCTAACCCCTACCCTTGTCATCCCGACCGGAGCGCAGCGAAACGAGCGAAGTCGGGACCTGCTTTGCTGGGGCGCTGGGAGCACCGCAACTGCCGAACTTCGCTCGGCCGGGCAGGTGAGGACACCTGCCCCTACGTGGGCTGGGACCGGTGGTAGGCTTTTAGCGAGGGGCAAATCTCAATGCAACGCATCAACCTGGGCGATTTTGAGCTTACCGCCGTTTCCGACGGCATTTACCATCTCGATGGCGGCGGAATGTTCGGCGTGGTCCCCAAAAGCCTTTGGGAACGCAAAGTGAAATCCGAGGGGAACAATCTTGTGCCCCTGGGATTGAATTCAGTCGTGATTCGGACCGGATCACACACCGTGCTGATTGAAACCGGCGCGGGCAACAAGCTTTCGGATAAGATGATCCGCATTTACGGCCAGCCGGCTAAATTACTGGAGAACCTGAGCGCGGCAGGCATTGCTCCGGAAGACGTGGACATTGTCATCAACAGCCATCTCCATTTTGATCATTGCGGCTGGAACACCATCCGCCAGGCCGCCAGGATTGCCGCCACTTTCCCCAAGGCGAAGTACTATGTGCAGGAAGGCGAGTGGAAACACGCACACGAAAATCAGCGCGACGGGGTCAGCTACATCACGGAGAATTACGATCCGCTGGTGGAAAGCGGACAGATGACGCTGCTGCGCGGGGACGCGGAAATTGTTCCCGGCGTGTCCGTCCGCGTCTATCCCGGGCACACGCGGGACATGCAGGCAATCCTGGTGCAAAGCGGTGGGCAGACGGCATGTTACATATCCGACCTGATTCCGACCAGCGCGCATCTTGACCTGAACTGGGTCATGTCCTATGACCTGTACCCGCTCGAAACCATCGAAAGCCGCAAGCGTTATTACGCGCAGGCGGTGCCGGAGAAGTGGTTGACCATGTTCACTCACGATTCGAACCTGCCCTGGGCCTACGTGGCGAAGGACGAGCACGGAAAGATGGTGGTGCGGAAGTGAGGGTTTACCGAAAGGTATGAACGGGCAGTCACTCCCGGGACGGGCACAAGAATTTGACTCCCGGCCCTGCTTCGCATAAATTAGCCGCCACTCGTTTTGGAGGTGTACGGCATGCTTAGCGGATTCAAGACGTTTATCCTGCGGGGAAATGTTGTCGATCTGGCGGTTGGCGTGGTCATCGGCGCGGCTTTCGGGGCGGTCGTAACCAGTTTCACCAAAGCCTTCCTTACTCCACTGATTGGTCTTCTGGCAGGCAAGGAAGCCTTTACCGGTCTGACCTTCAATATTGGTTCCGCGGTTTTTCCGGTCGGCGAGTTCATCAATGCTCTGATTTCGTTCTTATTGATCGCAGCGGCGGTTTACTTCTTCGTGGTCACGCCGATCAATGCCCTGATCGCACGGACCCGCAAGGCGCCTGCGCCGGCCGATCCCACCACCAAAAAGTGTCCCGAATGCCTGAGCGAGATTCCGATCGACGCCCGGCGCTGCGGGTTCTGCACCCAGCCGGTACTGGGGAAAGCGGCATAGACGCTTGGACGATCTGAAATTCCGGGTGAACCCTTTGCTCGAAATAGTCTTGGCCGGTTAGGGCACCTTGTGGACAGTGGGGCCGATCTGGCGAACCTTGCGAACGAAACGGCCTCCGGTCGTGCCGTCAGAAATAAGAACAGGTCTCGCCTACCGGCTCCCTCGCAGGCTCGGCTGCCCTTCGCCAGCAGCCTGCTCGCGGTGTTCCCGCACTATCCGAGCCACGAGCAACCCCACAAGCAGGAAGAACGCTGCGACTCCCGATCTCTCATTCATAAACCCTCGGCGCAAGCGATTCGATTGCCGGCGACCCTCACTCTGATTGGATGACAATCCCCATAAAACTTTCATAAAGACTGCGATAAGAGTTCGTAAGGAATGGAGCCGGCGTCTTTACGAACATTTTATGGACTTCTTATTCGAAACTTACGGACTCTTGTATCCAATGATCTGGGTGAGTGATTCCAGGCGTTTCAAGCGATCCGAGCCTGGAGGAAACGAGAAAGGGGCAGTATCCGATGTCGATCCAGGAAGTATCCGCAGAACAGTTGGCAGAACTCCTGCACCACTATCATCAAGCGTTGGGGCCGGATCTTAGCTGCGAAAGCAAATCAACCGTCGAAGTATGGGAGCAGGTACCGCAACCGGAGAAGGGTCGTCTGGTGGCCGCCGCGCGTCTGGCATTGCTGGAATTGGCCTCAACAGCCAGAGAGGTGGAAGACTCAAGGCGCTATTTTGCAAAGCCGGGTCAGGCCGAATGGGGTTGCTGAGATGGGGAACGCCACCCAGCGAGGGAAGTTGAGGGGCATTTCTTTGCGGACGCTTCCTCTAAGCAGGACCGCGGCGCCCGCAGTTTGATCCCGGGGGCCACGGAGTTCCACATCCTGTAGCATGAGGCTATGGCGCGACTGCAGCCTTTTGTGCTCCTGGCCCTGCTCGCGGCGACGGCATGGGCGCAGGACAAGAGTCAACCCGTTCCCTCTTCCTCTCGACCCGCCTCGCGTGCGACGTCCATCTCAGGTGCAGGCGCCATTAGCGAAGGCGTTTACCGCAATCCCTTTTTCGGATTCAGCTACAAGCTTCCCTACGGCTGGGTGGACCGCACCGGGGAAATGCAGGTCGATTCGCCGAATGCCTCCAACGCCGCCAAGTCCCTGCTGCTCCTTGCCATCTTCGAGCGACCACCGGAAGCCACCACCGCCGAGACGGTAAATTCCGCCGTTGTGATCGCGGCCGAGCATGTCTCTTCCTATTCCGGCATGAAGACCGCGGCTGACTATTTCGGACCGCTCACAGAGCTGGCCACCGCCAAAGGCTTCCAGGCAGTCGAAGAGCCTCGACAGTTCTCTATCGGTTCCGCGCAACTGGTACGCGGGGATTTCACCAAGCCGCGAGGAACGAGTGCTGTGCTTCAAACGTCGCTGGTCATTCTGGAAAAGGGCTACGAGGTTTCGTTCACCTTCATCGGCGGCAGTCCGGACGAGATCAGTGAGCTGATCGAGAAATTAAGCTTCGGGGCGAAGAAACCGGAGCGCTGATCATCGGCAACCTCTCATTTTTTGTCATCCTGAGCGGAGTAGCTGTTTCGCCTCGCGAAGCAGCTGCGTAGTCGAAGGACCCCTGCTCGAAATACTTTCCGGATCACGTCAGGAAATATTCCCGCACAGGGTTGGCAATTGAAACACAAACCAGGATCTTGCCACAGGTAGGGGTCCTTCGACTCCGCATCTGCGTTCGCAAGCGAACGCGGATGCTTCGCTCAGGATGTCAAAGGAGAAATTACTCCAGGGCTTCGGGCTCCAGCCCGATATCTTTTTCGCCGGCGGCTTTCTTTTCCATGTACTTTTTCACCCAGGCCTCCCAGCTTTTTCCCGCAGCCGTGTCGCGGCCGGTGAAAGCCAGCGCGGCAATCTCCGAGTAGGGAATCATCACTCTCTGGTTGGACGTCTTCGGAAGAACTCGCACTAAAGAATCGGCCAGGGTGGGGCCAGTCTTGCGGTCAAAGAGATATCCTTCGACGGTCGTACCGTTCTTGCGAGTAATAGTCACGTCGCCGCGGTAGTCGAAGGCCTTTTCCAGGGCTTTGCGGGTTTCCTCTTCGGAGGCCAGCGCCGGAACCCAGCCTTGCAGATTTTCGTGTTGCCAGCCGGGAGAGACTTCAAGCGCGTCTGGCGACGAATCAGGCTGAGGTAACGATTCGTGGGATACGTGCCCCGCAGCTTTTCCCGTCACGCGCGGGTCTCCTCAAGGGTTTCAGCGGCATTTGCAATCTGTATGAGTGGTTGCTGGCCCTGCTCCACGGGCTCATCCAAGAGCCGCAGGGCGCCCTCATCGCGATAGCGGGTGAACAGCGTACCCTTTACTGTCGCCACAAAGCCGCTGAGAGATCCAAACGTATCGTTTACCGCCGAGGCCTCGTAGCCGCTGTGCACCATGCAGTTGGCGCAGTGCGGATTGCCCGACTCAGTTCCGTAGGACTCCCACGCTGTCTCCCGGATCAGCTCGTCGAACGTGTCCGCGTAGCCGTCCTGAAGCAGATAGCAGGGCTTCTGCCAGCCAAAAATGTTGTATGTGGGCATTCCCCACGGAGTGCAGGCGTAGTGCCGTTTGCCCATGAGGAATTCCATGAACAGCGGTGAGAGATTGAACCGCCAGTCCTTTTCGCGGTTCGATAGTATCGCCCGGAACAATCGCCGGGTGCGGGCGCGTCCCAGGAAGTGCTGCTGGTCGGGAGCTTTTTCGTAGGAGTAGCCGGGCGAGAGCATCATTCCCTCGATGCCCAGCTCCATCATGTCGTCGAAAAACGCGCGTACACTCTTGGGATCGGCGCCGTCAAAAAGCGTGGTGTTCGTGGTCACCCGGAAGCCGCGGGCCAGAGCCTCGCGGATCGCATCGACCGCGATCTCGTATCCGCCTTCGCGGCATACGGCAAAGTCGTGGTGGTCTTTTTGACCGTCGAGGTGGACGCTGAAGGTCAGGTATTTGGTCGGTTTGAAGAGGTGAATTTTCTCTTTGAGCAGCAAGGCATTGGTGCACAGGTAGATGTACTTCTTGCGGGCCACCAGGCCTTCGACAATCTTGTCGATCTCGGGGTGCATGAGCGGTTCGCCGCCCGGGATCGAAACCACGGGCGCGCCACACTCGTCGACCGCGCGGAAGCACTCCTCGGGGGTCAACTGGCGCTTGAGTACATGCGCCGGGTATTGAATCTTGCCGCAACCGGCGCAGGCCAGGTTGCAGCGGAACAGGGGCTCCAGCATCAGCACCAGCGGATACTGCTTCCGCCGGGCGAGTTTCTGCCGGATGACGTAGCTGGCCACCGTCCACATCTGCGATACGGGAACACTCATGCTTGACTGAAATCTCCTCCGAATATGCTAACAGGTCGAGCCGTTTTGGTGCGCTGACAATGTAGGCGCGGGCACGCGTGGGGACAGCCGCCCCCGGCTGTCCTGCGGAGCAAAGCTCCGCCGTCTTTTAGCCCTGCAAAATCTGTCGAGCCGCGCTCGACTGGACAGCCGGGGGCGGCTGTCCCCACGTGGCATCGCGGCCTCTTAAAACTACTTGGAAACACAAGGGTTACCCGCCCGGTTCGGGGGTCGAAAAATAGCCGTCTCCGTGGTACAATAAAGATCATCCTCGGAAGCCGTAAGTGTTAATAATTTCAGTCATTTGAGGCAAATTCCAGGGCATCGGAAAAGCACGCCGGCAAAGACCCATGCCCGGCATTTTTCCACGGAGCTGAATGGCTACGAAAGAAATCACCCCCATCGACGAAACCAAGCCAAAAAACGGGAAAGCCATCGATATGGTTGCCGCCGTTGAGGCTAAACAAAAGGCCCAGGAATCAGCGGGCAACGGAGACTATACCGCCGACTCGATCAAGGTGCTCGGCGGCATGGAAGCCGTCCGCAAACGTCCCGCGATGTACATCGGTTCCACCGGTGAGATGGGGCTGCATCATCTGGTCTATGAAGTGGTGGACAACTCGGTCGACGAAGCTCTTGCCGGTTACGCCGACAAGATCGAGGCCACCATTCACCTGGACAACTCGATCACGGTGGTCGACAACGGCCGCGGCATTCCCGTGGACTCGATGGACATTGACGGTGAGAAGGTCCCCGCCGCGCAGGTGGTGATGACCAAGCTGCACGCCGGCGGCAAGTTCGACTCGTCCTCATACAAAGTTTCCGGCGGCCTGCACGGGGTTGGTGTTTCCTGCGTCAACGCGCTAAGCGAGGAGCTCGATCTTGAAATCTGGCGCGACGGATTTACCTGGGAGCAGACCTATTCCAAGGGCGAGCCCACTAGCAAGCTGAAGAAAACCGGCGCCGTGAAAGCGAAGACTGGGACGAAAGTCCACTTCGTTCCCGACAAGACCATTTTCACTGCTACCGAATACAACTTTGACACGCTGGCGCAGCGCTTGCGTGAACTGGCCTTTCTGAACAAGGGCTTGCAGATCACTCTCACCGATGAGCGCACCACCGAAGCCAAGACCGGCGAAGCCAAATCCGTCCAGTTCAAGTACAACGGCGGCATCGTGGAATTTATCAAGCATCTGAACCGCGGCAAGCAGGTGCTTCACGACAAGGCTATTTACATGGAGGCCGAGCGCAGCGGTGTGGTCATGGAGATCGGCCTGCAATATAACGACGCCTACTCGGAATCGGTATTCAGCTTCGCCAACAACATCAATACCGTGGATGGGGGCTCGCACCTGTCCGGTTTCCGCATGGCGCTGACGCGCACCATCAATTACGCCGGTCAGCAGATGGGCTTGTTCAAGGACGTAAAAGAAAATCTTACCGGCGACGACGTACGCGAAGGCTTGGTCGCGGTCATCAGCGTGAAGCTGTCACAGCCGCAGTTTGAAGGGCAGACCAAAGGCAAACTGAATTCCGACATTGCCGGCATCGTGCAGGCGTTCGTGAATGAGCGCCTGGGCGCTTATCTCGAGCAGAACCCGACCGTCGGACGAAAGATCATCAACAAAGCCATCGAAGCATCGCGCGCGCGTGAAGCCGCCAGGAAAGCCCGCGACCTCACCCGCCGCAAGGGCGCGCTTGACGGAGGCGGTCTTCCCGGCAAGCTGGCAGATTGTTCGGAACGGCAGCCGGAACGCTGCGAACTGTTTCTGGTCGAGGGAGAATCCGCCGGAGGCACGGCCAAACAGGGCCGCGATCGCCGCTTTCAGGCCATCCTGCCGCTGAAAGGAAAAATCCTCAACGTCGAGAAGGCGCGCTACGACAAGATGCTGGGGCACGAAGAAATCCGGGCGATGATTACTGCTCTCGGCACCGGCATCGGCAAGGACGATTTCGACTTCGCCAAACTGCGCTACGGCAAGGTCATCCTGATGACCGACGCCGACGTGGACGGAAGCCACATCCGCACTCTGCTGCTCACATTCTTCTTCCGCCACATGCAGGAGTTGATCAAGCGCGGCAACGTGTTCATCGCGCAGCCGCCGCTGTACTCGATCAAAAAAGGGAAGACTCTGCAGTACATCAAGGACGACGACGCGCTGGACAAAATCATCCTGAAGCGCGCGTCGGAGGGCTTGATCGTCCGCTACGGTGAAGGCGCGGCCAAGCTCGAGGGCGCGGGCCTGTCAAAGTTTGCCAGCGGGCTGAAAGAATATTTTGCCTTCTTCGACAAGCTGAACAAGCGGTTACGTGACGAGCGCGTCACCGAACTGCTGCCCCGGCTCGACCTTTCCAAGCGCACCGACTTTGAGGGCGACAAGAAAGACGCGCCGAAGAAAATCGAAAAGCTGGAAAGGGAGCTGAAAAAACTCCAGAAAGAGCGCGACTTCAAGAGCGTGGAGTCCCGCTTCGACGAAGAACACAATCTCTGGGAAGTGCGCTACGTCAATTCCCAGGGCGCGGAACATCTCATCAACTGGGAACTGGCTTCGACCGCGGAGTACCGGCAACTGCTTTCGAAATTCAAGCAGATCGAAACTTATATGGAGCCGCCGTTCGTGATCGAAGCGGTCACTGACGCCGCTCCGACCAACGGCGCCGCCGAAGAAGCCGGCAGCGAAGCCGCTGAGGGCGAGGCCGCAGATGCGGCGCCGAAGAAGGCGCCCAAGGCTGGCGCAGGCGCAAAGAAAAAAGCCATCGAAACCGAAGTGGTCGAGAAAACCAACGTCCGCGACCTCTTCGAATACATAAAAGAAGCGGGCAGCCGGGGCTACGAGAAGACCCGATACAAGGGCCTTGGCGAGATGAATTCCGAGCAGCTCTGGGCCACCACCATGGACCCCGAGCGTCGGACGTTACTCTCAGTCAAGCTCGAAGATATCGCCGAATGCGAAACCATCTTCAGTACGCTGATGGGCGAAGACGTCGAAGCCCGGCGCAAGTTCATCGAAGACAATGCGCTGGATGTGAAGAATTTGGATATATAGAAATTCTTAGCCACGGATTTGCGCGGATTTTCACGGATCAAAATCAGATGTAACGGGCGGCCTCGAGCCGCCTGTTTTATTTTCCACGAAAGAGCGAGAGCCGCTGGTTACCAGTGATTACCTCCGTGCCGCTTGTCTCCTCTAAGTGACTAAGAACCCCCTGCAAGTTTCCCCAAACTCTGCGTTCTTCCCATAGGACGGGAAAGACTCCTCCTTCCCGCCCGCTGAAACCAAGGGGAAACCACAATGACGAAGTTGCTGCTGATCGTGATCTTGCTGTGCGGGGCGGTGATGGGACAGGAAAAAGCTCAGGCGAAAGCTGCGGACTCGAACAACCAGCCCGCGCTCACCATTTACAACCAGAATTTCTTTGTGGCGCGGGAATACGTGCCGCTTGACCTCACGGCCGGTGTAAACCGTGCTCAGTACGCCGGGATCGCCTCTCATCTTGAGCCGGATTCCGTCATCCTGCGTGATCCCGGCGGGCGCAGCCTGCAGGTGCTGGAGCAGAATTATCGCAACGATCCCATCTCGCAGGAACTGCTGCTCTCGTTTTATGAAGGCAAGACCATTGACTTCCTGGTGCAGCGCGCCGACAAACAGGAAATCATCAAGGGCAAGGTCGTGCGAAGCGGCTACATCCCCAGCAGCTACTATGCGCAAAACTATCAACAGCCCTCTTACACTCAGCCCATCATCGAGGTCGACGGCGTGCTGCGTTTCGGACTGCCTGGCCAGCCGTTGTTTCCCGCGCTCTCGGGCGACTCCGTTCTTAAACCAACTCTCAACTGGCTGTTACAGACCAACGATCCCGGCAAGTTCGACGCGGAAATTTCCTATGTCGCCGGCGGCATGAGCTGGCAGGCCGACTACAACGTTGTGGTTTCCGACAATTCCAAAAGCAAGACCGATCTGCTCGACATGGTGGGCTGGATCACGATGCGCAATCAGAGCGGCAAGACGTTTGAAAACGCCAATATCAAGCTGATGGCGGGCGACGTCAACAAGGTCCAGGAGGGAAGCCTGGGCAATCGCGCCTACGCAGCCGCCAAAATGGCGATGGCCGACGAGGTCTCAGCGACGGTGGTCCGCGAGAAATCATTCGACGAATTTCATCTCTACACTCTGGCGCGGGGCACTACGCTGCGTGATCAGGAAACCAAGCAGGTGGAGTTCGTGCGCTCAACCGGCATTCACGCCCAGCGACTCTACGTGTACGACGGCGCGCAAGTGGCGCAATACGGCTACTACAACATCGAACAGGTTCGCCAGGACCAGAGTTACGGCACGCAGTCCAATCCCAAGGTGTGGGTGATGGAAGAGTTCAAAAACGGCGAAGTGAACCACCTCGGCATCGCGCTGCCCAAGGGCAAACTGCGCTTCTACCGGCGCGATACCGACGGGCATCTGGAATTTGTCGGCGAGAACATGATTGACCACACACCAAAAGACGAAACCCTCCGCATCTTTACAGGAAACTCGTTCGATGTGGTCGGCGAGCGCAAGCGGACCAACATCCGCGTGGATTCGGCCCACAACTGGATGGATGAATCGTTCGAAATCCGCGTGCGCAATCACAAGAAGGAAGCGGTGACGGTGCGCGTCGTGGAACATCTCTATCGCTGGACGAACTGGAAGCTAAGCGAGCAGTCGCAGGAGTCCCGCAAGATGGATGCACAGACGGTGGAGTTTCCGGTAACGATCGCACCGGACGGGGAGCAGGTGGTCGCGTACACGGTGCACTATTCGTGGTAGGCAGCACAAAACATGCGGGGACAGCCGCCCCCGGCTGTCCGGCGGCGCGCAGCGCCGCTTTGGTCCGGGCAATAGACTGTCGAGCTGCGCTCGACCTGGACGGCCGGGGGCGGCCGTCCCCACGTGTGCATCTATGGTCCCGACGTCTGTCTGAGAGCTGGCGGCGGGTACTTTACTTCGGGGTATGCGCGATCGAAGGCCACCCAGAGCAAGACCAGCAATACAAAGAGAAAGACACTGCCCTCCGGGCCTACTGTTCCTCCGGTCAGCCAGTTCGGGCCGTGCAGGGAGGAATGCAGCAGGTGTCCGGGGACCATTCCGCCGCTATCGGGGACGGAGTAAAAGTAGCTCTCGCCCCAGTCCCAGGAATAGTGAAAGCCAATTGCAAACCATAAATTCCCGGTGCGGCGCAGGGTGAGACAAAAGAAAAAACCGATCAGGATGGCGCCCAGAATCCCGGTCCGGCTTTCTCCCGGATTGTCCAGATGCAGCAACCCAAAACCAACCGACAGCAACGCAGCCGAGGGCCAGAAGCCAAGAGTCTGGGTCAAGGTGAAAAGGGTATAGCCGCGCGTCAGAAATTCTTCATGGAAGCCCACGATCAGAAATAAGACCGCCCAGAATACGGCAAACTTTAATGCGCGGGCGCCGTGCAGCGCGAGCAGCCCGAAGTCAATGGCGCTGGCTCCTCGCAAAGCCAGCAATAACAGTGTGAGCGAACAAAATCCCCACAGTGATCCCAGCCAGAACATCTTGCCGAAGGCGCGACGAAGGGGCAGACCGTAGGTGCCGAAGGGACGATCTTCGATTCGTCCCATCACCAGCGCGGCAGCGATGGCGGCGAATGCAAGTCCCGCATAAGCCACTGCCTGCAGCCGCAGATCGCCCATGTCCGGCAACCCGTAATAGATCAATAGCCGGAGAGCCAGACGGAGCGCGCGGTACAGGACGACGTAGAGCGCAAATCGCCATAGCGGGCGAAGGCCATCCGGGCCGATAAATATCTTTTGCACTCGCTCTTCAAAGGGCGAGAGCTTGATGAGTTCATAACCTTGAGAGACGAGGTGCGGCGAAGAATCTGGAGCAGTGTGACTTTCGTTGTGATCTTCCTCTTGACCTTGGACGGGTATCGTTTCTCCTGGCTCAGCTCTTGACTCATCCATTGCGTGATTTCCCGAATCGTCCCCCGACATGGTAAAACACTCGCCTTCCCTTCATGGGCAGATTCTTCACCCGCGAACGCTTCGGCCGACCCCAGGTGCTGGCAGCACTCCTGCTGCTTGCGTTTCTGGCCCAGTGTTTATGGCTGGTCGAGCGAGGCTGGCGAAGCGGGGCCATCGATCCCGAGGAAATCTACCGCCTGGAACGCGGGACGGCGCTCTGGGAACATCGAGGCATCGGGGCGACCGGGTACATGCTGGCGGCGCCGGTGAGTCCGGAGATGGAACTGGATCCTCCCCTGCAGCGCGCGCTGCCGAACGGCGGTTATGATGCCAATCATTCGCCGCTGTGGTATCTGATCGCCGCCGCGCCGTTGGCGTTGAGTCCGGTGTTGCTCGAGCCGGGAAATATCGTCGCACTGCACCGCTTGGCCGCGAGCCCTTACCTGGTTTTTGGTGTGCTGCTGGGCGCTTCCCTCTGGTATGTCTCCCGCCGGCTGTTCGGCAATGCGGGCGGATATGTCGCTCTTACGCTGTACTGTTTTTCGCCCGGAATCCTGCGCGCGAGTGCAGTGTGGTCGGCCGAGCCCGAGGTGGGCGCAGCGTGGGGAGCGTTCGGCGCCATCTTCACGGCCATAGCGGTCGCGCACACACTTTACGCACCGCGTGAAGTCATCCTGTGGAACTGGCGGCGGATTGTGCTGCTGGGGTTGTCCCTGGCGCTTGCGGTGGGCTCACAGTTTTCGCTGGTCATCGTCGTTCCGGTCGCACTGGCGTTCATGCTTTACCTCGCTCCCACCCGTCGAACGGCTGCCACTGCCATCTGGGTTGTCGCCTGCGGGGTAGCGGTGTTGCTCCTCTATGGATCCTACTTCTTTCACGCGCGCGCGTTCTTCCAGGGGCTTGGGCACGCATCTTTTTTTGCGATTTCGTGGGAGGCGTACGCTATGCCCCAGGCCTACCATCAAATCCGTGCGCAACTGGGACAGAGCAGCCCCGCCTTGATACTGGCTGTGCCCGCCGCCCTCGTCACCTACTTCGTCTGGCCGCGAGCCCGATATTTCGGAAACACGGCGCCCCTGCTGGTCGCGAGCCTGTTCCTGGTATTGGCATTGGGTACGCCTCACTATCTGGGACTCGGTTTTCAGTTCATGGCGGTCCCCTTCCTCTTCGTCTTCGTCGCCGGGATCGCGGCTGATCTGCTGGAAACTCGCCATCGCGCCATCGCCCTGGCCAGCGTCTGGGGACTGCTGGTGGCGAATGCCGGATGGAATCTCTGGGAACTGGCCCGGGTCGGGCGCGGGTAACGAAAGTCACAGCCTATCCCTCAATCACTTAGCAAGAAATGCAGCGAGAGGGAGCAACCTTCGAGGGCTGCGGAATCAGCCTGAGAATTAAAGACGCAACCAACCTGACCTTCGGAGGTTCTAAACGTGGAGAGGGTCTTTTTGCCTGGGAGGGTGTGCCATGTTTCCGAAAGTCAAGACTCCGGAACTGGGGTATGATGAGGATGTGGAACGGCTGAATCCAGCCACGGTAGCGGCACTCACGCTGGTGTTCACCACTCTGGTATTTGTCGTTTTTGCTCCCGGGCTGGCAGTCGCACAGATCAACGGCACGCCCGCATCAGTCACCTCCACCAATTTTGGCGGACACCTGAATTCCACTCCCGGTGTGCCGGCCAGCATCACATCGCTCGGACCGAGCGGTATTCAGCCCCGAAACCCGTTTCCCAATCAACCACCGTGCTGCATCAACCCGCTATTCCCGGCGAATCCTAATCCGCCGCTTTTCCCGCGTCATCGCCATCACAGCGGACAATTTTTCCCCGGGGGTGGGGCGGTTTACGTGCCTTATCCGGTCGCAATAGAGCCGAACGGCTATGATCCCGCGGCAGACGCCGGGCAGCAACAGGACGACGAGGATTATCGTGGCGGGCCCACGATCTTCGACCGGCGCGGCCCCGGAACGCCGGCTCGCTCCTACCCCGATGCTTATGCGCAGCGGACGAGTCGAGCACCGGAAACGGAATCTGCTCCAGCGAGCCAGGCGCCGGACGATCCCGTCCCCGACCAGCCGCAGACAGTGCTCATGTTCAAGGATGGTCATCAGCTTGAAGTACAGAACTATGCGGTAGTGGGAGACATGCTTTACGACTTGACGCCCGGACGTCATCATAAGATCGCGCTTGCGGATCTCGATCTGAGCGCGACCATCAAACAGAACGACGAGCGCGGCATCGATTTCCGCTTACCGCCTTCGCCTGAAGCGAACAAGTAAATGCCAAGCCGGCTTGCCATCACGATCCTTGTGGCTGTGACCTGGTTAGTACCGGCTTCGGCACAAATGCGGATCGGAACGACTGCAGCTGGCACAACCGCAATCCGAAGCAGCGGATTTAGGATCGCCGCGACGGCTGGTTTTGGGAGCCGCGGAGTGGCGGCCGGCGGCAATCGCCGTCTGGAGCATGGGTCGCGAGGCGCGATCCTCCTGCCCTATCCATATTTCAATTCCGACTATAGCGACGCAGCCGTTGAGGCGGGGCAGCCGCAGATCATCGTCGTGCCCGCCTCTTCGCCGGCGCCCCCACCGCCGCCCGTTCCGCTTGAGTCATTACTGATCGAATGGCATGGCGATCACTTTGTGCGCACCACCACTTCTTCGGCCAGCGGACAAACGGCTCCTGACTACTCGGAAAAAGCTTATTCAGAAAAATCTTATTCGGAAACATCCACGGACGGCTCGCAGCGCCGCGGACGATCGGCGCCGGCAGTCAAAGAGGCGGTCCAACCTCGCGAACTCCCGCCCGCCGTGCTTGTGTTCCGCGACGGCCGCAGGGAAGAAGTGAGCGACTACACCATCATGAATGGGACCATGTATTCCAAGGCTGACTACTGGACCAGCGGTTCCTGGACGAAAAAGATACAGATTGCCGACCTGGACGTCCCCGCCACAATGAGGATCAACCAGGAGCGCGGCGTAAAGTTTGTGCTGCCCGCAAGCCCCAATGAAGTAGTTATGAGACCGTAGTAGCTACGAGACACACGTGGGGACAGCCGCCCTCGGCTGTCCTGGCCGTGCGCAGCACGGCAGTTAGAGCGTGCCACAGTGGAGCTTCGCTCCACCGGACAGCCGGAGGCGGCTGTCCCCACACGGTTCGTGGAATCTTTGACCCTCTTTCAGCTCATGTACCAGCCGCCATTTGCGTTGACGGTTTGCCCGGTGATGTATGCGTTCTCGGCCAGCATGAGCACAACGGAGGCCACTTCGTCGACGTTACCGAACCGTCCGATGGGAATGACGCTGGAAGTCGCCCTGGGATTCGCGCGCAGCATTTCGGTTTCAACCAGCGCCGGACAAACCGTGTTGGCCGTGATGCCTTCCTTGGCGAGTAACGCCGCATACGAGTGAGCCAGGCCCAGCATCCCGGCCTTGGACGCGGCGTAGTGCGGTCCCACCAGCCCGCCGGTTTGCGCCGCCGTGGAAGAGATGTTGATAATCCGTCCCCAGCGCTGGAGGCGCATCTGCGGCAGTACTGCCTGGGTGACCAGGAACGCGGACTTCAAATTCACGTTGATGTGCTCGTCCCAGTCTGCCTCCCCAATGTCTTCAAGCTTGATCTGACGCGCCATGCCCGCATTGTTCACCAGAATCTGCACCGCTCCGAGTTCGCGTTCCGTCTGACCTACCATTTTTCTGACTTGATCGGATTGCGAAACGTCGGCTTGAATCGCAAGCGCGCGTCTGCCCAATTTCCGGATCTCGGCGCGAATTTTCTCAGCGTCGGCTGAGCGCTCACGGTAATTTATCGCCAGGTCAGCTCCCGCCCCCGCTAATGCCAGCGCCACCGCGGCGCCAATCCCGCGACTGCCGCCCGTGACCAGCGCTACCTTGCCCTTGAGAGTTTCCATAAGCCGAATTATCCCATTCGGATAGTTTCAATGCGTACCGTTTTCGTGACCCGTCAGCGGCCGATTCCTGAGCTCGTTCCGACCATTCTTATGGTATAATTTTCCTATCGCGAATCAACCCTAACATCCTGTAAATGCAGTTATTTAGAGATAACTTCAGCGGCTCAATGCAAGCTTAAATGTCCCTCCGAAAAGAGTCGGTCGGGAGATGCCAGGTGTGACCGCTGTCGCAAGTTTTCGCGCGCTGGAAGATGTTGGATCGCAGCCGCGTTCTTCCGGACGAGCCAGCAGCTAAAAGCCAAGGAGCTAAAAGCGTTTTATGGCCGACGATCAGAACCCCGAACTCCCCTTGACTCCTCCTCCACCCGGCGACGGCAGTCCCGGTGCGCTGAACATTCAGCCGGTCAACATTGAAGAGGAGATGAAGAAGTCGTACCTCGACTATTCAATGTCGGTCATCATCGGCCGCGCGCTGCCCGATGTTCGCGACGGATTGAAGCCCGTGCACCGGCGCATTCTTTACGCCATGCACGACATGGGATTGCTGCACAACCGCAAGCACAGCAAGTGCGCCGGAGTCGTGGGCGAATTGCTGAAGAAATATCATCCCCATGGCGACAGCGCGGTTTACGACGCGTTAGTGCGCCTGGCGCAGCCCTGGAGCTTGCGCTACCCGCTCATCGATGGTCAGGGAAACTTCGGATCCGTCGATGGCGATCCTCCCGCGGCCTATCGATATACCGAGTGCCGGATGTCGCGCATCGCGGAAGAGATGCTGGCCGACATCGACAAAGATGCGGTTGAGTTCCTGCCTAACTTCGACGAACAGACGTCGGAGCCGACGGTCCTGCCGGCGCGCATTCCCAACCTGCTGGTCAACGGATCGAACGGCATCGCAGTCGGCATGGCGACAAACATTCCGCCCCACAATCTCACTGAAATTGTGGACGCGACCATTACCCTGGTTAACAATCCCGCCGCCCAGCTCGCGGACATTCTGAAATTCGTGCAAGGTCCGGATTTCCCAACCGCCGGCATCATTCACGGCCGCGCCGGAATCGTCGACGCCTACAAGAACGGCCGCGGGCGCTTCATCATGCGCGCTAAGGCTGCGATCGAGACCATCACCAAAGACCGGAAGGCCATCATCATTACCGAGATTCCGTATCAGGTGAACAAAGCCCGGCTGGTCGAGCGCATCGCCCAACTGGTGAATGAAAAGATTGTCGACGCGATTTCCGACGTCCGCGACGAAAGCGACCGCGACGGCATGCGCATCGTGGTCGAACTCAAGCGTGACGGCGAACCCCAGCTCGTGCTCAACCAGCTGTTCAAGCACACCCAGATGCAGGAAAGCTTCAGCATGATCCTGCTCGCGGTCGTGAACGCCCAGCCCAAGGAACTGGGCTTGGTGCAGGCGATCAAGCTTTTTATCGACCACCGCGTGGATGTGGTTCGCCGCCGCACCGCCTTCCTGCTATCGAAAGCGAAAGACCGGGAGCACATTCTCGAAGGCTACCTGACCGCGCTCGATCACCTGGACAACGTGATCGTCATCATTCGCGCCAGCGCCAACCGCGCCGAGGCCCGCGAAAACCTGGTGGCGTTCTTTGCCGGCAAGAAGATTGACATCAACGTCACCGGCCGCACTCCCAAGCGCGATCCCGAAAATCCGTTCACCGCCATCCAGGCTGATGCCATTCTCGAACTGCAACTGCACCGCCTGACCAAGCTTTCCATCGACGAAATCACCAAAGAGCTGAACCTTACCCGCGAAAACATTGCCGAGTATGAGTCGATTCTTGGTTCGGAAAAGAAGCTGCGCGGCGTGATCGTGAAAGAGCTGGAAGAAATCAAAAAACAATACGGCGACGACCGCCGCACCGTAATCGAAGATGAAGCTGCCGAAATCCATCTGGAAGACCTGATCGCCGATGAACAAGTCGCGGTCACGGTAAGCCACGGCGGCTACCTGAAGCGCACCCCGATCTCGACGTACCGCATGCAGCGTCGCGGAGGCACCGGACGCACCGGCATGAAGACGCGCGACGAGGATTTCGTCGAGCATCTGTTCATCGCCTCCACTCACGCCTATATTCTCATCTTCACCAACACCGGGCGCGTGTACTGGCTGAAGGTCTATGAAATTCCCGACGTCAGCGCCGCGGGCAAAGGCAAACACGTTGGCAATCTTGTCGGTCTGCAACCGGGCGAGACGGTTCGCACCATGCTGGCCGTCCGCAATCTCGAAGAAGTGGGTAGATACATCTTCTTCGCCACGCGCAACGGCCTGGTGAAAAAGACCGAGCTCAAGGATTTCTGTCACGTGCGCTCGAACGGTATCTACGCCATCAGCATCGAGCAAGGCGACGAACTGGTTGCAGCCGGCCTCACCGACGGCCAGCAGATCATCTTCCTCGCCACCCACGAAGGCCAAGCGATCCGCTTCGACGAAGAAGACGTCCGCCCCATGGGCCGCCAGGCATACGGCGTCTGGGGCATCCGCATGGAAAAGGGCGACTACCTGGTCGGCATGGCGACAACTCCGAAAGACATCAAGAAGGCCGTGGAAGAAGCCGCCAAAGCCGCAGCCGAAGCAGGCATGCCGGAAGCCACTGCGACCGACGAGACTCTGCCGCTGAAGGGTTCGCTGATTCTCTCGGTCACCGAAAATGGCTACGGCAAACGCACTCCCGCCGACGAGTACCGTCTGCAGGGCCGCGGCGGCTCCGGCGTCATAAATGTTAAAACCACCGAACGCAACGGCAAAGTCGTAGGCATCGCCCAGGTGGACGAACACTCCGAGGTGATGCTGATCAGCCAGTACGGCAAAATCATCCGCATGGACTCAAAAACCATCCGCGAATCCGGCCGCGCCGCACAGGGTGTTCGGCTGCTGAACCTGGAACCGGGCGATCGGGTAGCGGCGTCGGTGGTGATTCCGCCGGAGGAAGAGCCGGCGAACGGGGCGACGCTGATTCAGTAGGAGGAGATCGTGTGGCGCGGGCGCCCTCGCCCGCGAAAGCTCAAGGGATGCGAGAAATCGCATCCCTTTTATCTGTATGAGTGATTATTTTCCAGCCGCCACAGCCCAAGGCTTCCCATCAAAATAAGAAGGCAGTTCCAACCCAAACAGCTTCATCACCGTAGGCGCTACATCCACAATCGCGGGCTTTTCGATTGCAATCTTGCGATTCGAAAACAGCACGCCCGGAACCAGCCGCGGGTCCACGCAATGATCGCCGCTCCAGGCTTTGAGATTGTCTTCGAAGATTGCGGTGGTCACTTTTCCCATGACCGAATCCCAGGAGGCGCGGAAGCCTTCGCCGTAGCCGACGATCAGGTCGGGGGCGTTGTCAACATAGGGGCCGGCGTAAACCGCGTCGCAGTCGAACATTCCGGTAATGCCGGTTTTCCCTGAGGCTGGGTCGACGAGTCCGTCGAGTTTGCCGCGCAGGTCTTCTTTTAAAGCCTCCGCTTCCGCTCCGGCTTCTACTATTCCTTCGCGCTCGCGGCCTTTGATGTTCAGATAGAGACCATTCAGGCCCATGGTGTAGGCGCGGGTGCGCGACCAGTCGACGTCTTCGAACCAGTCTCCACTTTCGCTTTTGCCGTCTTTCAACACCAGGTAGCCGTTCTGATGCAGCCACGCATTCAGATTCATGCAGCGGTTGAATGATCGGAAGCCGTGATCGGAAATCACCAGCAGCAGGGTTTGATCGTCAATCTGCTGCATGACTCGTCCGATCAGGGTGTCCATGCGATCGTAGAGGTCTTGAATCACGCGCGGCTTCTGGTCTTGCGGCACATCTCTTGCCGCCGGATGATCTTTGTCCAGATAGCGCCAGAACATGTGCTGCACCCGGTCGGTGGTGTCGAACACGCAGGCGCACAGGCCTTGCGGAGTTTTTTCCAGCGCATCGAAGAACATGCGCTCGCGGTCTTCATGATTGCCGTAGCACTGCGCCAGAAATGCCTGGTCGTCGAGCACCTCTTCGTTCAGCGCCCAGGTGTCTTCCGCCAGCCCCAGCGTGGCGTAGGGGCCAAAAAGCTTGGCCAGATAAATGGAGTAAGTTACGGGATGAGAGATCGGCAGATCGGGATGGCCGGGATCAATGTTTACCGGTGTGACGTAAACTTCAACCTCGGGCGAGATTTCTTTCAGATAGAAGCGGCAAATGCCGCGAGCCGTGAATCCCATGCCAGCTTTGAACTTTACCGGAATCCATTCTGAGTACTCGCCGACTTTGATGGTGAAAGTTTCGGAGTCAATTTGAATCCGTGCCCGCCCGCGGCTCAGATCAGGGCGAAGCTTGAACTCCGCCCGCAACTCACTCCCCGTGCCCAGAGGATTCTCCGGGCCGGGAATATAGGAATGGAATCCCGCGCCATTGTGTTCGACAGGAATGCGGACGCCGCCTTCGCGAAATTTGTCGCTGCTCGCACGCGTCGTGCAGAAACAGAATGTTCCCTGGCTTCCCTTCAGGTCCGGAACGCACATGCCCGAGAGCAACACGCCAGGAAACTTTTCCGGCGGAAACGTCGCGGGAACGCGAATGACGGAGCAGAAAACGCCTGCCTTGCCCAGCCAATGCCAAAAGGGCGTTCCGCGCCGCAGGCCTTTGATCTCCGCCTTGCCCAGCGGCAGCGAGTACTTGCCAATGCGCAAGTGGCGTTTGGGTTCGCTGATCTGCGCCGACGAAAGATATGGGAGATAGTTCTTCAGATCGCGGGCCAGGAAATCATAAATATTGTGCTTGCCGGGATTGACGCCGGTCTGAAAAGTGGACCACGCAACCGGAGAAATTGCGGGAAATGTAGTCCGCAGCGGACGAAAGGTTCCGCTGTCGCGAAGCTTGGTGAGGTTGGGCAGTCTTCCTTCGTTCATGAAGCGATCGGCGAGTTCGGGGTCCATGCCGTCGAACCCAACGATCACCACCCGTTTCACCTGCGCCTTGGCGTAAGCCTTGCGCCGCCGGAAAAGACGCAAGAGTTGGCGAATGGGCCAGGTAAGCAACGCGTAGAAGGAATAAAGAAATGCGACGAAGATAGTCCAGAAAGAAGATAAAACAGCGAATCCCGCGCCCGGGCCCGCGTAAGCCTCGCTGCGAAGAGGAAAGAGCAGAACGAGCCCGATGATCACCAGCAGAACTTGCAACCGGCCAATCTTTGTTTGCCGCGACAAAAACTTCATACTTGAATTCCCAATACGCTTTTGAAAATGAAACCTGCAATCAATGAGACCACAAAAAACAGGACAATCCAGTTCCATTCCGTCCAAGCGAAGCCGATGACTCGCGGCGAGTACGTGACCGCAATCGATTGAATGGGACTATTTTCCGCGAGCGCCGGTTCGCTGGAAGTGAACATGCGTTCCCAGAAATTGTCTTTCAACCGGACCGGCGAAACCCGCGCCAGCCCGGGCGAGACCACAACCTGTTTCGAAACCGTCTGGCTACCTGCGGCAATCTGGATGTCGTATTTCCCGGCACGCTCGGCCACGACTCGCCACACGATTTCATTATCTCGCGGAACATGCACCGCCGGAGCAGAACTCACCAGTGCGGCGGGCACTTGCAGCGTCACATCGTTGAGTGCGTTTGCATCTTGCACTCGCGCTTCCACCAGGAATGTCTGCGCCGGACGCAGCGGCAGCCAGCCAAAATAGCGATCCAGCTGCACGATCAGGAACGTGATGGGCAGGATGGCGATCAAGAAAGGCGTGAACGCCAGCCGCAGATAGGTTCCGGTTCCGCGAAGAATCCGGCCGTATGCTCGCATTACCACCGGCAGTTGATCCTGATACAAGCGGACGGCCAGCAAATGCGCTTTCAGTTGATCCTTCGCACGGCCGATTGCCTTCTGATCGGAGGTATAGCGAAAGACGATCACCATTAAGAACCCGATCACGACGGAAATCGCCAGCACCAGAAGAAGTGGAGTGTTCGCGGAAGCGACCGACGACTCGGACGGCATTGAAGAAGCGATCATTAATGACGATTCGAGGGAGATTGTTGGCCGCGAGCTACTGAAAAGTTGACCCTACCTCAGCGGCTGAACAGATCGCGGAAAAACCCGGACAGCGAACGCAGCGCTGCCCCCCTGATCTACTCGATGTAGCCCAGCCCCTGCAGTCGCTTGGTCACCTTCTCCTTGGATTCTGTACCGGCTCCCTGGTCGGGAGCCAGACGCTTTATTTCTTTTTCAATCGTATGCAGCACAAACTCATCCAACGAGGCATATCCGGACGCTTCCGCGCACTGCTTCGCCTTTTCCAGCAAGTCGCCTTCGATCTTGATCTTTTGAGAGGACATGGCACTGTCTCCATCTAATGCTTCGCTGAAAGAACTGAATGTCCCATCATACCGTCCGGCGGAGCAATTCCAAATTCCGAGAGGATGGTGGGAGCGATGTCCGTCAGCGCAGGATTCGCCGCCTCAATGGTCCGATTGCTCAGCAGCACTCCGGGAACCAGCGTGTAGTCCATGCAATGATCACCGCTCCAAGGATTGGTATTGTTCTCGAATACATCGGCGGGGAAGTTGCCCAGAATGGTTTGCCATCCGGCGCGATAACCGCGATTGTAGCCTACCAGTAAATCCGGTCCCTGCTGCGCATAGGGACCCAGGTAAACTTCGCTGGCCCGGTCCACGCGGGTGATCGCAGCCAGATTGTTCTGCGGATCGCGCACCGAGAGGAGCTTGTCTTTGATCTCCTTCAAGAGCGCATCAGCCTGTGTCCCAGGTTCGACAATTCCTTCGCGCTCGCGTCCGCGTAGATTCAGATAAAGGCCGTTCAAGCCCAGTCCATAGGCGCGGGTGCGGCTCCAGTCCACATTGGCGAAGGCTTCATTCTGATCCGGGTTCGGCTCGCTCTTCAGAGTGACATAACTATTATTCAGAAGCCACGTATTCAGATTGAAGGAGCGATTGTAGGGCGCAAACCCGTGGTCGGAGAGCACAAGCAAGGTGGTGTGATCGTCGAGGCGCTGCATCACTTCGCCCAGCACCTGATCGATCTGCTGGTAAAAATCCGGGAGCGCTGATCCGTAGTCAGCCGCCAGCCCGGCATCGTATTCCGGATGTTGCGGGTCGATCAGGCGCCACAACATGTGCGAATTCAGGTCGAGGCTGGAAAAATAAAAGAAGAACACTCCGGAGCGGAACTTGGGAAACTCAGCGTCGAAAATCCGGCGGTGCTCCGCCAGCACGGTGCGGGACTGCTCCAGAAATTCTTTATCGTCGAGAACTCCTGCGGAGCGCGCCTTGGTATCTTCGGAAATTCCCTGGGTGTAGAACTCGCCTGCTTCTTCCGAGAGCTCGCGAGAGTAACTTTTCGGGGTGGAAATCGGCAATGCCGGGTCAGCCGGATCGATGTTGATGGGAGAAACGTACAATTCAAACCGCGGGTGCGCCTGCTTGAGATAAAAGCGGCAGATGCCCTTAACGTTCCCGATAAACGGAATCAATTGAAACTGAATGTGGATCCAGTCACTCCATTCGCCTTCGCGCAATACGAATTTCTCATCCTGTACGGTGAACCTGGCAACCGCTTCCAGCGGATCGACGGAAACGGTAAAAGGTTCAAGCGCCGGCGGAGATCCCTTGCGGAATGTGTTGTCAGGACCGATCAGATTCGCCATAACCTGTGATTCTTCCACCTGCACCGGGATAATCTGCCCGCCTTCTACCGCGCCGGTAGCGGTCATCGGGTCATCGGTGTAAAAAGAAAATGTGCCGTAGCTGCCGCGCAAGTCGGGAGTGCCCATGCCGGACAGAGTGTTGCCCTTCGATTGGACGGGAGGAAAATTCGATGGCATGCGAAAAATTGTGTTAGGCACGCCGCGGTCATCGAGTATTTCCCAGAATGCTTTTCCCTGGCGGAGTTGCTCCGCCGTCCCGCCTCCCAGAGGAATGACCCAGTTGCCCAGGTGAATTCCGTGCTTCGGTGGCTCCACTCGCGACGCCGAAAAATAGGGTTGCAAGGTTTTGGGATCGCGATGGATAAAATCAAAAATCCCGTGTCCGCCTGCGTTCATGCCGGTGATCAGGTTTGACCACGCCACCGGACTCTGCGGCGGAATGCTGGTGGTGAGCAGGCGAAAGGATCCCTTCTGGGCCAGGGCGGAGAAGTTCGGCATCTTGCCCTCGGCCATGAACTTCTTCAGAAGTTGCGGGTCCATGCCATCAATGCCGAGGATGATGAGCTTCTGATCCCCTTGCCACTTTCGTGGCTGGCAGGAAAACAACAGCAAAGTGGCAGTGCACACCAGCAGGAGCAGGCCAAGCTTCTGGATTCGTAAGAAGTGCAAGGTAGACCGTGATTCTCGCCCGCAGGACAGTCAGTGTCAAGCCACCAGGTTAGTGTAGCGCGGGCGCCCTCGCCCGCGTGCCTGTGTTCTGAGCCGCTGCGGTAGACTGACTGCATGCTTCGGAGGAAGTTGTTTCTGGTCTTGTGCGCTGCTTCTATTGTCTTGTCTCCTGTTGCAGCGCAGGCAGCCGCCAAGCCCAATATCGTCCTCATCACGCTGGATTCAACCCGCGCCGACCGCATGGGCTTCCTCGGCTCAAAAGCAAAACTTACGCCGAACCTCGACAATCTGGCGCGCCAGAGCATGGTGTTTGAGCAAGCCTATTCGCAGGCGCCGCTGACCGTCGTATCTCACGCGACCATACTCTCAGGCACCTATCCGCAGACTCACCGGGCGAGTGAATTCGGAAACCGGCTCGCGCCCACTCTGCCGTTCTTGCCGGACTTGCTCCGCGCTCGCGGCTATCGCACCGCGGCCTTTGTCGGTTCCATCGCGCTCGATCCGAAGAACGGATTTGCTCCCGGCTTCGACCGCGGTTTCGCAGAATACGACGCCGGATTCCACCAGCCTGAGCTCGGACAGAGCGGAACTGGCTCGATCGAACGGCCGGGAGCACAAGTCGTGGCTCGCGCAACTGCATGGCTGTCCCGCAACCCCCAGGGACCACTCTTCTTGTGGGTGCAATTGAACGATCCGCAAGCCGCGTCCGCGGCCTCATACAATGCAGCGGTGGCGGCCGCCGATGCCGCGGTGGGAACGCTGGTAGCCGCGTTTCGAGCGAGCAAGGTGTACGATGACGCGCTGATTGTGATCACGTCCGACCACGGAGAGAGCCTGGGGGCACATGGAGAAGAGACCCACGGCGTCTTTCTCTACGATGACACCATTCACGTGCCGTTGCTGGTGAAGTTGCCGCAGAATCTTAACGCGGCAAAACGCGTAGCCACCCGCGCGAGCCTGGTGGACATTGCTCCCACAGTTCTGGAAATTGCGGGCGTGGCCATTCCGTCGCAAATGCAGGGACAATCGTTGCTACGAATAGCGAAGTCAAATGCCGATCTGCCGGTTTACTCAGCCAGTGATTTTTCGCAACGGGGGTTTGGGTGGAGCGCGCTGGAGTCGTGGCGAGCCGGCAAATACTTGTATGTCCGGGCCCCCAAACCGGAACTGTACGATCTCGCTGCCGATCCGGGCGCTACTCACAATCTCGCGCAGACTTCCAAAGCAACGCTGGAAACGATCGCGGGGCAACTGGATGCTTTCGACCGGCGCTTCAGTGCGTCGGGAAGTGCTGCGGGCGGGTCTGAGCTCACCTCCAGCGAAATGCAGAAACTGGCATCGTTGGGATACGTCGGTCTACAGAAATCCGCTTCTCCAGCGGCCACTGCGGCCGCCGGAGTTGATCCCAAGGATGGGATCGCGAACGCCAACAAGGTCCTGTCCGCACTGGCGTTGCTCAATGAAGGAAAGCCGGAGAGAGCTGTCGCGGCCCTGCAGCCCCTAATGGCTGCGGCTTCCAAGATGTATCTGGCGCAATATGCGATGGGGGTGGCGCTGGCCCGACAGCAGCAGTATAAGGAAGCGATCGAGCGCTTGCGGGCCGCGATCGAACTGCAGCCAGACTCGGCTTGGGCGCATTACGAAATGGGGTCCTGCCTGCTAAAAAACGGCGACTACAAGACGGCCGTCATTCACCTGGAGATCGCGGCGAACCGGCTGCCCGATTTCGTTGACGCTCATTCGCTTCTGGCGCAATCGTACGATCACCTGGGCAGATCGGATGATGCCAAGCGCGAGCGGGCGCGTGCGGCGGCGTTGAAGAATTAGCGTTGGCGGGTAGCGGCTGGGCGTCCCCGCCCGTCCCTCCATCGACGAGGGCAATGCAACAATGTCTATCATCCTACTAGACTAATGCCGCCGGTTTCCGTATACTTGCCAGAATGTTGATTGCTCACAACATCTCCACCCCTTGTAGCAGCGCCTGTTGTCGGTGCGCTTGTCGCAATTGTCGTTGGCTCGGGGATGGAATGTAGGCACAGCGCTCATTCAAGTTCTCAAACGGCCAACGATGATCGGAATCGTTGGCCGTTTACTTTTTCAGTCAAATGGCCGGCGATTTGAGGGTCCCATGTTCCACCTGTCATGCGAGCTGAAGAGGGGAAGCCGGTGAAAAAGGCGATTCTGATTCTGGGTCTGTTACTGGTCGCGGTCGGGTCAATCCAGTTTCTGTCGATGCAGGGCGCAGGGCAGTCAGGCCCGGTGTCATTGTTGAACGTTTCCTACGATCCCACGCGGGAGTTATATCAGGATTTCAACCAGGCTTTTGCGAAGTACTGGAAGGCGAAGACCGGCCAGACAGTCACCGTGGAACAGTCCCACGGCGGATCGAGCAAGCAGGCCCGCGCGGTCATCGACGGTTTGCAGGCTGACGTCGTCACCCTCGCTCTGGCCTATGACATCGACGCCATTTCCCAGAACGCGGGCTTGCTCCCGGCCGATTGGCAGAAGCGTTTGCCTCAAAACAGTACGCCCTACACTTCAACCATTGTGTTTCTGGTGCGAAAAGGCAATCCCAAACAGATCAAGGACTGGGACGATCTGGTAAAGCCCGGGGTTTCGGTGATCACGCCCAATCCCAAGACTTCCGGCGGTGCGCGCTGGAACTATCTGGGCGCATGGGCCTACGCCCTCAAGCAACCTGGCGGTAGTGAAGACAAGGCGAGAGACTTTGTGAGCCGTCTTTACAAGAACGTCCCCGTACTGGACTCGGGCGCGCGGGGATCGACCACGACATTCGCGCAGCGCGGGATCGGCGATGTGCTCATTGCGTGGGAGAACGAGGCCTTCCTCTCGATCAAGGAGTTGGGCTCCGACAAAGTTGAAATCGTTGTCCCCTCACAAAGCATCCTGGCGGAGCCGCCGGTGTCGATCGTGGACAAGGTTGTGGACAAGAAAGGCACGCGCAGCGTAGCCCAGGCTTATCTCGAATATCTTTACACGCCCGAAGGTCAGGAGATCGCGGCGAAGAATTATTACCGGCCGCGTCTGGAATCGGTGGTGAAAAAATATGCTTCGACTTTTCCCAAAATAAAGCTGGTCACCATCGATGAAGTGTTTGGCGGCTGGCAGAAGGCACAGAAGACGCACTTTGCCGACGGCGGCATGTTTGACCAGATTTATCAGCCGAATCAATAACCGGGATGTCTTTTACATTTAAAAAACGCAGCAACCTGCCGGGCTTCGGACTGGCGCTGGGCTACACCGTGTTGTATCTCAGCCTGATTGTCCTGATCCCGCTGGCTGCAACTTTTCTGAAGGCGTCGGCGCTCACCTGGGGCCAGTTCTGGCACATCGTGGCATCTCCGCGGGCGGTGGCTTCCTATCGCCTGACCTTCGGAGCGTCGCTGGTCGGCGCGGTGATCAATCTGATATTTGGAATCCTGGTAGCGTGGGTGCTTGTCCGGTACAGTTTTCCCGGCAAGCGCCTCTTCGACACGCTGGTCGATCTGCCGTTCGCGCTGCCGACCGCGGTTGCCGGCATCGCCTTGACCACGATCTACGCGCCCAACGGCTGGCTTGGCCGGCCGCTGGCTTCCATCGGAATCAAGTCGGCTTACTCGCCGCTGGGAGTGGCCATCGCCCTTACTTTCATCGGCCTGCCTTTCGTGGTCCGAAGTGTGCAGCCGGTCCTCGAAGACATGGACAAGGAACTCGAAGAGGCCGCGGCCAGCCTCGGAGCCAGCCGCTGGCAGACTTTCTCCCGGGTCGTCCTGCCCACGATTCTGCCCGCGGCGTTAGCCGGCTTTGCCATGGCCTTCGCGCGCGCGGTCGGCGAGTACGGCTCCGTGGTGTTCATCTCCGGCAATATGCCGATGCGAACCGAGATCACGCCCCTGCTGATTATTACCAAGTTGGACCAGTACGATTACAAAGGCGCAACCGCCATCGCCGTGGTCATGCTGGTGTTCTCGATGATTTTGTTGCTACCCATTAATCTTCTGCAGAAGTGGAGCAGCCGTCGCGAGGAGAAGCCATCCGATTTGATCCCCGAGGCGAGCGAGACATAAATGGCAGCGACCTAAATGGCAACGACGATTTCAATCCGCCCCGCAAACCTTCCGGCGACCCGGCGCGTTGCGACCGCCGCAACCGGTGAGTCGGCGGCTGTGCGCTGGATCCTGATTGGCCTGGCTGTCAGCTTCCTGGCGCTCTTTATCTTCTTGCCGCTCGCGATCGTCTTCTCGCAAGCCTTCGCGAAGGGGATCGGCGTGTATTGGGCAAGCCTGCACACGCCGGACGCGCTGGCGGCGATCCGCCTGACGCTGCTGGCTGCGGGCATTGCGGTTCCACTGAACGTGGTCTTCGGGGTCGCTGCCGCATGGGCGATCGGCAAGTTCGAGTTCGTGGGCAAGAGTGTGTTGATCACTCTCATCGATCTGCCGTTCTCGGTTTCGCCGGTAGTGTCGGGCCTGATCTATGTGTTGCTCTTCGGATTGCAGGGAGTGCTGGGGCCATGGCTGGCGCGGCACGACTTGCAAATCATCTTCGCGGTGCCGGGCATCGTGCTGGCCACGATCTTCGTCACCTTCCCCTTTGTGGCGCGTGAGCTGATTCCTTTAATTCAGGCTCAGGGGCAGGAAGAAGAAGAGGCGGCGCTGGCCCTCGGCGCCAGCGGCTGGCAAACCTTTTTCCGCGTCAGCCTGCCCAACATAAAATGGGGACTGCTCTACGGCGTGATTCTTTGCAACGCCCGGGCGATGGGCGAGTTTGGCGCGGTGTCAGTCGTTTCCGGGCATATTCGCGGACGCACCAACACCATGCCGTTGCACGTCGAGATTCTCTACAACGAATATCAATTCGCCGCTGCTTTTGCGGTGGCGTCACTGCTGGCCTTGCTGGCGCTGGCAACCCTGGTGGTCAAGACGATCGTCGAGTGGAGAGCGCGGCGCCAGCTCGCGGAGTCCGCGCGATGGAACGATGGGAACGGAGAACCGGCATGAGCATCGAGGCACAAAACATCACCAAAAAGTTCGGCCAATTTGCCGCGCTGGACCAGGTCAGCCTGAAGATTCCCACTGGCGAGCTGGTGGCCCTGCTCGGCCCCTCGGGCTCCGGGAAAACAACTCTGCTGCGCATCATCGCGGGATTGGAATTCGCCGATTCCGGCACCGTGCTTTTCGACGGTGAGGATACCACTCACCGGACCGCGCGCGATCGCCGCGTGGGCTTCGTCTTTCAGCACTACGCGCTGTTCCGCCATATGACGGTGTTTGAGAACATCGCTTTCGGACTCAAAGTCCGGCCGCGCGGCGTGCGGCCCTCCAAAGAACAGATCCAGGCCAAGGTCTACGAACTGCTCAAGCTGATCCAGTTGAAGAATCTGGCCAACCGGTATCCTTCCCAACTTTCAGGAGGCCAGCGGCAGCGTGTCGCGCTGGCGCGCGCCCTGGCGGTCGAGCCCAGCGTCCTGCTGCTGGATGAACCCTTCGGCTCGCTGGACGCAAAAGTCCGGCTGGAATTACGCCGCTGGCTGCGGCAGTTGCACGACGAAGTTCACATCACCAGCGTGTTCGTTACACATGATCAGGACGAAGCGCTGGAGGTTGCCGACCGCATCGCGGTGATGAACGAAGGACGCATCGAACAGGTGGGCACACCAGATGAGGTCTACCATCGTCCGCTCACGCCCTTCGTGTACAACTTCTTAGGAAACGTAAACCTGTTTCACGGCCGGATCGACGAGGAAACTCCCGCGATTCACGACGCCGCCACCGGAGAGCTGGTCTACGTACGTCCTCATTTGCTCGAGATCCATCGCCAGTCCAACGGTGCCAGCAACTTTCGCGCCACCATCAAGCACATCAACTCAGCCGGTCCGCTGGTCAAGATCGAAGCTCTCACCGAGTGGGGAGCGCCGGTTCACGTCGAGTTGTCGCAGGAAAAATTCCGCGAGCTCCAGCTCGCCAAGGACGAAGCGGTCTTCATCATCCCCAAAGAGTTGAAGGTGTTTCACAAGAAGGCGGTCTAGCGGGCGGGCTGCGATCCCGGCAAGCGCGGTTGGCGCCCTAGAGAAACCTCACTGCGGCAGGCCCATGCTCTTCAGCAGGTCGACATAGCGGCGATCACTGTGCCACTTATCCAGCGCGTGAACAACTTTTACCGGTTCCAGCCCCCCAGCTTTTTCGGCACGCGCCTTTTCCAACCAGGCAAAGGTTTGCTCTTTATCGCCAAGTTGAGCATAGAGGTAGGCAATTCCAGTCGGGTCTGCGTATCTGCGTTTGGCCAGTTGCTTCCTCAGCTCAATTTCCCGAGCAACGGCGGCTTTGATACCAGACTTGGCATAAACTCCAGTTACGTCCTGGGCAATTGCCAGCTCCTCGGGGTCGTTATTGAGGGTTGCATATTTCTTCCATTCTTCCATGGCCAAGTCGTCCTTGCCCGAGTCCTGATAGATTTGGCGCAGTTCGACATGGGCATAGGAGAAGTTCGGGTCCATCTCCAGCGCTCTTTTCATCTGCTCAATGGCTGCGTCCGATTGTCCTGCATTGGCCAGTATCTGACCGAGGTTGCATTGGTATTGAAGGTTCAGAGGATCGAGTTCGACCGCGCGGCGAATTTGGGACAGGGCCTCCGGGTTACGCGCCTCCCAGGACAGAAAAAGTCCGAACCAGTGATGGGCATTGGCCAGATTCGGGTTGAGTTCGAGCGTCCGCTGAAATTCGGCTTCCGCCCGGGAGAATTCAAACAAGCTCCAGAGAGAGCCCGCCAGGGCAGCGTGGGCATCCGCTGAAGAATCATCGATTGACAAGGCCCTCTCGGCCGCCGCCTTCGCTTTCGGGGCGGCTTCGCTCTCCGGTATCGGACCGTAGTCCGGTACAGCGACGTAGTAGTTGGCCAGGCCGACATACGCCAGGGCATAGCCGGGGTCCCTCTGAATCGCCTGATTGAAGTAGTCTCTGGCCTTGTCCAGGGTCTCGGGCGTGCGCCTCTCCCAATAGTAGAGACCTTTCAGATAGAGTTGGTACGCCTCGGGATCATTGGTGCCGCCCTTGGCCACCTGTTTCGTGCCCTCGCCGGACAGACGCTCCCGCAGCTTGGCTGAGATAGCGCCGGTAATTTCCTGCTGCACTGAAAGCGCGTCTGAGACCTTGCGATCGTACTGGTCGCCCCAGAGGTTGCGGCTGGTGCGGGCGTCAATCAGTTCGGAGCTGATGACGAGCTGGTCGCCTCGCTGCACGACGCGACCGGTCACCAACGCCTGGACTTTCAATTCCCTGGCCACAGTCTGGGGATCGACGTCGCGGCCTTTGTAGCGAAATACCGACGACCGGGCCATCACGGTCAGGTTCGGGAGTTGCGAAAGGTTATTGATCAGGCTCTCGGTGATGCCGTCACTCAGATATTCGGAGTTGGGATCGTTGCTGGCATTGACGAAAGGCATCACCGCGACCGATGTGATCGGCTCCTGACCGCTGCGGCTTCGCCAAAGAAACGCAGCGCCCGCCAGCAGTGCCAGCGCGACCACGCCACAAGCAGCCCATAGCAGCGCCTTGCCTTTCTTGGGCGGGGGTTGTGCAGCGGCGATCTCGACCCGTGCGGAGCTGGAATCACGGCGCAAGCGCTTGAGATCGGCCAGCATCTCCGCTGCGCTCTGGTAGCGCAGGGCGCGATCCTTTTCGAGTGCCTTGTTGATGATGCGGTCGAGTTCGGTGGGCATCTCCGGATTCGCCCGCGATGCCGACACCGGCGCCTTGTGCAGAAGAGAATCGAAGATCACCGCCGAGGTGTTCCCAGTGAACGCCATGCGCCCGGTAGCCATCTCATAGAGGACGGCGCCGAACGAGAACAGGTCGGTGCGTGCGTCAAGGTCCTCGCCGCGAGCTTGTTCCGGTGACATGTAGGCCACCGTGCCCACCGCCGTTCCCGGGCTGGTCAGATTTTGCTCGATGGTCGCACCTTCCGCGGCGACGGACTGGGCCCCGGTTAATTTGGCCAGCCCGAAGTCGAGGATCTTGGCCTGGCCGCGTTTGGTAATGAGGATGTTCGCGGGCTTGATGTCGCGGTGCACAATTTTTTCCGTGTGGGCCGCGTCCAGCGCATCGGCCACTTCGATGGCGAGCGAGAGCAGGGTCTCGTTGTCCATGGGCTGGCCCGCGATGCGATGCTTCAGGGTCACCCCGTCCAGAAATTCCATGGCGATGAAGGCGCTGCCTTCATGTTCGCCAATGTCGTAGATAGTGCAGATGTTGGGATGGTTGAGAGCAGATGCGGCCTGGGCCTCACGCTGGAAACGGGCCAGGGATTGAGGGTCTCTCGCGACTTCATCGGGCAGGAACTTCAAGGCAACGAAGCGATGCAGCCGGGTGTCCTCGGCCTTGTAAACTACACCCATTCCGCCGCCGCCGAGTTTTTCAATGATCCGGTAGTGCGAGATGGTCTGGCCGATCACTGGGCCAGATGTTACGTGGGTGAAATTGGCAAGTCAACGCGACCCGGCCAGTTGGCGGTGGAATGGCACATCACCATACGCATCGGCGCATCCGGACGCGGGTCAGGAATCCGGACTACTGCGCAGACTGGTGCGCAGCCGCTGTGACCAGGGTCATCGACTTGTTCAACTGCTCTGACAATCGAATTCGCATGGCCGCTTTGTCAGCCTCGGCTTGCTGCGAGTTCAACTGGGCCTGCTGTGCGGCTAAACGCGATTGGTCTGCGTCCGCCTGGGCTGCGGACACGGTAGAGAATGAAAGGCGCCGTCTCCGGTGTCTGAGCAACGGAGCTCACATCGTTGGACGCGGGTTCGACACCCTTTGCGCTCGCAGGGTCGCAGGATCAAATGACCGGAGCTTCCGAACGCTCAAACTCCCGTCCGCACTTGAAGCAGACCTGGTACGTTCTGCCCTTGATGGTGAATACGCGACTGAGTTGGCGGTGCCGGCACCTGAAGACGAATTCGAAAACCCACAGCAGCGGATTCATACGTCCTGTGCTCGCCGGCGATCGCAACTTCCATTGGCATCGAGCCACTCCAGCAGAGAGCGCACGCTGGCCCGAGCCAGGGCAATTGAGCAATCAGCGGCTCCGTAGTAGACGTTAATGGTGTCGCCATCCGTGTCCATCGTGTACCCGCACGGGAACACGACGTTGTTGACATCGCCGTTGCGCTCGTAGTCCGCCTCCGGCCCGAAGATCCAGGAATCCCCTCGCAGCAGGCATTTTTCCGGATTCTCCAGGTCGAACAGAGCCAGCCCCAATCGGTACAGACAGCCCGAAGGCGTGTGCCGGACTCCGTGGTAGAGCACGAGCCATCCCCTGGAAGTCTCGATGGGCGGCGGTGACAAGCCAATCTTGTTGGCGTCCCACCAGGCGCCGCGCCGTGCTTCCAGCATCAGTCTGTGTCTGCCCCAATGGTGCAGGTCCGGAGAGTAGGAGATCCACATGTGCGACCCCAGCGGCGTCATGGGCCGATGAATGAGCGCCCAGTAGCCATTGATTCTGCGCGGCAGAAGCGCCGAGTCTTTGTCGTCCGGCGGCATGATGACGCCGTAGCGCTCGAAACTTCGGAAGTCTTTGGTCAGGGCCAGTGACACTCCCGGACCGCCGCGTGAATAAGAGGTGTAGGTGACCACGTATTGCTGCAGCTCGGGCACGAACGTGATGCGAGGATCTTCGATGCCCCAGATTTCTTCAGGAAACTCCTTGGGGCTTGGCATCAAAGTCGGCTCGCGATCAATTTGCCACCCATCCACACCATTTCTAGAACGCGCGGCGCAAAGGTGCGACAAGCCGCGTCGGTCTTCGATACGGCACAGCAGCAGAGTGGTTCCATCCTGTAGCAGCGTCGCACCCGCGTTGAATACGCTATTGATGGAATACGGCCAATCTTTACGCGTCAGGATGGGGTTGGCAGGGTAACGCAGAAGCAGTGGCGGGTAATGCGTGCTTTCGACGTTAATAAGCGTTGTTTCAGGAGCAGTCATGAATGGTTTCCGTCTTCTTCAGGTATTTGTTCAGAGCGCATTTCCAGGAGTGCCATCAGGAAGGACAGGGAGGACTCTGCTCCCTGATTCTGGTTAGCGCGCTCGGGGTGCAGGCCGTCCCGGCAGCCGCCGGTTTCAGAATCGTAAAGCGGAAGCTGGAGATCGTTGTCGCCCAGGAACCAGTTGAATGCCGACCAGGCTTGACTGAGCCACCGGGCGTGTCCGGTCACGCGGTAGGCCTGTAAACAAGCGGACACTGCGCCGGCCGCCTCAATCGGCTGCTGGTCGAATCGAGCTTTTTCACCACCTCGGCGATAAAACCCCTGTGAGCCGATGGGTACAAAGTGGCCGTTGGTTTGACATCGCTGGGTCTCCATCAGCCATTCCAGCGAATCGAATCCAGCCGAGAGCATGCGCTCGTCTCCGCAGGCCGAACCCACGAGTAGCATGGCCTGAGGCAGCCTCGCGTTCCCATACGCCACCACATCCTCAAACCACTTCCAGTCCGGACGCGAGACCGACTCATACATCCTGAGCAGTCTTTGTGCCAAAGCGAGACGTACTCGCTGAGCGTCCCGGTCTCCCTGGTACGAATGGAGATACTCTTGAATTCCCAGAAGGGCGTAGGCGCAGGCTCGAGGACTGTGGAACTCGACAACCGCCGGCACCGAAGACTCGAATAAACGTCCGGCAGCGCCCCTCAATCCCTGATTGGCGGATCGCGCCAGGAGGGTTCCAAGAGCCCATAACGCGCGGCCGTGTGAATCTTCCGATCCCTGCTCTTCCATCCAGCGATGGTCGTAGCCGAGGAAGTTTCGGAACCTGTTCTTCTCGGGATTGAAGGCCTGCTCCAGGAACGCCAGATACCGGAAAGGCCAATCTGGGTTGGGTGATTCGGCTTTTCCCGGCCGTTCCAGACTTAATTGTTCCAGCAGCACGGAAAAAATGAGCGCGCGGGCGTTGTCGTCCGTGGTGTATCCCTCGGCTCGATTGGGGATAGTGAAGATCGCGTGCTGCAGCATTCCCGTGTCATCGGTCAGCGCGTTCACATGATTGAGTTTTAATTCGGGCAGCTGATTCAGCGATTTCTGGCTGGTGCGAGCCAGGAACTGGACCCGGGGAGTCTCCATACGGTCGCTGCGAACCCGGGTGAAACTTTCCATGTAGCCCTGTGCGGCCTTCTTCCAGACCATATCGCGCCCGAACAGGTAGGCGCGCTTGCGCATGGCATGACGCAGGGCCGGTGTAGCCAGAAGTTCGATTGTTTTTTGCGCGATGGCGCCGGGGTCCTGGAAGGGTACCAGAGCGCCACGACGATCGTCCAACAGCTCAATGGCGTGCCAATAGGGAGTCGAGATGATCGCTTTGCCCGCCCCCAGCGCGTAAGCCAGCGTTCCGGAAACCACCTGTGCCTCGTGGCGATAGGGCGTGATGTAAATGTCCGCGGCGCCGATGAACTCGGCCATTTCCTCAGGGCTGACAAAACGGTCATGGAAGATCACTTTTCCTTCCACTCCCACTTCCTTGGCCAAAGCTTGCAAGCTGGCTCGATACTTGTCACCCTCACGACGCAGGATGTGCGGATGGGTCGCGCCCGCCACCAGGTAGACCACATTTTCGTGCTTCGATAAAATCTGCGGCATCGCCTGAATAACGTTCTCAATACCCTTGTTCGGTGAGAGCAGGCCGAAGGTGAGCAGCACCGCTTTTCCTTCCACGCCGAAGCGGTCCTTGAAGAAATTAGGGTCGAGGAAGGGCAGGTCAGGAACTCCGTGCGGGACCATGTCGATCTTGCTGCCCGGGACCTTAAAGACTTCCTGCAGGAACTGGGATGAAAGCTGGCTCATTACAATGAGGCGGTCCGAAAGCTCCGCGATCTCTTCCATCACTCTGCGTTGGTCGACGTCGGGTTCGCGCAAAACCGTATGCAGCGTAGTCACCAACGGCATTTTCAAGCCGCGCAGCAGATGCAGAATATGGCTTCCGGCCGGACCGCCGAAGATCCCGTACTCGTGCTGCAGGCACACCATGTCGATATTGTTGAAGTTCAGGAATTCAGCGGCTTCCTGATACGAGCTCACGTCGTCCTGCGCGAGCGACCATCGCACCCGTGCGGGATAGTCGTATCCCTGTTCCGTGTCGTTCACCGGCAGCGCCAGCAATCGGGCGGTCCCGTACTCCGCGGATATGGCCTCGCACAAGTCGGTGGTAAACGTAGCGATTCCACAGTGTCGTGGAAGATAATTGCCGATCACTGCAATTCGACTCGGCAGCGAGAGCTTCGACTGCGATCGCGGGCGAACCGCTGCCACCCCGTCTCCTGGCAGGAGGCGCGGACTGACGACTGTCAATGTTCCCTTCGGAAGCACTGTGCTTGATCGTGGCATGGGTTCCTGCTCTGCTGAGAACGGGTGCTCAAGAGGTCAGTTTTCAGATGAGTCCGATGCAATCACCTGGCGTCGGTCAAATACCATGTTGGTTGGTCTGCCGATCTTCGGTTTGCGGTTCTTGGTTTTTGGCTTGGCGTCATGGCCGCCAGAGGAATTTCCTTTTCCTTAGTATCAGCCGAAGGGGGCTTGAGTTTCTGGTCAAAATTGACCAGATATTCCAGGGT
>Ga0075021_10000155_pt1 | contig 36969 bp, 32 predicted proteins | sample ColStrG_CSR_2012_FD_72749 | JGI IMG/M metagenome (GOLD analysis project Ga0075021, IMG submission 72749) | Freshwater sediment microbial communities in response to fracking from Pennsylvania, USA - Cold Stream Run_MetaG_CSR_2012 | ecosystem: Environmental > Aquatic > Freshwater > Creek >...
GTCAGGAACAGGACGTGCTCGAAGTCATGGAGCAGCGGATCCTCGAGCGACGCATTGAACAAGGGCGAGAAGTGGATCACCCACATCATCGTCGCGAACATCAGCCACGCGGTGACCGGGTGGCCCATGAACCGGATGACATGTGAATGCAACACGGGCAGGACCCACCGGCGGCGCGTCGCGGGTGAGCTGACCCGCAGGATCAGCGTGATCGGGGCGGCCAGGGCGATGAGCGGCGCCGCGACAAGCATCAGCAGGACGTGCTGGACCATGTGGACCGAGAACAGCGACGTGTCGTAGCGGCCGATCCCCGACACCAGCGCGAGCGCCAGCGCCAGGATCCCCGACAGGAACGCGACCGTCCTTCGGCGTGGGACCGGGTTGGCCGGGTGGGCGCGGTCGACCTGCCGGACGGCCCAGAGCCACCACCCGACGGCGACGGCGAGGCCGAGCGTCGGCAGCGGCTCGAATGTCCAGCCGAGGAGCAGTGATGTCGCCGTCGGCGGCTCTACCGGGACCGGTCCGTGGGCGGCCACGGGCGTCGCGACGAGCAGCCAGCCGGCGACCGCGCCGAGGCCCGCCAGCGACCGATGGAACCAGCGACGACCAACCATCGGCGGCATGGTCGCACGAACCGCCGGCGAGGGCCGCCCTCCATGAGAGACGCCCCGTCCGCACGAGTCCGACGGCGCGCGAGACGTGCGCTCTCCGGTTAGAATGGCCGCGGTTCGGCCGATGGCGGCTGACCGCGCCCCTGTCCGCCACCGGTCGTCGCGCCCCGTCCCAGGTGCGCCGACATCATGAGGATCTTGATGTCGAGTTCCCGCAGGTCGCGCTCCAGAGAGACGGCGGTCTTCGCCCTCGCTGTCGGCGCCCTGATCATCGGCGTCTCGCTCATCCTGCTGTTCTACGGTGCCAACGTGCTCAAGGCGGGCAATGAGATCCTGACCGGGCTCTACCCGCCCATCGCGGTGACAACCCAGGGTGCCGAGGTCCGAAACCTCTACACGGTCATCTTCCTGATCGCGGTCGCGATCTTCCTGGTCGTCGAGGGCCTGATCATCTGGACGGTCATTCGCTATCGGCGCAAGCCGGGCGACGTGACCCTGCCGCCGCAGACCCACGGCAACAACATCGCCGAGTTCGTCTGGACGGTCGTGCCCACGATCATCGTCATCTTTATGTTCATCGTGTCGTGGCAGACGCTCAACTCGGTGGACGTCAGCTCGTCGTCGGCCCAGACCAAGATCCGGGCGGTCGCGGGCCAGTTCCAATGGACGTTCGAATATCTCGACCAGACAGGCACCAAGGTCGAGTACACCGAGTTCCAGTCGCTGGTCGCGAAGGGCGGCGGGATGTACGTCCCGGCGGGTCGAACCGTCCAACTCCAGCTGTTCGTCAGCCCCAAGGACGTGATCCACGCGTTCTACGTCCCGCAGTTCCTGTTCAAGCGCGACGTCGTGCCAGGCCGGACCACCTCATTCGACTTCACCGTGGACGCGGCCGACGCAGGTCAGACGTTCCGCGGCCAATGCGCCGAGTTGTGCGGCACGCTCCACAGCACGATGCTGTTCGACGTGAAGGCCGTGACCGCCCCCGAATTCGACACGTGGCTGGCCGGCAAGGTGGCCGAGGCCAACGCGACGCCCGCCCCGGCCCCGAGCGGCGCCGTCGGCGAGACCGTCCACATCAGTGCGTCCGGGATCAAGTACGAGCAGACCGATGTGAGCGCGAAGGCCGGCGCCCCGTTCCAGATCGAGTTCGAGAACAAGGACGCAGGCACCCCGCACAACGTCTCCATCCACCAGGGTTCGCCGACCGGGACCGAGGTCTTCCAGGGCGCGATCTTCAACGGCGTGGCGACCAAGGATTACGAGGTCAAGGCGCTCGACGCCGGGACGTATTCGTTCGTGTGTACCGTTCATCCGACGATGATCGGCACACTCACGGTCAAGTAGGGAGGGAACGATGGCGACGACCACGCTGACGCCAGCCGCCTCCCGGTACAGCGCGCTGTATTCATGGCTGACGACGACCGATCACAAGAAGATCGGGATCATGTACGTCGTCAACTCGTTCATCTTCTTCTTCATCGGGGGACTGCTCGCGCTGGGCGTCCGGACCGAGCTGGCCCAGCCGGGGCTGCAGTTCGTGACAGCGGCGACCTACAACGAGCTGTTCACGATGCACGCGACGTTCATGATCTTCCTGTTCGTCATCCCGATGCTGGCGGGCTTCGGCAACTACGTGGTGCCGCTCCAGATCGGCGCCCCCGACATGGCATTCCCGCGCGTCAACGCACTGTCGCTGTGGATGCTGCCGCTGGCCGGCATCCTGCTGCTTCTCGGCTTCGTGACGGGCGGAACCGCGGCGGCGGGCTGGACGAGCTACGCGCCACTGTCCGAGGATCGGCCGCTCGCGGCGGTCGGCGCCGGCCAGGACCTCTGGATCGTCGCGCTCGTGCTGATCGGCACGAGTTCGATCCTGGGCGCCATCAACTTCCTCGTGACGATCTTCAAGATGCGGGCGCCCGGGATGACCCTTTTCCGGATGCCGATCATGGTCTGGACGGTCCTCGTGACGTCGGTCCTGGTGCTGATGGCGACACCGGTCATCACCAGTGCATTGATCATGCTCTTCATCGACCGGAACTACGGCGGCGCATTCTTCGACCCGTCACGCGGCGGCGACGCGATCCTCTACCAGAACATCTTCTGGTTCTACTCTCACCCGGCGGTCTACGTGATGATCCTGCCCGCGATGGGCATGGTCAGCGAGATCCTGCCGGTCTTCTCGCGCAAGCCGCTGTTCGGCTACAAGGCGTTCATCTTCGCGACAGCCGCGATCGGGGCGCTCGGGTTCTCAGTCTGGGCCCACCACATGTTCACGACCGGCGCGGTCTATCTGCCGTTCTTCAGCATCATGACATTCCTGATCGCGATCCCGACCGGGGTCAAGATGTTCAACTGGGTGTTCACGATGTGGCGCGGGCAACTGATGCTCAAGACGCCGCTCCTGTTCGCCATCGGCTTCCTGACGATGTTCCTCATCGGTGGCATCAACGGCGCATTCAGCGCGTCGGTGCCGGTCGACTTCGCCCTTCACGACACCTACTGGGTCGTCGCGCACCTCCACTACGTGCTGTTCGGCGGGTCGGTCTTCGGCGTCATGGGCGGCTTCTACTACTGGTTCCCCAAGATGACCGGGCGGATGATGAACGAGACCGTCGGCAAGGTGCAGTTCGCGGTGATGTTCATCGGGTTCAACATGACCTTCTTCCCGATGCACGAGCTGGGTCTGGCCGGGATGCCACGGCGGATCGCCGACTATTCCTCGACTGCTGGCTGGAACGACCTGAACCTGGTGGCGACGATCGGCGGTTTCACGATCGCATTCAGCATGCTGCTGTTCCTGTGGAACGTCTTCCTGTCGCTCCGGAGCGGGCCGGTCGCCGGTGACGATCCGTGGGAAGGCAACACGCTCGAGTGGGCGACCACGTCGCCGCCGCCCGCCTACAACTTCGATCATCTGCCGGAGATCCGGTCCGAGCGTCCCGTGTTCGACGCTCGCTGGGGTCGGGTGGCGGAGCATTGAGCACCCCGACGGCGATGACCACCTACGACGACCTGCCGGTCGAGCACAACCCGCTGGCGTCGATGCCGCACGACTCGCATGGCGGCATCAGCAACCCGGTCCTCGGGATGCTCCTGTTCATCACCTCAGAGGTGATGTTCTTCGGCGGGCTGTTCGCGGCCTACTTCAACATCCGGGCGAATGCCGCCCAGTGGCCGCCGATCAACCCGTCGGCGACCCCACCCGCGCCGTTCCATCTCCAGGTCCTGCCCGTCCAGATCGTCGATGGCAACCCGTCGTATTCGTTCGTCCTGATCGCGACGCTCCTGTTGATCCTCAGCTCGTTCTCATGCCAGATCGGCGTGTGGGCGATCCGTCGCGACGATCGGACGGGCTTCATCCGGGCGATGGTCATCACCGTCATCCTCGGTATCGTCTTCCTGCTGATGCAGCTGACCGACTATGCCATCCTCGGCAACGAGGGCTTGACGCTGTCGTCCGGGACCTACGGCACGACCTACTACACGCTGACCGGCTTCCACGGCGCGCACGTCTTCGGTGGTGTGATCATGCTGAGCGTGGTTCTCTATCGCGGGATGGTCGGGCAATTCAGCAGTAAGCACTACGACGCGGTCGAGGGCGCTTCGCTGTACTGGCACTTCGTCGACGTCGTGTGGATCCTGCTCTTCTCTCTGCTGTACCTGCTCCCCGGCAAGACGCCGGCGGTCTAGGAGTCGACGCCATGCATCCGCTCCGCCACCCGCGCAACGCTGCCCTGGTCGGGATCGTCTTCCTGGTCATCGGGGTCATCTTCTATGCGGTCCCGACGCTCCAGGGCCTGACCACGCCGTACAACGACGTCGCCGCGGGCACGACCATGCTCCTCTTCCTCGGGGTGGCGATGGCGATCATGGCCTACGTCCTGGTCGCCGGATCCAGGGAAGAGTGACGGGCACGCGGCGCGACCGCTTCGCCTGACGCAGACGCCCGATGCTCGAACGGATCTGGACCCGCCTCCTCGAACTGACGGCCGAGTTCGTCACGCCCGACTGGGGCAAGATCATCGGACTGATCCCTGTGGCCATCGCGGTCCTCGTCGTCTTCGTGCTGTTATGGATGTTCCGCCGGCTGCGGACGGCCCCGCCGGCCCGCCGCGGCAAGCGGCGCATCCAACCGCGGACCCCGGAGGGCATCCATATGCCCGGCCCGTCGTTCGCCCCGGCGTTCGCGGCGGTCGGCACGTTCCTGCTCCTGCTGGGTCTCGTGTTCGGCGGCCTGATCCTCGTGCTGGGCGCCATCGCGCTGGTGCTCACGCTCCTCTACTGGCTGGCCGAGGGACTCCGGATCTTCGACCACGACCTGGGCGTCGATACCACGACGTCGCTCCCCGCCATCGTCCATGACGGACCACCGCCCGGGGTCCACATGCCCGGGCCCTCATGGCGGCCGTTCATGGGCGCGTTCGGGATGTTCGCGCTGTTCCTCGGCCTCGTGTTCGGCGGCTGGCTGCTGACGGCGGGGGTCATCGCGCTGATCGCAACGCTCGCGGGCTGGCTCGGGGACGCAGTCAAGGAGTATCGGGAGGTCGTCAAGGCGGACACGACCGGCCACCTTGAGAACCCGCCGCCGGGCAAGACGCCGTCGCGGCTGTTCGGGAGCCTGGTCGCCCTGATCCTCATCGCAACAGTGCTCCAGCTGTCGGCGTTCGCGATCGGTCAGGCCGCCGCCGGCACGGCCGGCGCCTCCGCCGCTCCGTCGAGCGGTGCTCCCGCCGCGCCCGCGGGTGCATCCGGTGCTCCAGCACCGTCCGCAGGTGCATCCGGTGCTCCCGCACCGTCCGGTGGCGGTGCGACCGCCGACGTGTCCATCCAGGCCAAGGACATCCAGTTCGTCGAGAAGACGTTCACCGCACCCGGCGGCAAGCCGTTCACCATCGCCTTCGACAACCAGGACAGCGGCACGCCGCACAACATCCAGATCAAGGACGGGTCCGGCGCCTCGGTCTTCAAGGGCGACATCTTCAACGGCGTCGCGGCGAAGGTCTACCAGGTCCCTGCACTCCCCGCCGGTGCGTACACCTACGTGTGCGACGTCCACCCGACAATGACGGGGACGGCGACGCTCCAGTAGCGGACCGACGACGGCATGCCGCGACGACCGATCCTGCTGGCCCTCCTCGTGGCCGGCGTCGCCACGCTCGGATTCATCTGGGTCGTCAAGTCCGGCCAGGGCACCGGCGGACCGCACGCGGTGGTCGGCGACAAGGCGCCGCCGGTCGTCGGGACGACCCTGGACGGATCCACCTTCGACCTGGCCACGGTCGCCGGCAAGCCGGTCGTCATCAACTTCTGGGGGCCGTCGTGCGTGCCCTGTCGCGACGAATTCCCGCTGCTCGAGGCGAAGGTCGCCCAGCATGCTGCCGATGGACTGACCGTCGTCGGCGTGCTGACGGACGACCCGGTCGATCCGGCGCGCGAGTTCGTCGCGGCCTACGGCGGGACCTGGCCGACCGTGATCGATCCGGACAAGACGATCAAGACCGCCTATCGCGTCGCCGCGCGCCCGCAGACCTACTTCGTCGACGGCTCGGGCGTCATCCGGGCCATCCAGGTGGGCGAGCTCACCGACGCTGATTTCGAGCGGTCCTTCGCGAAGATCAAGTCATGACCGGCGGCGACCCGCTGGTCGTCGTCGACGGGCTGGTCAAACGGTACGGCGAGCGGGCCGTCGTCGACGGGGTCTCGCTGCACGTCGGCGCCGGCGAGCTCGTGGCACTGCTCGGCCCGAACGGGGCGGGCAAGACCACCACGGTCGAGATCGTCGAGGGGTACCGACGGGCGGATGCCGGGCGGGTCAACGTCCTCGGTTCGGATCCGGCCAGCGCCGGGCGAACGTTGCGTGCGCGGGTCGGCCTGATGCTGCAGGGCGGCGGCATCGACCCACGGGCACGGCCGCGCGAGACGCTCATCCAGTACGGCCGATTCCACGTGGACCCGCGCGACGCGGACGAGCTGCTCGATCTCGTCGGGCTGCGGGCCGTTGCCAGGACCCGCTACCGGCTGCTGTCGGGCGGGGAGCGGCAGCGACTCGGCCTCGCCCTGGCCCTCGTCGGGCGGCCGGAGGTCCTGGTCCTCGACGAGCCGACCGCCGGGATGGATCCCCAGGCCCGGGCCGCGACCCGGGCGATCGTGGCGGCCGAACGCGACGCCGGCGCCGCGATCCTGCTGACGAGCCACGACCTGACAGACGTGGAACGCCTGGCTGACCGGATCGTGATCATCGACGCTGGCCGGGTCGTCGCCTCGGGCACGCCCGACGGGCTACGTGCCGGGGCCCTGGCGCGCCTTCGGTTCCGCCTGGACCGTGCCCTCGGGACAGCGGAGGCGGCAGACCTCCAGGCCGAACTGGCGACCTCGCGACCGGGGGCCACGCTCGCGGCCGACGGTGACGATGGCCGCTACCGCGTGGACGGTGACGCCCCCGACGCGCTGTTGATCGCGACCGTGGCCGGCTGGTGCGCGACAGCGGACCGGCTGATCGTGGACCTCCGGACGACAGGCGGCAGCCTCGAGGACGTCTACCTCGACCTGATCGCGGCGGGCCGCGACGACAATGAGGCCCGGGGCCGATGAGCCGCCCCGCACCGATCTCCGCCGCAACCCTGGCCCAGGCAAGTATGGAGGTCCGCCTGACCGCCCGGCGTGGCGAGAACGTGCTCGTGACCATCGTCATTCCCGTGGTCGTCCTGCTGTTCTTCGCGACAGCGGGTATCCTCCAGACCGGCGGACAACGTCCCGTGGACTTCCTGCTGCCGGGGGCGCTCGCGCTGGCGGTCATCGCCACCAGCCTCGTCAATCTCGGGATCGCGACCGCGTACGAGCGGAACTATGGGGTCCTCAAGCGGCTCGGCGGGTCTCCGCTGACGCGGGGCGGCCTCCTCGCCGCGAAGATGGGCACCGTCCTCGTCGTCGAGGTCGCCCAGGTGGCCCTGCTCGTGGTCATCGCGATCGCGGCCTCGGGCTGGAGCGCCGGACCCGGGGCATCACTCGCGGTCTTCGCGGTCAGCTTGCTGCTCGGGACCGCGGCCTTCGCGGGTCTCGGGCTCCTGCTCGCGGGCGCGCTTCGGGCGGAGGCGACGCTCGCACTCGCGAACGGCCTGTTCATCGCGTTCCTGCTGCTCGGCGGGATCGTCATCCCCGTGTCTCACCTGCCCGATTCGCTGGCCGCCGTCGCATCCTGGCTCCCGGCTGCGGCGCTCGCAGACGCTTTCCGGGCGGCTCTCGGCTCGGGCGATGCGAACCTGCCACGGTCGCTTGCGATCCTGGCTGTCTGGGCGGTCGCGACGGTCGTGCTCGCGGTCCGAACGTTTCGCTGGGAGTAGCGTGCGCGGGCGCCCAGCCCGTGTCGCGTGGCGCCGGGCGCCCGGCGCCCGGCGCCCGGCGCCTGGGAGTCGACAACGAGGGGCTGAAGACCCGCACAGGGTCCTCTTCGGCGCGTTCTGTCGCGTGGGAGTCGTCATCGGGAGGCGTTGGAGGCGGATCCTGGCCCTTCGACCCCCGGTTGTCGCATGGGAGTCGACAGCCGACCCGTGCCTCAACGCCGCTACTCGGATGCCTCCGGCAGGTCGTGCAGGCGCAGCACCGGCGATCCGATCAGGAACAGGACGCCGCAGATCGCCGCGAGGGTCGTGACCAGGATCGCCTCGCGGACCCCGATCGCGGTCCCCACCAGCCCGCCGAGCAATGCACCGATCGGCCTGACACCGTAGTTCACGAACCGGAATGCGCCGCCGGCGCGCGCCCGGATCCGGTCGGGCGTCCGGGCGTAGATGATCGCCCCGACGTTGATGTCGAGGATCATCACCCCGAGACCCGCCCCGAACTCCGACCCGAAGACGAGGGCGAGGATGAGCGGCATCGACATCTCCGGTCCAGCCAGCGGGATGAGGAGGAGCGAGACAGGGAAGACGAACAGTCCCAGCGCGTAGGCCGGTCCCAGCCCGATCCAACGACCGATCCGTGTCGCGACGAGGGCCCCGATGACACCACCGATCGCCCCGGTCCCAAGGGCCAGCCCGAGCGCACCCGGCGAGATGCCGAGCGTGGTCGTGGCGTACAGGATGAACAGGGCGCTGCTCGCGAACGTGAACAGGTTGACTGTGGCCACTGACACGAGCGTCGGGCGCATGATCGCGTCTCGGCTGACGAACGATAGCCCGGCCAGCAGTCGCTCGCGGTTCGAGCCTTCCTCGGGCTCGATCGGAGGCTCCGGCGAGCGGATCCGTCGGAGGAAGAAGACCGAACCGAGGAAGGACAGCGCGTCGGCCGCCATCGCGACGGGTGCGCCGAGCACCTGGACGAGGATGCCGCCGATGGTCGGGCCGCCGACGGATGCGAGCGAACGACTCCCATTGAGAAGGGCCATCGCCTCGACATACCGGCCGCGTTCCGTGACCGTCACGAAGAGTGTGTTCCAGGACAGGTCGAAGATGACCGCCAGAGACCCGCCCAGGAAGCCGACGACGTAGAGTTGTGGCATCCCCAGCGCGCCCAGCGCGTAAGCCAGCGGGATGCTCCCGATGAGGGCGGCCCGACCGAGGTCCGCCGCGATCATCAGCCGCCGACGCGTCCGCACGCGGTCGAGCCAGACCCCCGCCGGAAGCGAGAAGAGCAGGTGAGGCAGGAGCCCGACGGCGGTCAGCGTGCCCATCTGGGTCGCGTCGGCACCGAGGGTCAGCACGGCGACCAGTGGCAACCCGAGCTGGGTGATCTGATCGCCGAAGACCGAGATCGTCTGGCCGAGCCAGAGCCGACGGAAGTCGGGGGCGTCGCTCAGCAGGGCCGGGACGAATCGTTCGGTCGCGCGCGCGGACACCCCGGGTCAGTCGCGTGGAGCGCGCGACCCGAGGATCAGGAGGGCGGGTTCTGCTGCTTGGCGAGCTGCTCCTGGACTTCCTTGTCGATGTCGTTCTGGCGGTTCTGCCGAACGCGCCTGACCATGTACAACCCGAAGAGCCACGGCCAGATGAGGGCCACCACCAGCCCGATCAGGGCCGCAAGCGCCCAGTTGGGCGACGACGGTGTCCCAAGGCCGGTGATCCAGTACACCAGAAAGAAGGCCAATATCCCAAGGACGATCCCGGTGATCCGCCGAATCATTGGTGAGAATCCCTCCATCCCTCGGGTGCCGCGAACATGTGGCGAGGCGCCATATGTCGAGAGCCTAGGCTTCGCGGCCGACCGACGTCAATGCGCGACGGTCATGAACGTTCAGGCCACACGGACCCACTCATAGAGTGTGACCGCGTCACCATGGCGCGGTACTCGAGGGAGTGACGGTGCGGGATCTCGTCATCGGAGCCCAGAACGGCGCTCGCGAGGCATTCGCGGCACTGGTCCACATGACCAGCGACCGGATGTATGTGCTGGCCGCCCGGATCCTCCGCGACAACGTCCTCGCCGAGGATGCCCTGAAGGGCGCCCTCATCGCCGTCTGGCGCCAGCTCCCCACGCTGCGTGCGAGCTCGGTGACATCGGCGCGAGCGACACCAGCATCTGGGTCCCGAACGACAGCGACGGGACGATCGCCCAGATCGACTCCAAGACCAACAAGGTCGTCAAGACGATCCAGGTCCCGCAGGCGGCGCAAGCCATCACCGCGACGAGCGGAGCGCTCTGGACGGAATACTTCGACGATCCCGTGACGCTCTCGAAGGTCGATCCGTCGACCGGGACGACAGCGTCGAGTTCGCCGTTCCAGGGATCGATCACCAACCCGCTCGTCCGCCCGGACGCCGTCTGGGTCGGCTTCGAACCCCACAGCGTCGCCGCAGGGGGCCATCGTCGCGATCGATCCCGCGTCCGGGAAGGTCATCGATGGCATCGGCATCCCCGAGGGCCAGGTCTCCGCCCTGTTCGAGGGCTTCGGGTCCGTGTGGGTGGTCCTCGGCCAGGAAGGCATCGTCGAGCGGTTCTCGCCCGACGTGCTGACCGTCAAGCACTGACCGGACGGTCCGGCGGCGGCGCGTCGAGCACCGCCGCTGCCGGACACCCTCCCGTGGTGCGGGGAGTGGGACGCGCCGCCCCGACCCGCCTGAGCGCTGGCTATCCTCCCGGCTGACCGCCGCAGCGAGGACCGCATGATCCGGACGTCACCCTTCCACAAGCGGACCAGCGCGCTCAACGAGACCGGCCTGTGGGAGCACTGGTCCGGCACCCTGGCCGCCAACCGCTACCAGATGTCGGACAAGTTCGAGTACTTCGCGGTCCGCAACGCGGCCGGGGTGTTCGACTCCTCGCCGCTCTACAAGTACCGGATCACCGGGCCGGACGCCGCGCATTTCCTGTCCGGCGTCCTCGCCCGCGATATCCGGACCTGCGCCCCCGGGAACGCCCAGTACACGGCGTGGTGCGACGACCGCGGCTTCGTCATCGAGGATGGCGTCATCCTTCGACTCGACCGCGATGAGTTCCTTCTGACGGCCGCCGAACCCAACCTCGCCTGGTTCGAGGACCTCATCGGGCGTGAACGGGTCGCCATCGAGGAGGTCAGCGACGACTATGGCGTCCTCGCCGTCCAGGGTCCGCGCTCACGCGACCTCTTGGCGCGCCTCGTTCCGGAGGTCGCCACGATCCCGTTCTTCGGCCTTGCGACCGGCACCATCGCCGGCACGCCGGTGACGATCTCGCGGACCGGTTACAGCGGCGACCTCGGCTACGAGGTCTGGGTGCCGGCCAAGTCCGCGCTCAAGGTCTGGGACGCGATGTGGTCGTCGTTCGACGGCTACGGGGTCCTGCCGTTCGGGCTGGCTGCGCTGTACATGCTACGGATCGAAGCGGGCCTGCTCCTGCTCGACGTCGACTTCACGTCGAGCCGCTTCGGCTGGACGGACGAGGACCGCTCGACGCCGATCGAGCTCGGCTGGTCGTGGATGCTGCGCGGCCTCGCCGAGGACGATCGCGCCTTCATCGGCCGCCGCGCCATCGAACGCGAGATCGCCGAGAAGACCTCGCGCTGGCGCCTGACCGGCCTCGTCGTCGACTGGGACGACTACGACCGGACATACGACCGGGCCGGGCTCATCCCGCCCAAGGACCACACGCCGATCCACGAGGAGTACTTCGTCTACGACGACGCCGGGACGCAGGTCGGGTATGCGACGAGCCTGATGTATTCGCCGATGCTCCAGCGTCATATCGCGCTCACCCGCGTCCGGCCCGGTCTGGCGACTCCCGGGACGGAGGTCAAGCTCGAACTCGATGTGAACCACCGCTACGAATATGTCGGGGCTCGGACGGCCCGCGTGCCGCTCTACAACCCAGCACGAAAGACGGCCTGACATGACGAACGACAAGCGCACCAGGAAGGCCGACCGCAAGGTCTCGACGTCGAAGGCTTCGACACCGTCGGCCTCCGACCGGACATACGACGCCATCGTCATCGGGGCGGGCCACAACGGCATGGTCAACGGGGCGTATCTCGCCAAGGCGGGCTTGAAGACGCTGATCCTCGAGCGCCGGCCGACTGTGGGCGGCGCAGCGATCACCGAGGAGCTCGTGCCGGGCTACTGGTTCACGACATTCTCGTACGCCCTGAGCCTCCTCCGGCCGGAGATCATCCACGACCTCGAGCTGACGAAGCACGGCTTCATGCCGCTCCTGATGTCGTCGTCGTTCGCACCGACCGAGGACGGCGACTACCTGTGGCTGGGCCAGGACCACGGCCAGAACCTCAAGGAGATCGCCCGCCACAGCAAGCACGACGCCGACGCCTACAACCAGTACTCGCACGACATGGAGATGGTCTGCCGGGCGATCAAGCCACTGATGGACTCGGCGCCGCCGGACCTGTTCAGCGACGACCCGGACGAGCTGCTGGCGCTCGCCTCGCTCGGCTCGCGGTTCCGGGGCATGGACAAGCGGACGCTCCACAACACGGTCCGACTGCTGACGGGCAGCGCGGCGGACTTCCTCGATGACTACTTCGAGTCGGACATCGTCAAGGGCTACCTCGCGTCGTCCGGGATCATCGGCACGAAGGTCGGGCCGTATTCGCAGGGCTCCGGGCTCGTGCTGCTGTACCACTCGATCGGCGAGCACGACGGCGAATTCGGAGCGTGGGCATTCCACAAGCGCGGCAATGGCGGGTTCACCCAGGTACTGGCACGGGCGGCTCGCTCGTTCGGGGCCGAGATCGTGCTCGAATCGCCGGTCGCCGAGGTCATCACGAAGAACGGGCGGGCGACCGGCGTGGCCTTGGCGGACGGAACCGAGTACCACGCCACGACCGTGGTCAGCGCCCTGGACCCGCGGCGGACGTTCCTCGAGCTGGTCAACCCGCGCGAACTGCCGACCGACCTGGTCGAGGCGATCACCCGCTTCCGATTCCAGGGGACGTCGTCAAAGGTCAACTTCGCGCTCGACGGGCTGCCGACCCACCCCGCGCTTCCGGGCCGCGGCGACCAGTTCCGTGGCTTCACGAACATCGGGCCGTCGATGGAGTACCTGGAGCGCGCGTTCGACGACGCGAAGTACGGCTGGTACAGCAAGCGGCCGTACATGGACTGCGCGATCCAGTCGACCATCGACGCCGACATGGCGCCGCCCGGCAAGCACGTGATGAGCACGTTCATCGCGTACACGCCGTACAAGCTGCGCGAGAGCGATTGGGACACCGAGCGCCAGAACCTGGGCGACACCGTCCAGGCCACATTCGAGTCTTTCTTCCCGGGTTTCAACGATCTCGTCACGCACCGGGAGGTGGTCACCCCGCTCGACATCGAGCGGACGGTCGGCCTGTCGGAGGGCAACATCTTCGCAGGGGAGTTCCTCGCGCCGCAGATGTACTTCTTCCGTCCCGCCCCGGGCTGGAGCCAGTACCGCACCCCGATCGACGGCTACTACCAGTGCGGCTCCGGCACGCACCCGGGCGGCTGCGTCATGGGTGCACCCGGGAAACTTGCCGCGGAACGGATCCTGAAGGACCGGGCTCGGGCCTGATCTGCGGCCCCACGGATTTCGTGACACGCCTGCGAAACCGGCTGATGCTCCGCACGCGAGCGTTGGTCACGCGACCGGGCCTTTGCGCCTGAGCGGCGTGCTCAGGCTCCGGGCCTGACTGGTGATTCGCCTGTCATATATGTCACGACCGGAGCATCTGACCGAAGTGCTCTGACCAAGGCTCGCGTGGCGTGCATCTGCCCGAAATCGGTCGAGACGCCGCGACAGCCCACCGCGGTCGATGAACCTTTCGACAGACGCTGACGCCATACCCTGTCGAACACGACCGCTGTGGTCGTGTCGCAATCAGAGGCGACCGTGGACCAGCGAGAGCTCGTCGAACGCGCGAAGCGGGGCGATCATGACGCCTTCGCCGGACTCGTCGACCCTGCGCTCGCGCGGCTGGACGCGGCAGCCCGCCTCATCCTTCGCGACCCGGAGCTCGCGCGCGACGCGGTCCAGGAGGCACTCATCCGCGCCTGGCGCGACCTGCCAGGTCTGCGTGACCCGGAGCGGTTCGAAGCCTGGCTCCACCGCCTGATCGTCAATGCCTGTCTCGACATCGCACGTCGCCGACGACGGCGGCCGATCGAGGTCGAGATCACACCGCTCGATTCGCCCGCGTCGCCCGACCTGTCGGGCGCGCTGGCAGACCGCGAGCTGATCGACGGGGCGCTCAAGCGTCTCGATCCCGGACATCGCGCGGTCGTCGCCATGCACTACCTCCTCGGGATGCCGCTGCCCGATGTGGCGGCATCCCTCGGGATCCCCATCGGCACGGCCAAGTCCCGTCTGCACTACGCGCTCGCCGCGATGCGCGCCACGGCGACCGCCGAACCCGATCCGACCCCGGCACCGGTCCACGGAGGGCAGGTCGCATGACCACCGAAGCCCGCTTCGAACGTCAGCTGCCCGCCGTCCTCGAGGACCTCTACCTGGGGCCGACTCCCGACTATCGAGATGAGGTCCTGGCCACCGCAGTCCGCACGCGGCAGCGCCCGGCCTGGACCTTCCCAGGAAGGTGGCTCCCCATGGCTGACATCGTAACCCGGCCCACACTCGTGCCACGCTTGCCGTGGCGTGCGATCGGTGTGGCTCTCGTCGTCGTCGCATTGCTCGCGGTCGCAGCATTCGCGATCGTCGGTTCGCGACAGAAAAGACTTCCGCCGCAATTCGGCCCGGCGGGCAACGGACTCGTTCTCTACTCGAGCGGTAGCGACATCTTCACGGTGGACCCACGAACGGGCGTGACGAGCACCATCGTTGCCGGGCCCGAGGTCGATAGCCAACCCGAGTACTCCCCCGACGGGACCAAGTTCTCGTTCGTCCGGCCAAGTGCGACGAACTGTTGCATGTCCTACGACATGGTCGTGGCGGCGGCCGATGGATCCGGCGCGCGAGTCATCAGCGGAGATCACCCGGTCACCGACAACGACTTTTCGCAGTGGTCTCCGGACTCGGCGTCGATCTTGGTGGGGACCCATGATTCCCTCCTGCGACTCGATGCCACTGGCGCGGCGGCGCCCGCGATCATCGCGCAAGGACTTCGGTTCGTGGGCGGTGAGGCTCGACCGCCCGATGGCGCCCAGATCCTCTACGAGCCCGATAGCACGCCCGAGATCGACCTGTGGATCATGAACGCCGATGGGTCCGGCGCCAGGCCCCTGATCCCGGCGAGCGCTTTGGCGGGCAGCAAGCACGACCTGTCGGCGGTCCACTGGTCGCCGGACGGGACTATGGTCGCCTTCAACTGCGCCGCCCCGACGAACGTGGATGTTTCGCATATCTGTGTCATGAACGCCGACGGCACCGGTCTCAGGCAGCTCACGGACGAGTCGGACGCCTGGTTCCAGAGCGATCTCGCCTGGTCTCCGGACAGCACCCGGATCGCCTTCAACCGGTGGTTCACGGACCCTGCGACCGGGACCCCGATGATCCGGCCGATCGGGGTGGCATCGATCACGAGCAGTGTCGTCGTCGATAGAGGGCCGACGCCGGGCGCCGATGGCGCCCTGTTCAATTGGTCGCCCGACGGGACCATCCTGCTGTCGCTCCCCGCGCAATTGATTCATTCGCCGGCAGGGGCGGCCCCAGTCCGACCGCTCGCGATCGAGGTCGCGACCGGGAACTCCCACGAGGTGGACTGGACAGTGCCCGGGGAAGCCAGCTGGCAACGCGTCGCCAAGTAACGTCACGCCCGCCCGACCGGCGACTCAGAAAAGGAAGAACCCCGGGTGGTCGGGCCCGGGGTTCAAGGTGTAGGCGTTGGTTGCGGGGAGAGGATTCGAACCTCTGACCTTCGGGTTATGAGCCCGACGAGCTGCCGCTGCTCCACCCCGCGACCTGTAACTGTAGGGCCTGAGTGAGCTCCGGTCAAACGCGGTCAGCGCGCGAGCGCGGCGTCGACGGCTTCTTCGAACGTCAGCGCTGCCCCCTGGACGCGCCCGCCGTGGTTTCTCGGAACCGCGTCAAACCCTCGATGTCGATGAACACGAAGGTGACCGTACCGGAAGGAAGGCTGCGCATCGCCCAATGATGGGGGCGTCAGCGACCCCGTGAGCTCCGACCCGACAACCGGCCTCGACCGACGATCAGCCCGACGACCAGCGTCGTGGCGAGGAACGCGCTGAACACGTAGAACGGGAGCACGATGTCGCGTGCTGCCAGGATGCCGGTGATGAGCGAGGCGGCGATGAACCCGACCGTCCCGGCCGCCCCGAACAGGCCCTGCGTCGTCGACGACCGACCCACCGGCGAGTTGGCCGCGACGACCGCGTAGAGCGCCGGATTGAGCATCGCATAGCCGGTCGCCTCGATCGCGATGAGCGGGACCGCGAGGCGCGGATCCGAGAGACGCGTGTAGGACAGCCCCATGACCACCGGCAGGATCGAGCCAATGACGATGAATGCCAGTGCGCCGCGTCGGTCCACGACCCGACCCGCCCACGGCGACAGCAACAGCACCGGCAGCCCGAACATCGCGAAGGTCAGCCCGATGAGGTCAAGGCTCGCACCGAGATGCTGCAGGAAGAGACTCCAGATGACCTCGTAGGTGCCGCCGGCGAAGTAGCCGCCGGCGTTGATGATCAGGACGGCGATGAGGCCGCGATTCCAGAGCCTGGCCGGTGGGGCGTCGGGTGCGTCCGATCCGGCGACGTCCGTGCGAGACGCGTGCGGGAACTCGGTGGTGTCCGCTGAGGGCGCCGGGTGCGTCCGTTGCTCGGTCTCGCGGCCGCGGAGTCCGATCGGGATGGCCGCCAGGAATGCGGCCACACCACCGAACACGAAGACGAACGAGATCCCGCCGAACCGCTCGGCCCCCAGCGCACCGATCGCCGGCCCGAGCAACAGGCCGCCCATCTGGACCGCCCCGTATAAGCCGAACGCCTCGCCTCGTCGCTCCGGGGGCGTCGCGTCGGTCAGGTAACCGCGCGCGGCCGGGTCGTAGGCGGATGTGGCGAACCCGGCCCCGGCGCGCAGGACGAGGAAGGCCAGCGGCCCGGTGAAGACCAGCGGCAGCATGCTGAAGACACCGGTCGCGATCAGGCCGATGACCATCAGCGGCACGCGCGCGGTCCGGTCGGCCAGCCAGCCGAAGACCGGTTCGCCGATGAGCCGAGCCGCCGGCCAGGCCGCGATGACCAGGCCGAGGAAGGCGAGGTCGACGCCCTGTTCGGTGAAGTAGATGGGCAGGACCGGCAGGAGCGCCCCGAACCCGAGCCAGACGATGAATTCGGCGAGGAGGAGCGGGACGATGTCGCCCCAGCGCTCGGTCCAGGCGGTGAGACGGCCGACGGGCGACGCGAGCGGCATCGGCCGAGCCTAACGCCAGACCGTATACTTGCGGGCCCCTGAGCTCGAACTTCCCGCTGGGAGGAACACCTGCCCATGACGTCCCCCATGGCGATCACGGCCGAAGGCCTGGTCAAGATCTACACGTCGCGCAAGACCGAGGTGCGCGCCCTCGACGGGCTCGACCTCCAGGTCGCCGAAGGCACCGTCCTCGGGCTTCTCGGGCCGAACGGCGCCGGCAAGACGACGACGGTCCGTATCCTCGCGACGCTGCTCAAGCCGGACGCCGGACACGCGACCGTCGCCGGCTTCGATGTCGTCAAGCAGGCAGACCAGCTGCGCTCGGTCATCGGGCTGTCCGGCCAATTCGCCGCGGTTGACGAGAACCTGACCGGGCGCGAGAACCTCTGGATGTTCGGGCGGCTCTATCAGCTCTCGAGTTCGGAATCCACCCACCGCGCGACCGAGCTGCTCGTGGAGTTCTCGCTGACCGACGCCGCCGACAGGGTGGTCAAGACCTATTCGGGCGGGATGCGCCGTCGGCTCGATCTCGCCAGCGCGCTCATCGGGCGACCGCAGCTGCTGTTCCTCGATGAACCGACGACCGGCCTCGACCCGCGCAGCCGACTCGGGATGTGGGACGTCATCCGCGGCCTCGTGCGCGAGGGGACGACGTTGCTGCTGACGACCCAGTACCTCGAGGAAGCGGACGAGCTGGCCGACACCATCGCGGTGGTCGACGGCGGACGGATCATCGCCCGCGGCACGGCCGACGAACTCAAGTCGCAGGTCGGTGGCGAGCGGATCGAGGTCGTCGTCCACGACAGGGCGGACATCTCGCGCGCCGCCGAAGTGCTCACGCAGGATGCCCATGGCGAGACGACGCTCGACGAGCACACCCGGAAACTGACCGTGCCGTCCGACGGCGGCGCGGCGAGCCTTGTCCAGGTCGTCCGCGATCTCGATGCGGCGGGCATCCGGATCGACGACATCGGGCTGCGCCGGCCGACGCTCGACGACGTGTTCCTGTCGCTGACCGGCCACGGTGCCGATGGCGCCGCCGACGACGAGGCAGTCGCATGAGTGCCCAGGCGCGGGCGGCTGCACCCCGTTCCGGCTTCGCCAAGGTCGTTGCAGACAGCCGGGTCATCACCTGGCGCAATCTCAAGCGGATCCCGCGCATCCCGGAACTGGCGATCTTCGCGATCTTCCAGTCGATCATGTTCGTGGTGCTGTTCGCATTCGTGTTCGGTGGGGCGATCCTGCTGCCGGGCTATCCGGACTCGAACGCCTACCGCGAGTACCTGCTGCCCGGCGTCTTCGTCCAGACCATCTCGTTCGCGGCTGCGACGACGGCCGTCGGCATGACCGACGATGCGAACAAGGGCATCATCGATCGCTTCCGCTCACTGCCGATGGCGACGTCGGCCGTCCTGGCCGGGCGGACTCTCGCCGATGTCGTCTACAACGGCGGCATCCTGATCGTGCTGATGCTGTCCGGGCTCGTCGTCGGCTGGAGCGTGCAGTCGAACTTCCTGGGGTTCCTGGGCGGCGTCGCGCTGTTGCTCGCCTTCGCATTCGCGATGTCCTGGGTCGGGGTCTGGCTCGGGCTGTCGGTGCCGACGGTCGAAGTCGCCCAGCAGTTCGCGTTCATCGTCATCTTCCCTCTCTCGTTCGTGTCGAACGCCTTCGTGCCGATCTCGACGATGCCCACCTGGCTCCAGCCGTTCGCAGAGTGGAACCCGATCAGTGCGATCACGGCGGCCTGCCGCGAGCTCTTCGGGAACCCGAACCCGTTCGTCAAGCGGGGCAGCTTCCCGTCGGAGCATCCGATCGAGATGTCGATCATCTGGCTGGTGATCCTGGTGGCGGTCTTCGCGCCGCTCGGCGTCCGCCGCTATCGGTCGATGAACCGCTGACCCGCCAACCATCCGGGGGGCGCGTCGCCTGGCAGTCGACAACGAACGCTCGAATACGTCGAATGAGGGGCTTTGGCGGCGTCTTGCGGACCGTGAGTCGACGGATGGAGTCGTGGACGAGTCGACCACGGCCCTCGACCAACAGATGTCGACTCACGGACGACAGCCCCCGACCATCGGGACGGGGTCACGCGGCGCCGGCACCGGTTCCCGCGGCGGCCTACCATCAACCCGTGCTTCCCACCCCTGCGCTCCTCGCCGTCGGGTTACTGCTCGGATTGGTCGTGCTGCTCCCGGCGCGCCGGCTCCAGCTGGGGGGCGTGTCGAGTCGCCTGATCGGGTTCTACGCGTTCTGCGTCTGGGCGCTGGCGTTCGTGCTCGTGTTCAGGCCGATCGCCGCGCGTTTCCTCGTGCCGATCCTGGTTATCGCTTACGTGGCGCCGTTCGTGGTTGCGCCGGCGCGAATATCGGGGATCGTCCGGCGCGGGACTGGCGGTCGCGGGCCTGGCGGTCGCGGGACTGGCGGTCGGGGTGATCCGCCACGGCCGCCCATGAAGAACGTCACGCCACCGGACGATCCGACTCGTCCGGCGTGAGCGGGCCGGTCGCACTCCACGGGGGCGGCGAGTTCGAGGCGGGCGACGAGGCCTGCCTCTCGGCCGTCCTGGCGCTGGCGGCGGAGCGGGGCGGTGCCCGGCCGATCCGCATCGTCGTCGTGCCGACGGCGGCCGCGCGCTCAAGCCCTGAGCGGTCCGGCGCGCACGGGGAGGCCGCTTACGGTCGGGTCGCGAGACGCGACGGGCTGACGGTGGAATTCGACGTGGCACTCGTCGTCGATCGAGCCAGCGCAGCCGACCCGGTCTTCGCGGAGCGACTCGCCGCCGCCGACATCATCTCGTTCCCGGGTGGTGACCCGGACCTGATCGTCACGGTCGTGCCGGGGACGACCGCCTGGGCCGCCATCGCCGGCGCGCACGCCCGAGGCGCAGTTCTGGTCGGTGCGAGCGCCGGCGCGATGGCCCTTGCCGCGTGGACCTGGACCCCCGCCGGCGGAGCCGATGGGCTCGGGGTGGTACCGGGGCTCGTCGTCGTCCCGCACGCGGACGAGGCGTCCTGGACATCATCCCTTGAACGGTTCGGAAGCTGGGCGCCGGGCGGCCTCGGCCTCCTGGGGGTTGCAGAGCGGACCGCCGCGATCACCCTGGACCCAGCCACGGACCCGGTCGCGTGGAAGGTCGCCGGAGAGGGCGAAGTCCGCTGGCTGGCGGTCCACGGCGAGTCTCCGGTCGTGCTGCGGCCGGGCGACAGATTCGAGACTCCGGGGGCGGCGCGCCCGTGAGGACCGACCTCGGCTGGCGACTCGATCCGACCGTCACGTTCCTCAACCACGGCTCGTACGGTGCGTGCCCGGAGCCGGTCCTCGCGTTCCAGGGGGCGATGCGAGTCCGTCTTGAGGCGGAGCCCGTGCGGTTCCTGTCGGGGGACCTGCCGGGGCTTCTGGACGCGGCGCGCGTGGCGGTCGGGCGGTTCCTCCGCGCGGATCCCGAGGGGATCGCATTCGTGACCAACGCCACGACCGGGTACAACACCGTTCTCCAGTCGCTCCGCTTCCAGCCCGGCGACGAGCTCCTGACCGATGACCACGAGTACAACGCGACCATCAACGCGATGCGCGCCGTGGCGACCCGTGACGGGGCACGGGTCGTCGTGACGCCGATCCCCTTCCCGACCGAGGGTCCGGGCGTGGTCCTGGAAGCGATCCTGGGCGCCGTCACCGCACGGACGCGGCTCGTCGTGGTCAGCCAGGTTTCGAGCGTCACGGCGCTCATCTTCCCGGTCGCCGAACTCATCGCCGAGCTCCACCGGCGCGGCATCGACACGCTCGTCGACGCGGCGCACGCACCAGGGATGGTGCCGGTCGACGTGGACGCGCTCGGGGCCGCGTACTGGACGGGCAACGGGCACAAGTGGCTGTGCGGACCGAAGGGCAGCGCTGTGCTGTGGGTCCGCGAGGACCGTCGCGACCGGATCCACCCGCTGGTCGTGTCGCACGGGGCCAACGCCCCGCTCGCCGGTCGGGCCCGCTTCCGTCACGAGTTCGACTGGGTCGGGACCGCCGATCCGACCGGTTTCCTGGCACTCCCGGCCGCGATCGACTGGATGGCGGCGCAGGCGCCCGGCGGCTGGCCACACGTCATGGCCGCGAACCGTGCGCTCGCGCTCGACGGACGCGATCGACTCTGCGCTGCGCTCGGCATCGAACCGCCTGCGCCGGACGACATGCTCGGCTCGATGGCGGCGCTCCCCCTCGACTGGATCCCGGCCGAAGACGACGTCGCCGAACGGTTCGGCCGTCGACTCAAGGCGGAGGAGCACATCCAGGCCCCGGTCGGCGTCTGGCCCGTTCCGGCCGCACGCACTCACGGCGTGCGCCCGACCACCTCGATCAGGATCTCCGCCCAGCTCTACAACGAGCCGACCGACTACGACCGACTGGCGGCCGCGCTCGTGAAGATGCGGTAGACCGTCCCGGTTCCCCAGTCGCCGACGAACACCGCGCCATCCGGTGCCGATGCCATCGCGACGGGCTGGGTCAGGCCGGTCAGGAAGGGTTCCGGACTGCTGGCGGAGGTCGTCGCGCCATTTGAGAGCGGGACGCGGACGACGACACCCTTCGCCCACTCGGCGACGAGCGCGGAGGTTCCGACCGTCGAACCGAGGCCGCCGGTGACGATCGCGACGCCGGACACGGCCGCGTGAGTGTCGAGGACGGCGACGGGAGCCGGGACGCCGGCGCAGACCGACCCGGCCTGGCCGTAGCAGGCCGGGAAGCCCCAGTCCTGGCCGGACCGGACGACCGACAGCCAATCGCCGGGGGTCGCCGCACCCAGGTCGTCGCGCTGGTTCATCGTGACGAACAGGTCGTTGGTCCCGGGGTAGAACGCCAGGCCGACCGGCGCGCGAACATGGCCGGCCTCGACCCGCAGGCCCGTGCCGTCCGGCAGCACCGAGACGACGGCAGCCGCATAGGCCGTCGTCGGCATGCATGAGTCACACGGCGCGGACACGCCCAGGTACAACCGCCCATCGGGTGAGAGCGCGATTCCATCGACCTGGCCGACACCGGCCGGCAGCACGAGGACGGTCCGGTGGCTCGCGAAGACCGCACCGTGAAAGCCGTCGTAGGCGACGATCCCGTGACCCGACGAGACGTACAGCGTCCCGCCGCTCCACAGGAGCCCGAGAGGCGTGTGGACGTCGACGATCACCTTGACCGGCGTCGCACCAGGCCTGGCGACGAGGTAGACGGCGTCAGTACCGTCATCGGCGAAGCTCGCCGTGGCCACCCACAACCGGCCATCGGCGTCGAAGGCGAACGCTCCGACATCCTTGAGGCCGGTGGCATAGACGGAGGCCGTCACGCCCGCGGGGCCGTGGAGACCGGCGCCGATCGTCGTCAGGCCGGAGTCGGGCGATGCCGCGGGCGAGACGGGTGCGGCGGTCGCACCCGTACAACCGGCCAGCAGGACGACCGACAGGGTGGCGACGGAAAGGATCCGCATGCGTTGTCCGTTCATGGCGTGAGGACCCGACGGCCCGCCGAAGCGGACCGCCGGGGCTCGGGCCTAGGTGGCGGGGGTGGCCGCCGGGGCCTGCGGAGTCATCGGTGCCGCTGGCGCCGTCCCGGAGCCACCGTTGGTGCCCATGTTCGGGCAGTTCACGGTGGAACCGGTGCCGTGCTGGCGCGGCGCGGGCGACGTGCCCGATCCACCGGCCGGGGCGGTCGTGCTCGGCGCGGCAGACGGATCCGGGCTGGCCGCCGAGACGACCGCGGCGGCACCGCCGACGAGGAGCAGCGCCGAGAGCGCTGCAGTGATGACGGCCCGGCGCATGCCGGTGGAACCGTTCGAGGTCGGCGCCGCCGATTCGATCACCGGCATGGCGACCTCAACGGGCGGCGTTGCCGGGACGACCGGCGGAGTGGTCCATTCCATGGGTACTCCTTGATCTGGATTGCCTGGCTTGGGTGCCTCGATCACTGCATATGCACCTCGCTCGAGCGTCTCCCCGTGGACGAGCCCGGACCCGGATGCTGGAGACGCGCTCTGAGAGGGTCGTGAGGGCACCGAAAGGTTCGTCAGAGGACGCTCAGGAACGCGATCGGCGGGAATCTATGGGCGGCGGCTCTCCGCGGCGTAGATCGCGCCGAGGAACCGGCTCGGAACGCGCCCGATCCGACGCGTGTCGGCGAGCCCGGCGGCCGCGGCCAGCCGCTCCCACGAGGCATAGGTGAACGGATGCGGCACCCACGGGTTGCCGTGATCGGCGTCGTATTCGACGATGACGAAGCACCCATCCGGCCGGAGATGCGCAGCTAGCGACGCGATCGCCACCAGCCGCCGGTCGCGCGGCACGAAATGGAGGCTGTTCGCGGCGACCAGACCGTCAAGGTCGGGGAGATCCAGCTCGCCGGTCAGGTCCGCGACGAGCGTGGTCACGACCGTCTCCGGGAAGCGGGCGCGAATCGCCTCCACGTTCGTCGCCAGCGCCCGCCGGTCGCGATCCACCGCGACGATCCGCCCGCCCGGACCGAGCAGGTCCGCGAGCGCCAGCGTGAACGCGCCCTCGCCCGCCCCGATGTCCGCCCAGGTCCCGCCCGGGCCTGCCGCCTCCAGGGCGAGCCGCAGCAGCGCGACGTGATCGGCGTGGTCCACGCTAACCCGTGCTCTGGAGACCCGCCGCGACGCCGTTGACCGTCAACTGGACGAGGCGCACGACCAGGGCCCGATCCGGATGGTCGGTCGGCAATCGACGCAGCCGCGCAAGCAGCCGGACCTGCATCTCGGACAGCGAATCGACGTACGGGTTGCGCAGCGCGACCGACCGCTGGAGGACTGGCGCGCCATCGAGCAGTCGCTCGCGGCCGGTCACCCGGGCGAGGAGCGAGACGGTCCGCCGGTATTCTGTCTCGATGGTCGTCCAGCGTCGGTCGTCGCCGTCGCCGTGGGCGAGCTCGGCATACAGGCGCGCCACACCCATATCCGCCTTGGCCAGGCTCATCTCTGCGTTGTCGAGAAGGCTCGACAGGAACGGCCAGTCGCGCGACAGCCGGGCGATCGCGTCCAGTCCGGCCTCGCCATGGGCTGCTCGATATGCCTCGAGCGCGTGCCCGAGCCCGTACCACCCGGGCAGGTTGATGCGCGCCTGCGACCAGGCGAACGTCCACGGGATCGCCCGAAGCGAGTCGATCGTGGGCGCCTCGTCACGCCGACCGCGCGCGGCGGGCCTCGACCCCAGCCGAAGATCCGACAGCTCGCGGATGGGCGTGATGTCCCGGAAGAACCGCGCGAACCCTGGATCGTCGTGCACGAGCGCCCGGTAGGCGGTCCGCGACGTGGCGGCGAGCTCGTCCATGATCGGGGCACCAGCGACGAGCGCGCTTTCGAGTCGGGCGCCGTGTTCGGGTGCCGAGGCGAGCAGGATCGCGCCGGTCATCTGCTCGAGGTGGCGGCGGGCGATGGTCGGGTCGGCGTAGTTGGCGGCGATGACCTCGCCCTGCTCGGTCAGCTTGAGCCGCGCATCCACGGACCCGGGCGCCTGGCCGAGGATGGCCCGATTGGTCGGGCCGCCGCCGCGACCGAGCGCGCCGCCCCGTCCGTGGAACAGCGTCAGTTCGACGCCGCGCTCGCGGGCGATCCGTGCGAGCGCGCCCTGTGCCTGATGGAGCATCCAGGCGGCCGAGACGAGCCCCGATTCCTTGTTCGAATCGGAGTAGCCGAGCATGGCTTCCTGCCGATCGCCACGGGCCGCGATGCCCGCGCGGTAGACCGGGTCGTCGAGCAGCGCGCCGAGGATCTCCCCGGCGTCGCCGAGTGCCTGGCTCGATTCGAACAGCGGAACGACATCGAGGACGGGCGGCCCGTGCTCCTCAGCGCGTCCGCGTTCGAAGGCGACCCGTGCGAGTTCCAGCACGTTCGTGACGTCCGATGGCGACGACGTGAAGCTGATGACGTACCGGTGACAGGCCTCGACCCCGAAGCGTGCCTGGATCGCACCGATCGCGCGAAACGTGGCGAACACCTCGTCCAGCGTCACCCCGGGCGACAGCTCGGTCGTGCCCGGGGCGTCGCTGCGGATCGCGGCCAGCGCGGCCTGGTGGACGGCCGCGTGCTGGCGGATCTCGAGCGACGCGAGGTGGAAGCCGAACGTCCCGACCTGCCAGCGCAGTTCGGCGACCTCGCCGTAGGCGACCCGGTCCAGGCCGTCGGCGACGAGCGCGTCGGCCACCTCAGCCAGTTCGGCCTCCAGTTCGTCCGCCCCGGCGTACCGCCCGGTCAGCGGCGCGGGCTCGCCGACCAACGCCGCCCGCGTCCGGCGCAGCCGCTCGGCGATGAACCCGAAGCGCTGGCGATACGGCTCGTCCGGGAAGCGGCGGCGGAGTTGTCGGTCGGTCTCGGGAAGATCCTCGGCGTCGCGGGCCAGACGTGAGGCGAGCGGTCGCCCGACTCGCTCCACTGGCGTCGCCGCGGCCAGCGTCTGCATGAGCCGGGTGGCGACCGCCTCGTAGCCGCGCAGGACATGGTCGGCGTGGATGCGGACGGTCCGCGCGGTGATCTCGGCGGTCACGCCCGGGTTGCCGTCGCGGTCGCCGCCGATCCAGCTGCCGGGCCGCAGGAACGCCCCGACCCTCGGAGGGCGGGTCCCCGTGCGCCCGGTGTCCGACGCCGGCGCCGGCGCCCGACCGGTCGGCGGGTCCAGGGCCGCATCAAGAGCCCGATACAACCGCGGGATGACCGTGAACAGCGTCGCGTCGAAGAACGCCATCGCCGTCCGGACCTCGTCGAGCGGCGTGGGGCTGACCACGCGAAGGGCCGACATTCGCCACAGCAGCGTGATCTCCTCGCGGAGGCGGCGCCGGACCTCGCGGTCGTCGGACGGGGTGAGCCGAGGGTCGTCCAGCCGTGCGAGCAACACCGCACATCTGCCGAGCGCCACCAGCGTCGTCCGGCGGCGCGCTTCGGTCGGGTGGGCGGTGAAGACCGGAGCGACGACGAGCCGGGCCACGAGCGCATCAAGCTCCGCATCCGTCCGCCCGATCCGTCGCAACCCGGCGACCGCATCCGCCACCGAATCGTCGAGGACGCCGTCGCGCGCCGCGCGCTCGCGACGCCGCAACGTCCGGACACGACCTCGCGCCTCGGCCAGGTTGACGAGACCGAAATACAGCGCGAAGGCCTCGATCACGGCCTCCGCGTCCTCGAGGCCGAGCGCCTTGAGTTCGTCCTCGAGGCGGGCGCGTTCGGCCGGGTCGTCGTCGCGTCGGAGGGCGATCGTTCGGCGTCGGATGCGTTCGACGGTGGCGAACAGTTGCGGGCCGGCCTGCTCGGCGATGACCTGGCCGAGGAGCGCGCCGAGGAGCCGGACCTCGCGCGCCAGCGGGTCGCGCGCACCCGCCGACCCGATCCCGAGCGGCTCCGCAGCGACCGCGTCGGAGACCCGTGGCGTCCTGTCGTGCGTCACGCGGTCGCTCCGAAGGGACCGTTCCGGGACCAAGCCGGCACCGGGTCGCAACCGTCTTGATCGCAACCTTTCCCTAGGCTTGTATGGTGATGCCCATGCCGAGCGTTCGCGGAGGCTCCGCAGCCACTCGCGCGCCCCTTCCGGGGCGTCGTCCCGCAACGCCCAAGGCCGCCAAAGCAGGCCCGGCTGTCGCTGCCGACCCGGCCGGTCCTTCGACGTCCCCCGCCGACGACCAGCTCCGGCAGCTCGAGTTCCTGCACGAGGTGGCCCGCCTGGCCACGACCGCGCGCACCTGGGACGAACTGCTCGAGACCGTGGTGGACCGGACCCGGGACGTCCTGCACGCAGATGTCTCCTCGCTCTATCTGCTCGACCGGGACGGAGCGTACCTGACGCTGGCCGCGACGAACGGCCTCGACCGCTTCCAGATCGGCCGCGCGAGGGTCCCTTTCGCGGAAGGAGTGACCGGACGAGTCGCCGCCGCCCGCGAGCCGCTGGTCATCACCGACGTCCGGGCCGACTCGCGCTTCCTGTGGGTCCGCGGCATCGACCAGCGCCGCTTCGTGTCGTCGATGCTGTCCGTGCCGCTGACCTGGCACGACCAGACCGTCGGCGTCCTCAACGTCCAAACCGAGGAGACGCGGACGTTCAGCGACCACGATGTCGCGCTGCTCGGCGCCGTGGCGGACCTGCTGGCCGGAATCATCGAGAAGGGCCGCCAGCAGACCGAAGCCGAGGCGCGGGTCGAGGCGCTGAAGGCCATCGACCAGGCACGCAGCGAGCTCATCGCGCTGGTCACCCACGAGCTCCGAACGCCGCTCGCGATCGTGCGCGCCTACGCGGACCTGCTGGCGGACGAGCCGCCGCTGCGCGGGCGCGAATCGCGCGATATCGCCCGGCGCGAGACGCGGGCGACCTGGCATCGCGCGACGCTCGAGCAGATCGAGCGGTTGGACCGCCTGGTTGACTCGATCCTGGCGTCGGTGCGCGTCGTGCCCGAGGGGCCTGCAACGGTCACTCCGGTCGACCTCGGCGCGCTCGTCGGCGAAGTCGTCACCTCCCTCAAGCCCATCCTCGAGCGGCATCCAGTCGAGGTCGTACCGAGCGTCCGGCTCCATGCCCTGGCCGACCCGCCGCGTCTCCGCCAGATCATCGAGCACCTCGTCGAGAACGCGGTCAAGTACGCCCCGCCCGGAACGACCATCCGCATCGACTGGACGCTCGACGAGGGTGTCGTCCGCCTCGGTGTCTCCGACGAAGGACCGGGCATCCCCGATGAATGGCGCGAGCGGATCTTCGAGCCGTACGCCCGCCGCGACACCCATACCGCCAGGGGATCCGGGATCGGTCTCTATGCCGCGAAGCGGCTCGGGGAATCGATGGGGGCCCGCCTCTGGTGCGAACCAGCCCGACCACATGGCGCCCGATTCGTCGTGGCGCTGCCGGCCGCCGTGGCCGTCTGAACCGCTAGAGCGAGGACCATGATCACGATGAGCACACGCCCCCTTCGAATCCTCGTCGTCGATGACGACCCGGCGATGGTGGGGGCCATCACCGCACTGGTCGGCACCGAGGGCCACCAGGTCATCACCGCCTACGACGGACTGACGGCCGTCAAGCGTTTCCGCGAGGAGCACCCGGACCTCGTCCTGCTCGACCTCGCCATGCCTGGTCCCGACGGGTTCAACGTCGCCGGGCAGATGCGCGCCGTCGGCCAGGCGCCCATCCTGGTCGTGTCGGGCGAAAGTGGCGAGGCGGCCAAGGTCCGTGCCCTGGGCCTGGGTGCGGACGACTATCTGACCAAGCCGTTCGGCAAGGCAGAGCTGCTGGCGCGGATCGCCGCGGTGATGCGCCGGGTGGACCGAAGTGGCGGACCGTCCGGGACGGGTGGCGGCCCCCTGACAGCGGGCGCCCTCGTGCTGGAGCCCGGCCGTCATGAGGCGCGCGTCGGCGACACCGCGCTGTCGCTGACGCCGACCGAGTTCCGGCTCCTGGAGGCACTCGTGCGTGCGGGCGGCGACATCGTCCCGCACCTGCAGCTGGCGCGAGCCGGCTGGCCGGCGGAGACCGATCCGGATCTGCTCTGGCTCAAGCCACACCTTGCGCGCCTGCGCTCCAAGGTCCAGGCCGCCGGTGGCCCGCAGGTCGTGGCTGTGCGCGGCGTCGGTTATCGGATCGTGGTCGAGGACGAGGCAGCGGCTCCGGCGAACTAGCCTGCCGCCTGCTCCGGGCGCACGATTTGCGTCGGGAGCACACAACGACGGCCTCGGGCAGGTCGGCCCAGAATTCGTGCACCCGATACAAGATTCGGTCGCGCATCGGCCAAGCCCACGGATTCCGAGCCGAGTCCTGTCACCCGGGGGCAAACAAACCGCGCGTCCGGTCTCCAAACGTGCGGTTGTGTGCATTCCGTGCAACGCATGCACCGCGGGCAAGGCCCGCGGCGGGCCTGGTTCGAGGACCGGAGCTAGACCGCGATTGCGATCGGGCGCCCCGCGATGTCGTGCGCGGCGTCGGCGCACGAGATCTTGCAACCGCGGGCGTCCCGCCCGGCGATCGGGTTGAAGTGGAAGTACGCCTCACCCGACACGGTCAGGCGGCAACCGCAGGCCGCGCATGTGACCGGGCCATCGCGCCCGTCGCGGACCGCGGACGTCGGTCGGATCTCGGAATCGGACGGGTGGATCATCGGCGTACCTTCCGGGCTGGGGCCACGTTTGCGAGCTCGGGACGCCTCACCCAGAGGTGACGGTGACCCATGCTCTTGCGAGGGTAGGCACCCCGACCCCGGTCGTCGGCGTCGGAACGGGAACGATGGGGTTGCGGTGAGGTTGCGACACGTCGGGCGACGAAGGTGTCACGCGGCAGGCCTGGTGCCGGACCCCGAGGGCTGCGGCCACAGCCAACCGGCCACGGTACAGGCGACGGCCAGCGCCAGCACCGTTGCGATCCACGCCGCCGCGACGATCAGCTCCAGCGCCGATTCACGGTCTTCGACGAGCCGCAGTGAGCGACCGGACGTCACCGTTCCGCCGTTCCACGGGACTGTGATCGTGGCGACCCGGACGCCCGTCCGCGGCTGCCAGGTGACGGCATCCAGTCCGGTCTGCGTCGCCGAGGCAAGGACGCCGTCCGGAAGCATCGGTGCCTTGCCGTCGAGGACGCCGTCCGTGGCGAGGACGTTCCCCGTTGCGTCGTGGACGATGATGAATGGCGCCAGGTCAGCGGCAACGTCGACCGTCGTTGATCCGATGACCGTCGCCGGAGCTGCTCCGCCATCCAGGCGCGTTGCGGCGTCTCGCGCCAGCTGCTCCTGGGGGTCATTGGCCCCGGTCCGGAGACCGTTCTGGGCGACGACATAGACGAGGCCACAGAGCGCTGTGGCGAGGACCACGCTGGGCAGGAACAACGCGAGGGCGCGGCGGGGATGCATCGACCAGCGGACGGTCGTGACTCCCATCGTGTTACGAACTGGGACCAGGATCGAAAGCGTCACACGTGACTGCCGGCCATCGGGCATGGTCGAATGGTCACATCGGCATTGGGACAGGCAGAGGAGGATCAGCGATGAGCGAGGCCCCACGGGCCGCGTTCGTCTTGCGGCCCGGCGAAGGCCGCTCGATCGACTTGAGTGCCCTGCAGGATCGTTCATCCACATCCCGGCCGGGCTGCGCCACGGCTTCCGCGTCGGGAACGTGCCGAGCCGGAAGCTGAATCTCTACACCCCCGCCGCGATGGTCGTCTACTACGACGAGCTGAGCGCGTCGATCGAAGCCGGCGAGTCGGATGGAGCGCGGCTCGACGAGATCGCAGCCCTGTATGGCATGGAGGTCATCGGCCCCGTGCCGGAGGGCTATCTCTAGAGCTGGATCGCTGGGACCCCGTTGTGCGTTGGCTCGGGGGCGACGGGCCGCGTCGACGCTGGTTCGGGGGTCGCCACGACAGGTGCGACGACCACGATCGGCTCGACAAGCCAGAAACGTGCCGCGAGATCGGCCTCATCGAGGAGACGCCCGGCGAGCTCCGAACCGGCGGAGCGGTGAGCCTGCAACAGGCCGATCAGTTCGATCACCCGGGTCTGACCGTCAGCCCGATCGGCGAGGGCCGTCGCAAGTCGCACCGCGCCCACGCTCCGTTCATCGAGCGCCGCAGTGTGGCGACCGCTCGGGTCGTACAGGTATGCCCGGCCGCCCGTCATCCCTGCTCCGAAATTGGCGCCCACAGGCCCGAGGATGACGACCGTGCCGCCCGTCATGTATTCGCAGCCGTGCGGACCGATGCCCTCGACGACGGCCTCAGCGCCGCTGTTCCGGACGGCGAAGCGCATCCCCGCCCGACCGACAAGGTGGAGCCGGCCGCCGGTGGCGCCATAGAGGACGGTGTTGCCGGCGATCGCCTCGGTCGCAGCGGCGGCGCCAAGGTCGGCCTCGGGTGTGATGGTGATCGATCCGCCGGACAGGCCCTTGGCGACGTAGTCGTTCGCCTGGCCGGTCAGGCGGAGTTCGACGCCAGGCCCGGCGAAGGCACCGAACGACTGCCCGGCCGCGCCGCGCAGTTCGAGCCGGACGGGACCGTGGAGCTCGCCGCGCTCGAGCGCGCCGGTGAGCCCGGCACCGAACGAGCGATCCGCCGTCGTCACGCGAAGACCGGTCGCCGAGACCGACTCCTGGCCACGGAACGCCGCCGCGATCCCCACTTCCAGGGCCGACGCGGGTGCATGGCCGATCTCGCGACCGGCGCCGGCCGGGTCCGCGCGACGGGCCGCCGAAGCGCCCCACGGTGACGCCCCGATGACGACGGCCAGCTCGGCCCGGGCGATCGGCACAGCCCTGAGGACGCGCCGGCTCTCGCCGACGATCTCGCCCACGGAACGGGCGCCGATTGCCGCCAGCTCGCGCCTGACGTCCTCGGCGATCGCGGTGAAGTAGCGGACGACCGCGTCCGGCGTGCCCGCGAATTTGGCCCGCAGGTCCTCGCGCTGCGTGGCGATCCCAGTCGGGCACGTGTCGAGGTGGCACTGGCGGGCCATGTCGCAACCGATCGCGACGAGCGCCGCGGTCCCGAACGCGAACTCCTCGGCACCGAGCAGCGCGGCGATGAGCAGGTCACGGCCGGTCTGGAGGCCACCGTCCGTGCGCAACGCGACGCGGTCGCGCAGGTCGTTGCGCAGCAGGACCTGGTGGACCTCGGCCAGACCGAGCTCCCACGGCGCGCCGACATGCTTGATCGACGACAGAGGCGATGCGCCGGTCCCGCCGGCATGGCCGGACAGGTGGATATACGACGCGCCGGCCTTCGCGACACCTGCCGCGACCGTGCCGACACCACGGCTGGCGACGAGCTTGACGCCGATCCGAGCCTTGGGGTTGATCGCGCGCAGGTCGGCGATGAGCTGGGCGAGGTCCTCGATCGAGTAGATGTCGTGATGCGGCGGCGGGCTGATGTAGCCCTGGCCGGGCTGACCGCGACGCAGCGCTGCGATGTAGGCCGTGGCCTTCTTGCCGGGCAGCTGGCCGCCCTCGCCAGGCTTCGAGCCCTGGGCGATCTTGATCTCGAGCTGATCGGCACGAGCGAGATAGGTGGCGGTCACGCCGAACCGTGCCGAGGCGACCTGCTTGATCCGCGCGTCATGACGGCGACCGTCCGCGGTCGGGGCATACCAGGCTGGGTCTTCCCCACCCTCACCGGTGTTCGCGGACCCGCCAGCGCGCTGGATGCCGATGGTTAGAGCCTGGTGGGCCTCGGGGCTCAGCGCACCGACGCTCATCGCCGACACAACGAAGCGGCGGACGATGTCGCGGGCGGGTTCGACCTCGGAGAGGGCCAGGGGCTTGTGGGCCACCCGGACGCGCAGTTCGTCGCGCGGCACGGACCGATCGGCCGCCGGGCGCGCAAGGGCGGCGCGATAGCGGGCGAGAGCGGCATCCGTATCGCGGGCGGCGTCGATATCGACCTCGCCGTGGCCCGACAACACCTGGATCTCCCCGGCGATCCGTGGCGAGAACAGGTGCTGTTCACCGTCGGCGCGGAACCGGGCGAAGCCGGGGTCGGGTAGGCGCGGCTCGCGGCCGACCGCCGGCTCGGGGATGGCGAGGGCGGCCGTCCGGCGGCGGATCTGACGGTCGGCGAGGTCGACCAGGGTCGTGCGCCCGGGCCACGCGGCGGCGGTCGGGAAACAGCGCGCCACGACGGACGCATCGAGATCGACCACGTCGACCAGCGAACCGCCGATGTACGACGCGACCGCGCTGATGCCCATCCGGGCGAGCGTCTTACGCAGGCCGGCTTCGAACGCCGACACGAGTCCGCCGACGGTGTCGTCGGAAGTCAGCGCCTCGGCGCCGCGGGTGCCGGCGAGTTCGGCCGCAAGTTCGACCGCGAGGCGCGGCTGGACGGCCGTCGCTCCGACGGCGAGGACCATCGCCATCGCGTGTACGTCGAGGACGTCCACCGCGCTCACGGCGACGTCGGTCCGGCCGCGCAGGCCAGCTCCGGTCAGCGCCGTGTGGACGGCACCGGTCGCCAGGATCGACGGCACGGGAAGCCGATCGACCGACCAGCCGGCGTCGGTGACGACGACGACTGAAACGCCCCTGCGCGAAGCGGCAACGGCGTCGGTCGCCAGCCGCTCGAGCGCGGCCTCCAGTCCGGCTGGACCTGCATTCGGGTCCCAGGTCGCATCGAGCGTCCGGACCAAGGCCCCGTCCGCCCGAACGGCCGCGACCAGCCCGTCGATGTCCACGATGATCGGTCGCTGAAGGCGCACCGTCTGCGGCCCGCGCGGCGGGCCACCCAGGATAGCCGGTCGCCGGCCGAGTTCGACCCGCAGGTCCATGACGATGCGTTCGCGTTCGGGATCGATCGCCGGGTTGGTGACCTGGGCGAAGGCCTGGCGGAGATGGTCGGCGACGGGCCGGTCGAGGCGGGCGCGACCGGGTGTCGGCGTGTCGTCGCCCATGCTCCAGAGCGGTTCGTGCGCTTCGAGGGCCATCGTCTTGATGTCCAGGCGGGCTCGTTCGGCGTCGAGACCCGCGAGGTAGCGCAGGACGTGGTCGGTGGGGTGGTGGACCCCGGGGGCCGCCACGAACCGGTCCTCGTGCACCGGCCGCGGCGCGTCGTGGATCGGGAAGGTCCGCAGGGCGCGCGCCTTCGCCTCGGTATCCTCGAGGATGGCTCGTCGGCCCGGCTCGACCAGCAGCAGCTCGCCCGGGCCGAGCCGGCCACGACGAACCGTCTCGGCCGCGGCGAACGGAACCGCACCTGCCTCGGACGCGACCGCCACGAGCCGGTCGCGAGTCACGGCGAAGGCCGCGGGCCGCAACCCGTTCCGGTCCACGAGAGCGCCCACGGACCGCCCGTCGGCGAAGACGATGGCCGCAGGCCCGTCCCATGGCGCCATGAAGCCGGCCGTGCGGCGCCGCAACGTGGCGACGTGTGGATGCGGTGCGCGGCGCAACCCCAAGGCCTCCGGGATCGCGGTCAGCAGGGCAGCGGTGAGGTCCCAGCCGGTCGCGGTCAGCAGTTCGAGCGCCTCGTCGAGCGAGAGCGAATCGGAGCCGTCGGCGGACAGGAGCGGGCCGGCCGCCAGGAGAGCCCGCGCGATCTCGGAGCCGGCGGCGTCGGCGGCTCGGCCGCGCACCTGCTCGCGGTTGCCACGGACCGTGTTGATCTCGCCGTTGTGCGAGATGGACCGGAACGGCTGGGCGAGCCGCCAGACCGGCCGCGTGTTCGTCGCGTAGCGCTGATGGAAGACCGCATAGCCCAGGGACAGCGACGCCCGCAGGTCCGGGTAGAGGTCCGGCAGGCGACCACCGATGACGAGGCCCTTGTAGACGACGGTCCGTGCGGAGGCGGACGGGATGGCGATCTCGCCAAGGTCACGGCCGGCCGCGCGGATCGCCGTTTCGAGCCGACGCCGCGCGACGATGAGGCGACGCTCGAACGCGTCATCCGTCAGCGGGCGAGCGTCCACCGCCGAACGCGACGGGCGAGCCACGATCGCCTGGGCGAACGCGGGGCGTGACACGGCGGCAGCGGAGCCCAGCGCGTCAGGGTCGACCGGGACGGCCCGCCACGTGACGATCGACAGCCCCTCTCCGGCAAGGACAGCCTGGACGAAGGCCCGCGCCCGCGCTTGGGCAGTGCGACCCCGTGGCAGGAACAGCGAGAAGACACCCGGTCGGCCGGCCGCCGCATCCCCGGCGAGGAGCTCCAGGAGCGACCGGTCCAGCGGCAGGGCGACCCCAGCGCCGTCGCTCGACTCCCCGTCCGCCCCGAACGCCCCGCGATGCCCGAGCGCCGCCAGCCCGGCGAGGGCCAGCGGCAGCACCCGATGCCGCGACCGCCCCCCGGCGTCCGCGACGAACCCGACCCCGCACGCATCGTGTTCGTAGCACGCGTCGTAGAGAGGGGTGACTGGGCGACGACCGGACCGCTGATGCTGGTTCACGGCAATGCTCCGGAGAGGGACGGACCGGCCGCCATCGAGAGGGTCGACGGCGGCCGGCGCGGGAGGACTTGTGACGTCAGGCCGGGAGGGCCGGGACGTCACGCCTGATAGGCGGCCTCGCCGTGGACCGAGAGGTCCAGGCCCATCGCCTCGACTTCCGGCTTCACCCGGATCCCGAGGAGGACGTCGACGACCTTGACGATGACGACAGTGCCGACCGCGGCGTAGAGGATCGTGGCGCCGACGGCGACGGCCTGGGTGACGACCTGCTGCGGATTGCCGTCGAGCAGACCGGAGTAGGCGGCCTGGACCGTGCTCGAGGCGAAGATGCCGGTGGCGATCGCGCCGAACATGCCACCGACACCGTGGACGGCGAAGACGTCGAGCGCGTCGTCGACGCGAGAGCGAGCTCGGAGGAGCGTCGCGGTGTAGCACAGTCCGCCGGCGACCAGGCCGATGATGAGCGCGCCACCCGGAGTGACGAACCCCGACGCCGGGGTGATCGCGACCAGGCCGGCGACAGCGCCGCAGGCGGCCCCGACGACGCTGACCTTACGCGTATTGACGTAGCTCGCGAGGACCCAGGTGATGGTCGCGGCGGCGGCCGCGATATTGGTGACGGTGAAGGCACTGGCGGCAAGGCCGCCGGCGCTCAGGGCGGAGCCGGCGTTGAAGCCGAACCAGCCGAACCACAGCAGGCCGGCGCCGAGCACGACCATCGGGACGTCGTGCGGCTCCTTGCTCTCGCCGTTCATGTGGCGCTTGCCGATCATCAGCGCGACGATCAGGGCCGATACGCCGGAGCTGATATGGACGACGGTCCCGCCCGCGAAGTCGAGCGCCCCGAGCTTGTACAGCCAGCCGTCGGTCGACCAGACCCAGTGGGCGATCGGCGAGTAGATGAGGATGGACCACAGGATCGTGAACAGGACGAAGGAGCCGAATCGCTTGCGCTCGGCGAAGGCGCCAGTGATCAGCGCCGGCGTGATCGCCGCGAACATCAGCTGGAACATCGCGAACAACATGAACGGGATCGTCACGGCATAGACCGCCGAGGGTGCCTGGCCGACGCCGTTGAACATCGCGAAGTCGAGGTTCCCGATCAGCCCCATCCCGTTGACATCGGGACCGAAGGCGAGCGTGAACCCGACGATCACCCAGACGACGCTGACCAGCGCCAGCCCGAAGAAGCTATGCATCACCGTCGAGAGGACGTTCTTGCGGCGGACGAGGCCCCCGTAGAAGAGGGCCAGCCCCGGCAACATGACCATGACCAGGGCCGTGGACATGAGCATCCAGGCCGTATCTCCGGTGTTCATCGTCGACGTGTCCTCCGACCAGCAGGGCCCGGCCCGAATCCGGGCATGGCGGAAGGCTAGGAGGCGGGTCTGTCTGGGGGCGGCCCCACGGCAGGACCGACATGGTGTCGGTTCGGTGGCAGCGCCGGTCGGTTCGCCCCGATTCGGTTGCGAGTCGGGGTCGGCGGGAGCACGATGCGGGAGCGCGCGACGCGACCTTCGGCGGACCGATGGCGATCGGGGTGATCGGCGCCGACCTGGTCGAGCGGGTGCCGCTCCGGCTCAGCCGGGCATCGGGAGCCTAGGAGCGTGTGTCGGTAATGGCCAGCCCGGCGGGCCTGGGGGTGCGAGAATCTGGGTATGCGCACCAAGACCTTCCGCCCGTACGACCAGGACACCCTCCTGCTGATGCCGCCGTC
>Ga0075021_10000158_pt1 | contig 36845 bp, 38 predicted proteins | sample ColStrG_CSR_2012_FD_72749 | JGI IMG/M metagenome (GOLD analysis project Ga0075021, IMG submission 72749) | Freshwater sediment microbial communities in response to fracking from Pennsylvania, USA - Cold Stream Run_MetaG_CSR_2012 | ecosystem: Environmental > Aquatic > Freshwater > Creek >...
CGTTCGAGCGTACGCACACCGAGCAATTCCAGCGTGGCCTCAGGCAGGAAAATGTTTTGCGGTAAACGCTGTGGGAACGCTCCGTCCATAAGCCCGCCTAGATAGATTTCCTTCCACGGGCGGCCCATGCTTTCTTCGAGCCCCAGGATCTGCACGCCGCCCTCGTCTTCAGGCGGAACCTGGAACCGCGTGTGCATGAACGTCTTCTTTAAGAGGAACAGCCACTCATGAAAGGTATACCGGTATTCGGGGAACAGCTTCCCGGATCGGGCCAGGGCGTCAAGGGTTTCACTCAGTTTTCGATATGCCTGGAGATTGATGTTGAGCGGGCCGTGAATAAGCGCGACCCGGGCGCCGAGACCTGACCAGGCAATGAGGCCGCCCAGACGGTCCATCCAGAGGCTGAGCTGGGCGGTTTCTTGAGTTGAAAACGGTTCCAGGGCCGTGAACAGTTCATTCAGCGGCCCGGAGAGGACGTCTGTTTTTCTTTCTTCGGTCGAGCGATGGTTCAGAGCAAAAAGCAGTCTTTCCTTGCCCCCGGTAATCCGTTTCTCACGCATGAGCCTGTCGAGGACCGGCGCAAGAGACGGCTGATCAGCGAACTTAAGGAAGGGAGAGCTGAAAATCCTGAGGAGCGACGCGCCCGAGAAACCGTCCTGGCACGCTCGCAGCAGCGAGACGATTGACGTAGTCACCGGCGAGGTGCTGAGCTGCCTGCCGAGCGCGCGGTTGTACGGTATGCCGTAGTCCGTGAAGATTTCTTCCACGAGCGGTCCGTACTCATCGAGCGCGGGAAAGGCAACGAGCACGGAGTCGGCGGACGTGCCGTTCTTTATGGACGTTTTCACCATCCCCGCAATCAGCGACACCTCTTCGCGAGTATTCACGGCTGAGAGCAGGTTTATTTCTTTTTTAAAGGACGCAGGAGCCGGTGCATTCTTCACGACATCATCAAAGGGCTTGTCCGAAAACAGGGCTGAGGCGAGAAATTGGTCATCAGTATTCGCTTGTGTTCCTTCCACCGCAGGCACGATGCCCAATGAGGAAATGAACTCCTTCGTTATCCTGAGGGGGTGAAAGTCCCCGGCTCGGCTGAGCAATTCCAATGAAGGGGCGTCCAGCACGTACGTGACGTTTCCGCATTCGGCCATCTTACGAAGAATATCCGATTCGATCTTCCCCGCGTCCTGGATGTTGTCGATGATGATCTCACGATACAACGCGAACCACGCGGGATCGATTTTTTTCAAGAGCGTTGCGCGCATACCGGCCGGATCGGTCAGCCCGCGTTTTTCCAGCACGGCCCCGTATCGGGCATACACATTGAGCAGCAGCCTGACCTGTGGCTTGTCATAAAATTCGGATTCTTTTATTTTTGCGGCAAGGTCTTCAGGCGCCACGCCGGCAGCAGAGAGCTGCTCGATCATCTTGGCGAGCGCCGAAGAAAGAGACGGGGCGAGGAGGTCCGGGCTTTGGCTGAAGAGAGGATTGTCGATCAGGCGTTCTTTGACCAGGCCTTCGAGAACGATCAGCCTGCTGTTTTCGTCGATGACCCGCGGGCTATTCAGCCGCGCGTACTGTTTTTCGAGGAATTGATGAAGCGTCCGCACTTCTGGCTGGATGAGCGCGGTCGCCCCATGCAGCCGCTGGAGGGCGTCCAGAAAAAGCCTGCCGTACATCCGCTTCATGCGCGAAGAAGGGACGAGGACCAGCACGTCGTTATAGATGAACGGCGGTTTCGGACGGGAAGCGATAATCTCTTCAACGATGCGGACTTTTTCGTTCCAGCCCTCGTTTCCATATGGCAGTGTCACGCATTTCATGGCACGATGATTATGCCATAAGTTAAAAATATTGACAATGATTACTCCATAGTCTATAATTTTAGCAACTCGTACTATGTTGTATCGTATCACAGAAAGTCAATGTACCGGATGCGGGACATGCCTTGATGTTTGTCCGACCGGGGCAATAGTGGTTAAGGAAGGGCGTGCGTACCTTACGATTGAATGTATTGACTGCGGAGCATGCCCTCGTGTATGCCCCGAAGGCGCGATTAAACAGATAGTTCGCGCACTCATTATAAACTCACAGGAAACGGGTTGAAGGAGGATGGAATGGCTGAAGCGGTAACGAGCGCAACATGGGAGCAGGAAGTACTCAAAGCGACGGACCTGGTGCTGGTGGATTTCTGGGCTGTCTGGTGCGGTCCCTGCAGGATGGTTGCTCCGATCGTTGACGAGATTTCCAAGGAATACGCGGGCAAGCTCAAGGTCCTGAAGCTGAACACGGACGAGAATCCCGATGTGGCCGGCAAGTACCGGATCATGGGCATCCCGACCCTGATGTTCTTCAAGAACGGCCAGACCGTTGATCAGGTCGTCGGCGCCGTGCCCAAGACCCAGCTCAAATCCAAGGTGGACGCGCTGCTCGCAAAGTAACGAGGTCCCTTGTTTCACGAGACCCGTCCGCAGGCGCCTACGCGTATCGTATCGGACCAACTGCCCGCCTTTGGCGGGCAGTTTAGTTTTTGTCCGGCGTTGAATGATAAAGGAGTTATTCTTGATGTTGAGGACCCTATTGCTGTCGTCCGTCATCGCGCTTGCGCTCCTGGTCGGCTGCACCACGAAGAGCGAGCAGCCGAATGCTCCGGCCGCAGACTTTACGCTTCAGGATATGAACGGGAAAAAAGTCACGCTCTCGGATTACCGGGGCAAGGTGGTGGTGCTCGAATTCTGGGCCACCTGGTGTCCGCCGTGCCGCGCGTCGGTCCCTGGTCTTGAAAAAATCCATAAGGCGTACAAAAGCAAAGGGCTGGTGGTGCTCGCGATTTCTCTGGATGAAGGTGACTGGAACTCCGTAAAATCTTTTATGACGGATTACGGAATTACCTATACGGTCCTGAAGGGAACGGACGAGGTCGCCTCTCAGTATCACGTTCGCACGATCCCGATGTTGCTGATCCTGGACAGGGAAGGCAAGATATCCAAACGGTATATGGGGTTCGGTATGGATGAAGACCTTGAGACGGATATCAAGGCGATTATATGATATTTTCTTCTGCGTTGGTTGTGTTCCGGGTTTTTTGATTGACAACACCCATACCTGCCGTTATAATAATCTACGAAAAGCGGGCGTAGCTCAGTTGGTAGAGTACAAGCTTCCCAAGCTTGGGGTCGCGGGTTCGAACCCCGTCGCCCGCTCCATTATTGTTCATTTCCCCACTGCGCACATTGACCCCTCCTGACGACAGGCGGGGTTTTTTGTCTGGGAGGCCGATATGCCGTCATGCATACTGAACACGTTGCTGGCTGCTGCTCTGCTTGTTTCCGTTCCTGCCTGGGCGGAAGACCGGATGGTGATCGCGGACTTTTCCTCCGGCCTCGACGCAGCCGGGGTTCCGACCGGGTGGGAGGTCAAAGAAAAATCCGGCAAGGCGGACTTCGCAGTCGTCAAGGACAACGGCATTTCAGCCGCCCGATTCCGGAGCAGCAATACGTCCTTCTCTCTTCAAAGAGAAGTGAAAGTTGACCTCAAACAGTTCCCAATGCTCACCTGGAAATGGAAAGTGACGAAGCTGCCGGTGGGAGGCGATTTCAGAAAATCAAAGACCGACGACCAGGCAGCTCAGCTCTTCGTTGCGTTTACCAAGACCAAGTCAATCGTTTATATCTGGGACACGTCTGCGCCGCAGGGTCTCATGGAGAGCACCTCTCCGGTGCCGTTCATGACGGTCAAAGTTATCGTAGTACGGTCAGGACCCGCGGAAACAGGGAAATGGGTAAGCGAGAGCCGGAACGTATACGAGGATTACAAGAAGCTGTACGGCTCGGAGCCGTCGCCCGTGTCCGGGATACGTCTCCAGATAAATTCCCAGCACACCGAGACGTCGGCGGAAAGCTACTTTGCGGATGTGATTTTTAAACGACAGTAGCCCGGAGTCAACAGGCGGAAAACAGCATGAAGAGTAAAATCTATTTCATCACCGGCGGCGCGCGATCGGGAAAGTCCGCTTTTGCAGAGAAACTTGCAGGCGAGTTCCAGGGTAAGAGGGCCTACCTTGCCACGGCGCAGGCCCTTGACGCGGAGATGGTCGCGCGCATCGAACACCACCGGAAACGGCGCGGAAGCGCGTGGGACACGTTTGAGGAGCCGCTGGCCGTTGCCGAGCTGATACGGAAACTGTCCGGCCAATATGAGGTGGTGCTGCTTGACTGCCTCACGCTCTGGCTGAGCAACGTCATGGCGCATACGGACGGTGACGACGCGGTGAATGCGAGTTCCGATGCCCTGGTGAGCCAGCTCAAGGAGTTCAGCGGAGCGTGCATCGTGGTTTCGAATGAAGTGGGGCTCGGCATTGTTCCGGACAATCCGCTCGCGCGGCGGTTCAGGGATTATGCCGGTATGCTGAACCAGAAAACGGCTCAGGTTGCGGATGAAGTATATTTCACGGCCTCGGGAATACCGGTGAAGATCAAGTAATGCCATTGCGGAATGCGGATTGCGGATTACGGAATGGATATTAAATACTAGGGAGAATGTGCATGAACAAACTACAGGATGTCTTAAAGAAAATTCAACCCATTGACACATCACGCACTGCCATGATCCAGGCGCAGCTCGACAATCTCACAAAGCCGCAGGGGAGCCTCGGACGCCTGGAGGAACTTGCGAAAAAGTACTGTTTGATCACGGGCAAAGACAAGCCGAAGATCAAGAACAAGATCATTTTTACCTTTGCCGGAGACCACGGAGTCGCGGAAGAGGGCGTGAGCGCATTTCCCAAAGAAGTGACGCCGCAGATGGTTTTCAATTTTCTCCGCGGCGGCGCGGGAGTGAACGTGCTCGCGAAACACGCAGGCGCGCGGGTGATCGTTGTGGACATGGGCGTTGACCATGAATTCGAGCCTGCGGATGGGCTGGAGATCAGAAAGATCGCGCGCGGCACGAAGAATATGACCAAGGGCCCGGCCATGACGCGCGAAGAAGCCGAACGCGCAGTGCTTGCCGGTATCGAGTTGGTGGAAAAATACAAAGACGGGCTCGACCTCCTGGGGACCGGGGACATGGGAATCGGGAACACGACGCCGTCCTCGGCCATCGTGTCCGTGATCACGGGAGCGGACCCGGAACAGGTGACCGGACGCGGCACCGGCATCGATGAGCAGTCGTTGAAGAACAAGGTGGCGATCATCAAGAAGGCGATTGCCGTGAATAAACCGAACCCGAAAGACGCGCTCGACGTGCTCGCCAAGGTCGGCGGATACGAGATCGCGGGCATTGCCGGCCTCGTGCTCGGCGCGGCCCTCTACAAAATTCCGGTCGTCATCGACGGCTTTATTTCGACCGCGGGCGCGCTCATTGCCGCGGAGCTGAACCCGGCCTGCAAGGGGTACATGATTGCCGCGCACCAGTCGGTCGAGATCGGTCATCGGAAGATGCTCGCGCACCTGGAGCAGATCCCGCTCCTGGACCTGAACCTTCGCCTGGGCGAGGGCACGGGCGCGGCCCTCTGCATGTCGCTCGTTGAGGCAAGCGTGAAGATCCTCGGCGAGATGGCGACGTTCGCGGACGCGGGGGTTGCGGAGGGCAACGAGGCTGAGAAAGTGAGAAGTTAAGAAGTTGGGAGGGTGAAAAGACAGGAGCAGGAGAAGACAAGGGGTAAGAAGGTGGGAAGGTAAGAGAAGGGGAAAATGAGATGCTAAAAAGCTTTATCAACGCAGTCCAATTCTTGACGATCGTGACCGTAAGCCGGAAACACAGGGTGGAAGAAGGCGATTTGGCGAAATCCATGGTCTACTTTCCGGTGGTGGGATTTTTGATCGGTTTTCTCCTGGTCTATGCGGACAAGGCATTCAGGCTGATCGTCCTTCCCGACTCCATCGGCAATCTTCTGCTTGTCCTTCTTGCCGTGTTGCTGACGCGCGCCTTGCATATCGACGGCCTGGCCGACACGCTTGACGGGCTGATGGGCGGCTATGACCATGAGTCACGGCTTGCCATCATGAAAGACAGCAGGATCGGGACTGCGGGAGTACTCGGCATCATCTTTGTCCTGTTTCTGAAGTATCTCTGCCTCAACAATCTATTCAACAGCGAAAAGGCGGCGGCCCTGTACACCGCGTTGACGCTTTCCCGCTGGTCGCAGACACTCATGGCGTTCGAGGGGAATTACGGCCGCGAGGAGGGAATGGCCAAGGCTTTTGTCGGGCACCTCAGGACCAGTGGACTCGCGTATGCATCGATTGTGGCAATCGGCTTGACCGCCTTTGTGATTGCCCAGGAAGAGGCTCGGGCTGTATTCCTTATCCTCAGTGCAATTATCGGAGTTGTACTGTTCACCCTTATCGCAAGGTGGTATTTTGCCCGCAAGCTCGGTGGGGTGACCGGCGATGTTATAGGCGCCGTGAGCGAACTGAACGAGGGTTTGGTGCTGCTGCTGTTCGTTGTGTTTACCGGAGTAAATTAGGATTATGACAACAACAGTTTACCTCATGCGCCACGGTGAAGTGGTGAACGGCGGTGAGCGGCGTTATAACGGCCATATCGATATCGATATCACGCAAAACGGCGTGGAGCAGATGCACCGGCTTGCCGGCATTGTTTCGGAAAAGAAGGTCTCCGCAATCTACTCAAGCGATCTCATCCGCTCCGTAAAGGGCGCCGAGATCATTGCGAACCGTATCGGCATTCCGTTCACTCCCCTGCGCGAACTCCGGGAGAGAAGCGTGGGCGCCTGGGAAGGGCTTACGGCCGCGGAAATAAAAGAACGCTTTCCCGCCGAATACGCGCTCTGGCGAAATGATCTGCTGAATTACCGGCCGCCGGGCGGCGAAGGTCTGCTCGACGTGCAGGAGCGCGTCCTGCCGACGTATAAAAAGCTGGTGGCCGCTCATCCCGATCAGGAGATTGCGATGCTTTTGCACGGCGGCGTGAACAGGATCGTTCTCGCGGATGCGCTCGGCATGCCGTTGCTGAAGCTGTTCAGAATGGACCAGGCGTACGGCGCGATCAACATCATCGACTACCATGACGATGGCATCGCCGTGGTCAAGCTGCTGAACGGATAGTTAACGACCCGCTCTGAAATTGCCTTGAGTATTTGCATCATATCTGATAATCTATTCTCATGAAATCAGTAATGGACATAGCAAAGGAAGAGGAGCGGAAAGAGTTCCTGAAGCGCACTCCCATAGACCGGCTCAGGACCATGCACAACCTTTTTTTGGGATTCGTCTCCCTCAAGGCCCGCGGAGAAAAGGTCTCTGAATATGAAATCTATAGACGATACCTTAAAGATAATCCAAGACATTACGAACGCTCTCCCCGTAAAGCTTGACATCGCAATCGTCGGAGGAGTCGCCGTTATCCTTCACGGCGTCGAACGGACAACCATCGATGCCCACCTTTTTATTCATCCCGATAATATCTCCAACAGGCCATCCTGGTTTTTTGAAAGGTAAATCGATGATGAAATACTACACCGTGAGAATTTTAGCTGCACTGCTCTTTATGGGTTCTTTCGGATGTGGTTTTCTGGCTGGCGCAGAATATGGCAAATGGATCGGTTGGATGACATTTTTCGCCTTGGCTACCTTTGGAATAATTCTTCATAAAGTTGCCGATCGATATTACAAGAAGATATAATGGAACCGTCTATGCTATCTTGTAGATGCATCGATTTTGTGTCTTACAAAGGCTACTCGCGAAGAACTGCAATACCTAACTGACAATCATGCCCATAACTAAAAAACAAAAAAGATTATCGCGTGTTGTTAAGACCATTGTTGCAGCGTGCGTTCTTTTAATGGCTATTGTAGTGATATTTTTCTTAAGTCGTTACCAAGGAACGCGGAAAATTCCACCGCAAGATTCAAAGCAAATTCCTTTAGTTGAACAACCAACACCCATGAGGCAGTACCGACTGCGAGAGGCAGATCGCAGATTTCTTATTGATCGAGGTCTTAGAAATCCGATAAATGATCTCGTCCAAGATTTAATGAAACACAACGAGTTAATCCCCTGTAAGGGTGCTGTTGGAGGAACTCCAGGGTTTTACGATCCAGCTGGGATTGCCGTATTGAGTAAAAACTACGTAGTTGCGAATTATGACGATGGCCATGTTGAGGGAACCGTTGAATTGACGTTTACTGTGTCGAATGGCACTATCTCATGGAAAGTCAAAAAGGCTGAATGTGGTGACTAAACTGTAATCCTTTTATTATTCTGCTAACAAATCATTTGATAGTCTCCGACGACTCTCCACGAATGAAAACCAATTACGTCAAATATCTCCCCTTTGCCGTCGGGGTATTGATCGGCATCAGCCTCTTTCGCGCAATCGGGTGGTGGGGCTTTCTTGTTGTGTTTCCCTGGATCGGCGCATCCATCTCGCTCGGGACCGCGCTCAGACAGTCGCTCCCAAAAGGCAGAAAAGATTTGGGGAGGCGCGTAAGCATTCTTCTCAACTTGCCCGCACTCTTATTATTTGTTCCGCTCGTGAATAAAGAAAATTTTCAGCTTGAGGGCGTTGTCCTCATTGTTCTTGCCGGGTATTTCTCAAAAGGGTTTATCCATTTTTGCGTTGCAAAGCTCTTCGGGCCTCTTATCTGGGGCCGCGGCTTTTGCGGATGGGCGTGCTGGACAGCCGGCATTCTTGACTGGCTCCCCATGAAGAAGAAGGCGACCGTTCATTCTTCCTTGCGAAATCTGAGGTATCTCACGCTGGCAATCTCCCTTGCCCTGCCGATGTATCTTGTGTTCGCCCTGCGCTATGATGTCCGGGGTTTATACATCGGAAAAGCAGAGTTGAGCTGGATGATGGGCAGCAATATCATTTATTACTTGTTTGCGATACCGCTGGCATACTGGCTTAAGGATAGGCGGGCGTTCTGCAAAGTACTCTGCCCGGCATCGCTGATAATGAAAGTTCCTTCTCGATTCGCGCTCATCCGCATGAAGCCGAGCGGAAAACGATGCACCTCGTGCGGTGTTTGCAACTTTGTCTGTATGATGGACGTGGACGTCTGGGCGGACATCAAGAAAGGGAGAGCATTGCAAAGCACGGAGTGCATCCAGTGCGGAGCATGCAGAAGCGCGTGTCCCGCCGGAGCCATAAAATAACAGCAGTGCCCGCATGGCTGTTGCGAGACGAAACCCAGAAAAGCATTGACTTTTAGCGTGTTCCTGCTGTATTGTTAAACAACAGAAAGCTGGGGGAGCCGAGAGGCTGAGAGTCCTGATGTGAAGGACGACCCTTAGAACCTGATCCGGGTAGTTCCGGCGTAGGGAAGGCGAGCATACTGAGAGAACCTTTCAAGCCACGCCACCCAGCGTGGCTTTTTGTTTGGGCTTTGTAGGGGCAACCCAACGTGGTTGCCCTTCTACGGCTTTGATGTTTCAAAGATCGTCATTTGGGTTGGGAGTTTGTATGAATATCACATTAAACGGAGAGAAAAAAGAAGTTCCGAATAACGTGACAATCCTTGGCCTGCTGGAGTTTCTTAAGATCCAAACCCAGCGCGTGGCTGTTGAGCTGAACCTCGAAATCGTGAAGAAGGACAAGTACGGCACGACTACGATTCAGGAAGACGACAGTCTGGAGGTTGTGAGTTTTATGGCTGGCGGAAGCATGGAGCGAGCCACGCCAGGGCGTGGCGTAAATTAATGGCAACATGGTTGCCTTGGTCCAGAAGGAGTAAAGCATGGCTGACGACAAACTGGTAATCGCGGGCATCGAATTCAACTCCCGGCTCTGGGTGGGCACGGGGAAGTATAAGGACTTTGCTGAGACGAAGCGGGCCATCGAAGCATCGGGTACAGATGTGGTCACCGTGTCTGTTCGACGCGTGAACATCATCGACAAGGGCAAGGAGAACCTCCTCGACTATATCGATCCTAAGAAATACAAAATTCTGCCGAATACGGCAGGCTGCTACACTGCCAAGGATGCGATCCGCACGGCCATGCTTGCCGCGGAAGCAGGGATCACCAAGCTGGTAAAGCTCGAAGTGATCGGCGATGAGAAGACCCTGTTCCCGGACAACGAGGCCACGCTTGAAGCGGCAAAGGTCCTGCTGAAGGAAGGACTGATCGTGCTGCCGTACATGAGCGATGATCCGATCATGGCAAAGAAGCTTGTGGACATCGGCTGTCCAGCGGTCATGCCTCTTGCCGCGCCCATCGGTTCGGGTCTTGGTATCAGGAACCCGTATAATTTGAGAATTATCATGGAAACCGTGAAGGTGCCCATTATCGTTGATGCCGGTGTGGGCACGGCTTCGGACGTGGCGTTTGCCATGGAGCTCGGTTGCGACGCGGTCCTCTTGAATACCGCGATTGCGGGCGCAAAGGATCCGATTGCAATGGCCGAGGCCATGAAGTACGGTGTGCTCGGTGGCAGGCTTGCGTACAAGGCGGGTAGGATTCCGAGGAAACTCTATGCCACGGCGAGCAGTCCGCTTGAGGGGATGATCGGGAGCTGAGGAGCTGCATAGCGCAGAGGGCAGAGAGTTCAACCCTTTGCGCCATGCACCATGCCCTATGCTAATCCGGAGGTTTCGTTGACAATTGATTTCAACCTCTACCTGATTACGGATCGAAAGCAGGCAAAGCTGCCGCTCCCCGATGCGGTCCGGCTTGCCCTGCAAGGCGGCGTACGGGCAATTCAGGTCCGGGAAAAAGATTTGCCCGTTCGGGAACTCCTGGCCCTTGCTCGGGATTTGCGCAGTCTGACAAATGAGTTCAAGGCGAAATTGTTCATCAACGACCGCGTTGATGTTGCCGTTGCAATAGCCTCGGACGGTGTTCACCTCGGTCACGAGAGCATGCCTGTAGATGCGGTGCGAAAGATCGTCGGCTCCAAAATGCTCATCGGGGTCTCCACGCACAACCTGGGGGAAGCGAAAAAGGCTGAAGCAGGCGGCGCTGATTTTGTGACCTTTGGGCCGATATTTTCTACACCGTCGAAAATTAAGTACGGAGCGCCGACAGGAATTGAAGCGCTTCGGGCCGTGAAAAATGCTATTCGAATACCGGTATTCGGGCTCGGGGGCATAAAACGGGAGAATGCTTCAGACGTTCTCCTGACCGGGGCTGACGGGATTGCGATGATTTCCGCGATCATATCCGCGGACGACGTCGCACAGGCTGCACACGATATGGTACGCGAGATCGCGAGAGGGGGCCGACATGGATGACCGCAAAAAAGAAAGGGTAATGCTTGAGAAAGAAATCATCATCAATAACATCATCAAGGGGCATATTCTTGACATAAGTGAAGGCGGCATGTATATCCATACCCAGGCAGAATTTATTCCCCGGTCGGTGCTGGACCTTAAGTTCTCTCTCTGCAACAAACAGCTTGCGGTAAAAGGGGCTGTCCAGCATGTGGAAGAGGGCGTGGGCATCGGGGTAAAATTTATAAATCTTTCCGTGGAGGACTACACCTGCATCAAGGGGATTTTGCAAACCGGGTCACAGGTGAAGGCGAACGAGACCGGGGCCAAAAAGATACTTATTGTCGACGATAATGAGCAGTCAAGGACCATGTATCGCACCAAATTGACTTCGGAGGGTTACAGCACGACGGAAGCGCTGAACGGGACCGAAGCCTTCAGAAAACTCCAGGAAACGAGATTCGATTTGCTGATCCTTGAAGTCTGGGTGGAAGGGCTCGACGGCTTCAAAATTTTGCAGATCATGAAAATTAATCCGCTGATGAAGGACATCCCGGTGCTGATCCTTTCCGCAAGAAGCACTCCCGCGGATTCGCAAAAAGCAATAGCGCTCGGCGCACGTGACTACCTGGTGAAGATGACCACCACCCCCGCAAAATTGGCGGAAAAAGTGAAAAGTATTTTAGCGGTCTGAAAGCTCGATCACGAACGGTCTCAACCATACGGTGAGACGAAAAATAATCAAAGGAACAGGTAACTGAATTATGACGCAGATTCTTGAAGCGCGAAAAGGGAACATCACCCCCGAGATGGAGGCAGTGGCCAGGTCCGAGGGCGTGAGCATTGAGCATGTTTTGGAAGGCGTGGCCGCCGGCACAATCGTCATCACGCAAAACACCCTGCATACGTCGATTGCCCCGCTCGGCATCGGCAAGGGACTCCGGACAAAGATCAACGCCAACATCGGCACGTCGAAGGACCGGATGTCCATCGAGGATGAGATCGAAAAGCTCAAAGTCGCGGTGTCTGCCGGAGCCGACGCGGTCATGGACCTTTCGACCGGCGGGCCGATCATCGAGATCCGCAAGCAGATCCTGAAGCATTCAACGGTTGCCATCGGCACGGTCCCGATCTATCAGGCCGCGGTCGAGACCGTGGAACAGGGGAAATCGATCGTCCAGATGGACCCCGAGCTTCTGTTCCGCGTTATCGAACAGCAGGCAAAAGAGGGCGTGGATTTCGTGACCGTACACTGCGGAGTGACCATCTCGAGCGTGGAGCGGTTGAAGCGCCAGGGCAGGATCATGGACGTGGTGAGCCGCGGCGGCGCGTTCCATCTTGAGTGGATCATCAGTAATGAAAAGGAAAACCCGCTCTATACCCAGTATGACCGGCTGATCGAGATCTGCAAAAAATACGACATGACGCTTTCTCTCGGCGACGGCATGAGGCCGGGCTGTCTTGCGGACGCAACGGACCGCGCCCAGATCGAGGAGTTGATCACGCTCGGCGAGCTTCGCGACCTCGCGGTGGAGGCGGGCGTGCAGGTGATGATCGAAGGCCCTGGCCATGTGCCGATCAACCAGGTTGAGACGAACATGAAGATCCAAAAAGAGCTGTGCAAGGGCGCTCCCTTTTATGTGCTCGGGCCGCTCGTGACCGACGTTGCGCCGGGGTACGACCACATCACGTCGGCCATCGGCGGCGCGATCGCGGGCGCGGCAGGCGCTGACTTTCTCTGTTATGTGACGCCTTCGGAACATTTGCGTTTGCCGGACCTTGAAGACGTGCGCGAGGGAGTGATGGCGTCCCGCATTGCGGCCCATGCCGCGGACATAGCAAAAGGCGTGAAGGGCGCGATCGAGTGGGACAAGGAAATGGCGCGGCGGCGCAAGGCGCTCGACTGGAAAGGGCAGATAGAACTTTCGATCAATCCTGAACGGGCGCGGAAGCTGCGCGCATCGAGCACGCCCAAGGAGTCCGACGTGTGCACCATGTGCGGCGAGTTTTGCTCCATGAAAGGCGTGAGCCAGTACTTGAAAAAGGAAGTAAAGGGCCGGAAGTAATGCGCAAAAATCACCCTCCCTTAGTCCCTCCCATCAAGGGAGGGAAAACACCCTCGCCCCTTGCGGGAGAGGGCCGGGGTGAGGGGGAGATTGCGGAGGGTGGAATGCGGCGTCAGTTACAGAACATATCTTTGATCATCATACTTCTTTGTTTGCCGTTTCTGGCGTTTGCAGAGACAATGCAGCAGCCGGAGATCGTGCTTGAGCCGAAACATGTCGGTCCCGGTGATATCATGATCGTGACCGTCAAGAACGCTGCGGGTGTTGTGGAAGGCGCTCTTGCCGGCAAGAAACTCTATTTCAATCCATCAGCAAACGCTTATTCTGCAATAGTGGGCATCGACCTGTTGATGGAACCGGGACAATACGATCTCGAAATCAAAACGAACAACGCCACGGTCCACCGCATGGTCAGGGTGTCGAAAAAGAAATATCCGCTCCAGCGGCTTACCTTGCCCGAAGGCATGGTGGTCCTGTCGCCCGAGAACGAGGCGCGAGCGGAGCGGGAACAGAGGAAGATGGCGGCGCTGTGGCCGATCGATTCTCTCCGTCTCTGGAGCGGGAACTTTATCGATCCCCTTCCGGGGAAAAAGGTCGGTAGCTTGTTCGGCGTTCGAAGAATCATCAATAAAATTCCGAAGAGTTCTCATTCGGGCGTGGATATCTATGCTGATGAGGGAGACCCGGTGCTTGCGCCCAATGACGGCGTGGTAGTGCTGGTGGATGACCAATTTTATGCAGGGAACTGCGTTATCCTTGACCACGGGCAGGGGATTCACACTATGTTTTTTCATCTCTCGAAGATCAATGTCCGGTACGGTCAAGCAATCATGAAGGGCGATGTGATCGGACTTGTCGGCGCCACGGGCCGCGCCTCCGGCCCGCACCTGCACTGGGGAGTGCGCATACAGGGCGCGCGTGTCGATCCGCTGGAGTTGATTCAACTAAAATTAGAATAAAAGGCAAAACCTTTTTTACCGCAGAGGACGCAGAGGGCGCTGAGTTTAAGTCTTGAATTTATTACTACTCGATCATTCGTGAAAATTCGTGTCAATTCGTGGCTCAATGAAAAAAGTCCTCTCCATAGCCGGTTCCGACCCTTCGGGCGGCGCAGGTATCCAGGTCGATCTCAAGACCTTTCAAAGGCTCGGCGCATTCGGCATGGCGATACCCGCAGCACTCACGATCCAGAACAGCCAAGGTGTTGTTGCTGCATATTCCATTGCTCCGCAAGCGGTATCTCAACAGCTTGAAACGCTGCTTCTCGATATAAAGCCTGATGCGATCAAAACCGGGATGCTGCTCACGAAGCAGACAGTGGAGGTCGTTGCAAAAGCAATTAAGAAATCTGAGATCAGGAATCTCATTATAGATCCTGTCATTCGTTCCAGTTCAGGCAGACCGCTTCTTCGACCTGATGCAGTGAAATCTCTTAAGCAGAACCTTTTTCCACTGGCATTACTCATCACGCCGAATATCCCGGAAGCAGAAGTCCTGACCGGGATGGGGATCAGCACTGATGAGGAAATGGACTTTGCTGCGGGGGTCTTACTTGACATGGGACCGTCGTATGTCCTGATCAAGGGCGGTCATCAACGCGGACCTGCGACTGATACGCTCTACGGCGGCAAAACCGTGCTTAGTTTTTCCACCTTGCGGCGCACGGGCGCGTTTCACGGCACCGGGTGCGTGCTTTCATCGGCAATTGCCGTGTTCATAGCTCAGGGATTTCCTGTGGAAAAGGCTGTGGAAAAGGCGAAACAATTTGTGGATACGATGTTGAAAACGGCGAAGCCGGTTGGCAAAGGCAAGACGAAGTATTTTCAATTCTGAGGCGGTGGATTGACGGCACGGGAACGACTTGTTAGTTTTCGTATAGCTTCGGAATGAACCATTTAAAATCGTCGGGTGCATTTTCAGCCCATGGCCACACACCGGCAGCACTCGGGTAAATTAACTGCAAAACTCTAAAATCATCGCCGCGGTACAGCCATTTAGCCCAACCTAAATATTCAGAGTAGTGTTTCTTCTGAACTTCCTTAAAGGTAACTTCGAATCCATCAAGAAACCCTTTATAGAACTTACCTGGCATGAATACTTCACCTTTTTTTATGCGGCTGTTATATTCATTAATAATCCAGTGTGCTAGTTCTTGTTTCAGTCCGGTTACTATGATCTCTGGTTGCCCGGATGTTTTCTCAACGCCAATCGAATAAGAAAAACGGGGATGACCATCTTCTTCCATAACGTGAAGAATATGACAACCGTATTCTCCTATATCCTTTAGGGCCTTTTCTTCACCTTTATTCATGAACCACCTTTAGAAAACTAATCGCGCCGGTCTCGACCGACAAGTTAATTCGCTACTCGGCTTAGCGCTTTTCTAAACTGGTACGCGAGCACAAAGCTTACAAGCATTAAGAAAGCTAAAAATGGTACAGCATCATTTGATAGAAGCGCGTGTGGCGTACCCAAGCATGATATTTTCGGGGATGAAGGTAAGTAATATGCCTCTAATTCCATGCCCGGTGAAAGTGAATTAAACTCAGGATTTCCAAAACCCGCTCGCCCTGTGCCGCTGTATTCCACCGTCTTAACCGTATAGGTATAGTGAACCGATTGATGGTTGTTTGGTTCAAGTAATGTGACGTGAGCCTTCGTTGCAACACCATGATGTTGTAAATGATAATATTCGAGACAGTTACTTCCTATAAGGCGAATCGGTACAGTAACTAGCCAAATGATTACAGCGATAATGATAAATATAATCGTTCTTCTGCTTAGTTGTTTTTTCATCTTTATTTTAAATTAACACGCCGGTCACGCGCCGTAAGGCGTGTCGCTGTGGACGCGCTGGTTGGAATACGTTTGCGTTGATAAGCAAGCATGAAATAAAAAGTTAGGGGGTTTTATATAATGCATCTAAATCTTTTTGGAGATCCTTTGAATATTCCTTTGGAAGTAATGATTGAATCTCTTTTGTATATTTTTGAATTAATTTCAGTGTCGCTTGCTTGTCATCTCCTCCAAAGCGCCCGACGCCATCCTCAACAACGAGAATCGTTTTTAATAATGCCGTTGCTGTTTGCTGGAGTTGTTTCTGTGTTGCTTCAATGTTTCGTTGATTTTCTTTTACCAACTCCAGAGTTTGTTCATTTGTTTCTACTCTCTTTTGTAACGATATGTATTGGCTGGTTACCTTTATATCTGGATTTCCCTTTAAAAAAAGAAGGAAAACAATAGAGAGAATGCAAAGAAAAGAATATCCCGTGATTTGCCAAGATTTAAGTTTATAACCTGTGACAAAGAAAGCTAAAGCGGCAAGAACCAAAATGATTATTTCGAGAATCATCTATCATTCTCCTTTTATTTTGACTTTGAGGCCCGCTCAGTCGCCTGGTCGATCTGGAGCGTGTGGTTGGTAAATTCCAACAAGATATTAGTTCTTCGGGAAACTATAGCATAGAACTGAAATGTCGGTCAATGATTTTAAGAAAAAACTTGACGTAACTGCCGGAAATCGCTAAGATTGCCGAAAAAGACTAATATTCAAAATGCCGTCAAGTTATATTAGCTCGACTAATATGAAAAAATCGGAATATTCAATTTAAAGGAGCTCTTGATGCAACCGGTTCCTGATGACATTCTGGTACGATTTAATGCGGTCATGGCACAGAAGCCCGTGCCGGCCACGTTTTCAAGGATGTGCAGGAGCCGCTGTACAAGGCTGTCAGGAAAGCGAAGCTGACGAAGCGCGTCACCTCACACACCTTCCGCCATTCGTTTGCCACTCATCTTCTGCAAGCGAACTACGATATCCGCACGATACAGACACTTCTCGGCCAGTGATGTCAGGACGACCATGATTTATACGCACTGCGTTCCAAGCAGAACGCTGAAGGAAATGAAAAGCCCGATGGATTTTTGAGATCGAGAGGAGACGCATGATGCGTAAAGACGGAAGAAAGGCGGACGAACTCCGCAAGATAAAGATCACTAGGAACTACATCAAGTCCGCGGAAGGCTCGGTCCTGATCGAGATGGGCGACACGAAGGTACTCTGCACGGCAACGGTGGAGAATTCGGTCCCGCCCTTTCTGCGCGGCAAAGGCACGGGCTGGGTGACTGCCGAGTACGCGATGCTTCCGCGCTCCTCGGCTCAGCGGATCTCTCGCGAGCGGAGCAAGGTAGGAGGCCGCACGCATGAGATCCAGAGACTTATCGGTAGGTCGCTTCGCTCGGTCATAGACATGAAGGCGCTCGGAGAGCGCACTATCCTGCTCGACTGCGACGTGATCCAGGCGGACGGCGGCACTCGCACGGCTTCGATAACCGGGGCATATATTGCGCTCGTGGACGCGCTAAGGCATATCAAGAAGCAGGGAATGATCGCTACCGTGCCGATCAAGGACCATCTTGCCGCGGTGAGCGTAGGGATCGTCGATGGGAAGCCCATGCTCGACCTCTGCTACGTTGAAGACTCAACCGCTGAAGTAGATATGAACCTGGTGATGACCGGTTCTGGCAAGATCGTCGAGGTGCAGGGCACGGCCGAGGGCGAACCGTTCTCTAAGGCTGAACTCGGTAAACTCCTCGCGCTGGGAGAGAAAGGAATCAAGACCCTGATCAAGAAGCAGAAAGAAGTCCTTAAATGACTGCGTTTGTAACGTCGCTGGCCATTGTATTTCTGGCTGAGATGGGCGATAAAACCCAGCTTCTGGCTATGGCCTTTGCCGGACGGTTTCGATGGCAGACTGTACTCTGGGGAGTGTTCGTAGCAACAGCAATGAACCATCTCTTAGCAGTGTACGTCGGAAATTATCTCACCAGTATCATTCCTCTCGATTATATAAAAATTGCAGCAGCTCTGTCCTTTATCCTCTTCGGCCTCTGGACCCTTCGCGGAGACAAACTGGAGGATGAGGACAAAAAATTCAATTTCGGCCCGTTCTGGACCGTTGCAATCGCATTTTTTCTGGCAGAGATGGGAGACAAAACGCAGCTTGCAACCGTGGCGCTTGCTGCTGAGTATCACACGATCGTGCCGGTCTGGCTCGGCACAACAACCGGCATGCTGATTGCCGATGCCGTCGGGATCATTGCCGGAATCGTGTTGCACAAAAAGATCCCTGAAAAACAGGTCAAGTGGTTTGCAGCGGCAGTCTTCATCGCGTTCGGCCTCTGGGGCTTGTATGAGGCCGTGTAAACGGAAACCAATGTTCATGCTATGTTGAGACGATTTGTAAACCGGGTTTTTTCATTGACGATCTACTGCTATCCGTGATACAAATGTTGCCAGCAATCCACTAAATAATTCGAGGAGGGGTATATTATGAAATTTTTTTCCATTGTCATTTTGCTGGCGCTGTGTATTGTTATCCCCGCAGGAGCCTTTGCCGCTGATGGGGAACTGGCCAAGAACGTAAAGCGTCTTGAACGGGTTTCACCCGATTATGAGACGGACAAGGACATTGATAAGAAATTTATAGAAGTGCTCAACCTGATCGAGAAAACAAAACAGTCTTCCGAGCTCTATGCCGAGACCAAGCGTATCGCGGGGACTTCCGCGCTGGCAGAGAGCAAGTACATGGATTCGTTCCTCTATTATATGCTCGTAAAGTCGCTCTCACAAACCAAGACCGGCACTGTGGAAATAGACTACTGGCTCGGGTTGCTCAAGGCCAACAACGATAAGAGTCCCCATCTTCTCGCGGCGCAGCTCATCAGACTTCATCAGCTTCCCAAGGATTCACCGGACATCCGCCGCGATGCGCAGCTCATCATTGACTGGGTCAAGGCGCAGAAGCCGGAACAGAAACTCCGTGCGCCTGAATATTGGGGGAACATGCTCATCGGGTACCGGCCGCGCGTCAATTTTGCGGAAGGCGATTATCTCAAGCTCTACACAGTGGCGACCTACAAGGCGGCAGTCGCGCCGCTTGCGGGATTTATAGAGGACGAAACATACGTGTCGCTCCTTGGCCGCATCAAGGAAGGGCGCGAGGACGTCATGAACGAAATGGTTGCCATTTACCGGAAAGCGTATAAAAAGAAAGAGGCTGCCGACGTCCTGTATCAGCTTGCCTTGCTCAAGATCGCGGCCAAGGATTTGACAACAGCCAAGACGCTTTTGGACGATGCGGTCAAGCTTAACCCTGAACACGCGGCTGCTAAAAAAGACCGGGACCGGATCAAGCTTGAGCTCACGTACCAGTCCCTTGCCCCTGCACCGACTGTACAGCCGGCCGCTCCAGCAATTACTCCGGCCAAACAGGAGGAGAAATCCTCTATTCCGGAGCACCTGAACAAGGTCGAAGGATATCTGACGCCAAAAGACCGGGTGCTCATGGAGGCGGAACTTCATGGCAAGAGCAAGGCGGAACTGAGAGTCATGCGGAACGAAGTATATGCTCATTATGGCCGGACGTTCCAGGACGTTGACCTCCAGAACTATTTCGCGCAGCGGCCGTGGTACCGGCAGAACCCGTCGTATTCCGACAGCCTCCTGACCGAGGTGGACAATGCGAATGTGAAGGTCATTCAGAATTTTGAAAACGGGATGCAGTAGTTTATTGACACTCCTGTTTGTGCCGTGTTATTATCGCATAGATGATAATTGAACAAAAATGGGAGCGCCTCAAAGCGCTGCTCCGGGAGATGAAATCAGCGGTGCTTGCCTATTCCGGCGGCGTGGACAGCTCTTTGTTGCTCAAGGCGGCATCCGAGGTACTCGGCGCCCATTGCATTGCGGTTACGGCGGTTTCCGAGACCTATCCGCCTGCGGAGCTTGCCGGCGCGCAGGAGTTTGCCGGCTCGCTGGGTGTGACGCTTCGGGTGCTCAGTACCGCGGAGCTTGAGTCGGAGGAGTTCATCCGGAATTCTCCTGAGCGGTGCTACTTTTGCAAGAAAGAACTGTTCGGAAAGCTCAGGCAGATTGCCGAGGCCGAAGGCATTTCGTTTATTCTTGACGGTTCGAACCTTGACGATCTTAAAGATTACCGGCCCGGTTCAAAGGCCGCCCAAGAGTTTTCCGTCAGAAGCCCGCTTCGGGAAGCGGGGTTTACCAAATCCGACGTCCGCGCCTGCGCGCGCATGCTGAACCTGCCCGTGTGGGACAAACCGTCTCTTGCCTGCCTGTCCTCACGTATTCCCTATGGTACGCGAATAACCCCGAAGATACTCGCACTCATACAAACCGCCGAGGACCATCTGCGCGTACTCGGGTTCCAACAGGTGCGCGTGCGGCACCACGGCGATACGGCACGGATTGAGATCGATCGCGAAGACTTCCGGCGAATGCTTGACGACGAGGTATATGGCAAGATCATTATTGAGCTGAAAAAGCTTGGCTACACCTATGTCTGCCTTGACCTCGAAGGGTATCGCACGGGAAGTATGAATGAAATTTTTGTGGAGCGAGCCACGCCAGGGCGTGGCGTAAAATAACGGCAACGCGGTTGCCTTGGTCCAAAAGGGGTCACACATGAAAGTTCTTGTCATAGGCGGCGGGGGCAGGGAACACGCACTCGTCTGGAAAATATCGCAGAGCCCGAAGGTCACGAAGGTCTACGCGGCGCCGGGCAATGCCGGGATAGCGCAGCTTGCGGAATGTGCGTTGATCAAAGCCGATGACATCCCCGGACTGCTCGCGTTCGCCAAGTCCAAGGCCGTGGACCTTACTGTTGTGGGGCCCGAGGGGCCGCTTTCCATGGGTATCGTGGACGAGTTCATGAAGGCGGGTCTGCGCGTTTTCGGGCCGAGCAAAAAGGCCGCCGAGATCGAGGCGAGCAAAAAGTTTTCCAAGGACCTCATGAAAAAATATCATATCCCCTCGGCTGAGTATGGCGTGTTTATTGATCGCACAGCCGCTGAGGCGTACGTGCGGGAGAAGGGCGCGCCTATTGTCGTAAAGGCAGATGGACTCGCCGCGGGCAAGGGCGTTGTTGTTGCCGAGAGCGTGGACGAGGCAATCAAAGCGCTCGATACGATCATGACCCAAAAGGCGTTCGGCAAGGCCGGAGAACTCGTCGTGATCGAGGAGTGCCTCAAAGGTGAAGAGGCGTCGTTCATGGCCTTTACCGATGGAAAGACCGTGGTGCCTATGGCCTCGTCGCAGGACCACAAACGCGTGTTCGACGGGGACAAGGGCCCGAACACCGGAGGCATGGGGGCCTATTCTCCGGCGCCGGTTGTGACGAAAAAAATGGAACGCATGGTCATGGAAAAGATCATGGTCCCCACGGTGCAGGCTATGGAAAAGGAAGGCCGCCTGTTCAAGGGCGTGCTGTATGCCGGGCTTATGATTCACAACAACGAGGCGAAGGTGCTTGAGTTCAACGCCCGCTTCGGGGACCCGGAAACGCAGCCGATCATGATGAGGCTGGACACAGACCTCATCGACATCATCGAGGCCATCATCGACGGGAACCTGTCCAAGGTAGACGTGAAGTGGAAAGCGGAATCGGCCGTATGCGTGGTTATGGCCTCGGGCGGGTATCCCGGCAATTACGATAAGGGCAAGGTGATCAAGGGCCTTGAAAACGCGGCAAAACAGAAAGAGGTAATGGTATTTCACGCTGGCACGTCGCTCAAAGACGGCGCAATCGTTACCGACGGCGGAAGGGTACTCGGTGTAACGGGCCTGGGCCGGGTGGTTGCCGCCGCAATCGATAATGCCTATGCCGGGGTGCGGGAGATCGCATACGAAGGCGCGCACTTTCGCAAGGACATCGGCGCGCGGGCGCTCGAGACGGGAAATTAGATCGTAGGGGCGGCCCCGTGTGGCCGCCCGTATGAAGGGCAACCACGAAGGGTTGCCCCTACAAGGTCCTGTATAGATTTTTTATTCCGTGTCTCATGAAAATTGCGACGATCAAAAACATTACAAGCTTTTTGAACAAGACGCTGCGAGTCAGGTCCATCAAGGATTCGTCAGTAAACGGGCTGCAGGTTCGGTCCCGCAAAACAGGAGAAATCAACAAAGTCGGCTTTGCCGTTGATGGGTGTCTGTCTACCTTTGAAAAGGCAAGAAGCTTGGATGTGGACCTTCTCGTCGTTCACCACGGGATCAAGTGGAGGCCCCCAAAAGACCGGGACCTGGCGATCAAACGAGCGGCGTATTTGAAGAAATGCAACCTGGCATTGTATGCCGCGCATCTGCCGCTTGATCTGCATGAGGAATACGGCAACAATATGCAGTTGTCCAGGCTCCTGGAATTGCAGGCGTTGCGCAGATTCGGCAGGTACCACGGCATCAAGATCGGCTATGCAGGGACCTTTGGGAAGCCGACGAGCCCGAGCGCTGTTGCGGCGAGATTGAGCAAACAGTTGAAATCGACCTGCCGCGTTCTGGGATTCGGGAAAAAAAGCATCCAATCCATCGGCATCGTCTCCGGCGGGGGTGGAAGCATCCTGACCGATGCTGTTCAGGAACAGCTCGACTGTTTCCTGGTCGGAGAGATCGACCTGGCCGTATACAACGCGGCAAAGGAATACGGCATGAACCTGATTGTCGCGGGGCACTATGCAACGGAGACCGTCGGGGTCAGGGCATTGATGCCATTGGTGCGTGAAGCATTCCCGGTAGACACGGTCTTCGTCGAAGACGTGAAGGATTTATAAGCATACACTATTTCCGAATTGAAGGGAGTCACAATGGGTAAACCGATTGTGGGGATACTGATGGGGAGCGATTCGGACCTGCCGGTTATGCAGGAGGCCGCGGCCATGCTGCAGGAGTTCGGCATAGAATACGAAATGACGATCGCCTCGGCGCACCGTACTCCGAAGAAAGTGCTCGAATACAGCCAAAGCGCGGAAAAGCGCGGCCTCAAAATAATCATTGCCGGCGCGGGCTGGGCAGCCCATTTGGCCGGGGTGATCGCCTCGCAGACCACGCTGCCGGTGATCGGCGTGCCGATCGATTCGTCGCCGCTCAAGGGGATCGACGCGCTTCTTGCAACGGCGCAGATGCCGGGCGGCGTGCCGGTGGCGACCATGGCGCTCGGCAAGGCCGGCGCAAAGAACGCGGGAGTTTTTGCGGCACAGGTCATCGCCCTGAACGACGTGAAGGTAGCGAACCGGTTGAAGGTATTCAAGGTAGAGATGGAGCGCGATGTAGAAGAAAAGTCCAAGAGGCTTGCGGCCCTGAACGCGGTCGGAACGCCCAAGGAACAGAAGGAACCGGCGGAAGACGGCGCAATTGCTCCGGCCAAGAAAAAATCGCGCCGCAGGCGATGGAAGAAGAAACCCGGAGGTTCCACGCCCGCGCAGGAGCCGGCATTGTGAAGACCGAACTCGCCTGTCTGCCCTGCTTCTTCGGGCAGATAAGCAGAACCCTGCATTACGCGGGGGTGAACGGTACGAGGGGCCGCGCTATCGTGCGCAGGGCCGCATCGCTCATCGAACAGGCTTCACTTGATGAGGTGCCGGCAAGGACCACCACGCTCATCCACCGGTTGTTGCGCAAGGAAACCGGGGTTGATCCGTATCAGCAGGTCAAGGAAACGTACAATCGCATCGCGCTGGAGCGGCTTCCCGCGCTCAGGCGGATGGCGGAGGAAACGACTGATCGTCTTGGAGGCGCAGTCCGGATCGCGATCGCGGGGAATGTGATCGACTTCGGCATTTACGAAAGTGTTGATCTGGACCGTTCTCTCGAAGAGTCGTTCCGTCTGCCGTTGTCCGAATCCGATTACCGCGCCTTTGCCCGGGCAGTCAACGCGTCGCGCCGTATTCTGTATCTGTGTGACAACGCGGGCGAGATCGTGTTCGACCGGGTGCTGCTCGAAACCCTGCGTGCAATGGGCAAGGAGGTGCATGCCGCGGTCAAGGGTTCTCCGGTGATCAATGACGCAACGCTTGTTGACGCCGCGGTTGCGGGCCTTGGCGAATGCGCGACCATCATCGATAACGGCAACGACGGTGTGGGTACGCTGCTTGAAGCGTGCTCGCCGCGGTTTAACCATGAATACCAATCCGCTGATTTGATCATCAGCAAGGGCCAGGCAAATTTCGAGACCCTTGTGCAAACAAACGATGAGAGAATATTCTTTCTCTTTAAAGTAAAGTGTCCGGTTGTGGCCGAGTTCATCAATCGGCCGAATGGAGACATCGTATTAATGGGGAACAGTTAAACGATTGCGGAATGCGGAATCAAAATCTTGAAGGGGAAATCCGCGTTTATAAATAAACACGAATGTCATTGGAACTCATAAAATTTGACCCCGCCCATCCCGAACAGGCGTTTTCCCGCTGCAAGGAAGTTATTTTATCGGGCGGTGTAATCGCCTATCCCACGGACACGTTCTACGGGCTCGGCGTTGATCCGAGAAACGGTGCGGCAGTGAAGAAACTTTTTTTGATCAAAGGAAGGCGTGCTGACCAGCCTATCCTGCTGTTAATACCTGACCAGGCTGTTGTGAAGGAATGGGCAGAGGAGATTACGCCGCGGGCCGCGCGACTCATGGATAAATTTTGGCCTGGTCCGCTAACGCTGGTGTTCAAGGCAAAGAAGGATGTGCTGCCGGAACTGACCGCCGGGACCGGCGCCATCGGGCTGAGAGTGCCCGGCAGCGCGCTCACCCGGCAGTTGCTCGCGTATCTCGGCTCCGCCCTCACCGGCACCAGCGCGAACATCTCAGGAGGCCGGGGTATCGAAACGGCGGAGGAAGCAAGGGAGACCTTCGGTGGCCGGGTGGATCTGGTGCTTGACGGCGGCAGGACCCCGGGCGGGAAACCCTCTACCGTTGTGGACGTGAGTACTGACTTGCCACGGGTGATTCGCGAGGGCGCAACGACGTTGTGAACAATAATTTCACGGGGAGCAATATGAAAATACTTCTGGTAGAGGACGACGATGCAGTTAGAAATACCCTGCTCACGGTGTTGCAGGAGTATGACCATACGGTTGAGGAAGCAGCGAGCGCGGAGGAAGCGCTCGTCAAGCTGCCCGGAGATTATAGCCTCGTCATTGCCGACGTGCTGCTCGAGCAGATGGACGGGATCACGTTTCTCGATCAGGTGAACCGGATGCAGCCGCGTGTGCCCGTCGTGATGATCACCGGGCTTGGGATCAGCGACACAGAGGCCGTCTGCCGGGGAAAAGGGGCGGCGGGATTTCTGGATAAACCGTTCAGCGTACGCAAGCTGCTCAGCCTTGTTGAAGATGTGGGGAAAAAGACCCACTGACCGTATTGATTGCGCTTTGTGTGTAGAGGAAGGCGGACGATGAAAAAGATCTTTGTGCTTGATACCAATGTGCTCCTGCATGACCCGCAGGCGATCTTCGCTTTTCAGGACAACGATGTGGTGATCCCCATCGTCGTGATTGAGGAGCTGGACAAGTTTAAAAAGGGCGTCGATGAAATCGGCAGGAACGCGCGCCAGGTATCGCGAATCCTCGATGAACACCGGCTCAAGGGAAAACTTTCTCTGGGTGTCCAACTGAAAGGCGGCGGGTGTTTGCGCGTCGAGCTCAACCACCAGTCGCCGCAGCACCTGCCGAGCGAGCTCATTGCGACCAAGGCGGACAACCGGATCCTGGCCACGGCGCTCAACCTCAAACACGATGATTTACCGGTGATCCTCGTTACCAAGGACACGAACCTCCGCATCAAGGCCGACGCCCTCGGGCTTCGCGCGGAGGACTATGAGTCGGACACGGTCATGATCGACGAGCTCTATCCCGGTGAGACGGAACTGTTGGTCGAGCCGGGGGCGATCGATGAGTTTTATACCAAGGGGGAGATGTCGCCTCCGGAGCCCAAGCCCTATCCGAACGAGTTCCTGCTGCTCAAGAACAGCGCGAATCCCTCACAGACCGCGCTCTCCCGATACAGCCGGCAGCGGAACGCACTCGTGCCGATCTCGAGCGCCAAGCACGGCGTGTGGGGGATCAATGCGCGAAATAAACAGCAGCAGTTCGCGCTCGAGCTGCTGTTGAACGACGACATTCGGCTCGTGACGCTGGTGGGCAAGGCCGGGACCGGTAAGACGCTTCTTGCGCTCGCCGCGGGCCTCGAAAAAACCATCGAAGCGAGGGCGTTCCAACGGCTTGTGGTTTCACGCCCGGTGTTTCCGCTCGGCAGGGACATCGGGTTTCTTCCCGGCGATATTGAGGAGAAGCTGAAACCCTGGATGCAGCCGATCCGGGACAACCTCGACTTCCTCATGGGCGCATCGGTCGTCGCGGGACGGGCCAAGGGCAAGAAAGACCTCCAGAACCTCTTCGATCTGGGCATGATCGAGGTCGAGCCGCTCACGTACATACGCGGGCGCAGCATGCCGAACCAATACCTCATTGTCGACGAAGCGCAAAACCTGACGCCGCACGAGATCAAGACGATCATCACGCGCGCGGGCGAGGGGACCAAGGTCGTGCTGACCGGCGATCCCTACCAGATCGACAATCCTTACATCGATTCGTCCAGCAACGGCCTCACCTATGTGGCCGAGCGGTTCAAGGATGAACCGATTGCGGGGCATATCACGCTCGTGAAGGGTGAACGATCAGACCTTGCCGAGCTTGCGGCAACGCTGTTGTAGAGGGGCAGGAACGCTTCAATTCACGCGCAGAAGGAGTATTAAAAAAAAATCATGCAGAAACGGAAACTGATATACGATAGAATTTTTTTGGCAGTGAGTTCCATCGGCATGCTTTTCGTGTTGAGCGAGATCATCATGCAAATGCTCGGAAAGACCATTTGCTTTACCGAGGGTTGCAAAGTGGTTGCCCAGATCGTGAGGTACGGAGACATTTCCATCCTGGTCCTTGGGATGCTGTTGTTCAGTACTCTGGCAGTCCTGGCTAAATTGAACCTCACCTATAATAAGCCGACGCTTGAACGTCTCATCAATTTTATCATCATCGTTGCCCTTGCGTGCGAGGGGTTCTTTATGGGCTATTTGGCGTTCAGGCTCTATACGGTATGCATCTTCTGCGTTATTGTCTTCAGTCTTCTCGTTACCCTCGGCATCCTCAGGCTCCTTTCCAGACATCATGAGGTCGTTGCGGGGTTCGCTGCTTGCGCGGCTATTTTCAGCCTCCTCTACTTGGTACTGCCGGTTGGGGTGACGGTAAACGTGCCGGAGCACGAGCGGCTCATTCTGTTTTACAGCAAGGACTGCAAATACTGCTCGGTGGTCATGGCTGAGCTTGAGCAAAACAACATTCCTGCGAAGCATGTGGAAGTCGGCGCATATGCAGGTCTTTTGAAGGGCATAGGCATAGAGGGCGTGCCAACGCTTATGGTGAACGATCCCAATCAAAAAGTTTTTTTTACCGGCCAGGATGCGATCAGGCGATACTTGCGGGTTTGTTCGGAAACAAAGAACCCTGCGGTGAAGTCTGAAAAGAAGAAAAAACCCGGGAAGGCGCGCAACCAATCAACAGCAACGAGCACGGACCTGAACCTCGATCTCTTCACCGGGCGGAGCATCCTCACGGGTCCCGTCAACACGACGCCCGGCGTTGGTGTTTGCAAGGAAGATGAAATCTGCAAATAACAACAGCGTGTTACCGGGGAAAGGCCCCTCCTCCGCGCCCGAATCAATTCTGCTATGATATAACAGTACGGTAAAACGGCAGAGAGGTTTAGGGCTATGCCAACGATAGCGAGAAAAACGATTGAGGTAAGGGTCTTCGGTCGTTTAACTGAAATTGTCACGAAAAAAAACCTACCCATCCCTCTCATCCTGGATCTAGAAAAACCGATTATTGGAGCTGAGTTGGCCAGGAAACTGGAAATCCCCAGGAATGAAATCGAAGTAATGATTGTAAACGGCGTTGTCCAGGCTTTGAGCTATTCTATTCAACCAGGCGACCGGGTGGCGTTTGTGCCTCCGGGCACTCCCGGTCCCTATCGCGTACTCCTCGGATTTATCTATAAAAATAAGGATTAGAAGTTCACGGGGGCCTACTCCATGGAGATCAAATTCAAGGTCTGGTATGAAAAGGACGGAGAGGTTCTCTTCGGAGGCGGACGCAGGGAACTGCTGGCGGCGGTGGACAAGTATCACAGTCTTACTGCCGCGGCCAAGCATATGAAAATGTCCTATCGCGCGGCGTGGGGAAGGCTCAGGGCCTCGGAAGAGCGGCTGGGCAAGAAGCTCGTTGAATCCCATCCGCCGAATCGCGCACTCCAACTGACGAAAGAGGCCCGCTCGCTTATGAGCCGATTCGACAAACTGGAGCAAGAGATGCGTGACCTTGTGCTAAAACTTAGTCAAGACGAGGGGAATTCTCGGTGAGCAGGAGTAAAGCCATTGCTCGATTCCGCTTCGTAGCATGATGCGCATCAACCGTTCCTGGTCTCAGACGTAGCTCCTGAATACGACCATTACTTCCCCTCATTCTTTTCTTCTTGTTTCTTTCCCTGGTTTTTGCCCGGAAATCATCCAATACAAACGATTTATGCATTGATTATGATGATACATGTTGCTCTCTGGAATTATTATGTCATTTTTGGCATGTTGACAACTTCCGACGCACGTGTAAAAATTAATCGTATACATGTTTGCAGCATTCTTTTCGATGTCCGTGTTCCATCATGCATGGAGCACGGATGGTCCGGTCAGAGAAAAATCATCACGGTCATGATGATATCATAAGGACTAAGGAGGGCTTATGGACAAGATTTTGAGAATTGATGTAGGCGGCCAGGGCGGTCCGCAGGCTAAAGAGACGCCTCTGGGAGAGTACACAGGTCTGGGTGGAAGAGCGCTGACGTCCGCCATTGTTTCCAAAGAAGTGCCGGCCCTCGCGCATCCCCTGGGAGCGGAGAACAAGCTGGTAATCGCACCGGGTCTTCTGAGCGGGACCGGAGCCGCCATGTCCGGCAGGCTATCGGTGGGCGCCAAGAGTCCCCTCACCGGCGGTATCAAGGAAGCGAATTCCGGCGGCCAGGCCGCGCAAGTCCTGGCCAAGCTGGGGTATGCGGCCATCGTGCTCGAAGGCAAGCCCAAGGACGAGACGCTCTATAAGGTTCTTATCTCCAAGGACGGCGTAAAGATCGTTTCGGACAACAAACTCAAGATGCTGCCCAATTACGATCTTATCGAGAAGATGAAAAAAGAACATGGGGACAAGATCGCCTGCATATCCATCGGGCCTGCCGGCGAGATGAAGATGAGCGCCGCAACGGTTGCGTGCACGGACATGGAACTCCGGCCCACGCGCCACGCCGGGCGGGGCGGTTTGGGCGCGGTGATGGGCTCTAAAAACATCAAGGTCATCGTGCTTGACGAAACGGGCACCAAGATCCGAGTCCCCAAAGATGCGGAGAAATTCAAAGAAGCGAATAAGAAATTCGTCGAAGGGCTTCGCAAGCACGCGGTGACCGGCCAGGGCCTCCCGGCTTACGGCACGAATATCCTGGCCAATATCCTGAACGAGGTGGGCGGATATCCCACGTACAATTTCAAACAAGGCCGCTTTGACGGTGTTTCTAAGATCAACGGCGAGACCCAGGCGGCGCTGGAAACGAAACGCGGCGGCCTGGCCACGCACGGCTGCCACCGGGGCTGCGTGATCCAATGCTCAGGCACGTACAATGACAAGGACGGACACTTTCTTACCAAGCAGCCGGAGTATGAGACGGTCTGGGCCCATGGCGCCAACTGCGGCATCGACGATCTTGACTCCATTGCCATGCTCGACTTTATGGACGACAACTTCGGACTCGACACGATCGAGATGGGCGCTACCATCGGCGTAGCCATGGAAGCGGGAGTCGCCAAGTTCGGGGATGCCAAGGCCGCCATAAACCTCATCAAGGAAGTGGGCGCGGGCACTCCGCTGGGGCGCATCCTGGGTAACGGCGCGGCTGTTACGGGCAAAGTCTTCGGCGTGGAGCACGTTCCGGTTGTGAAAGGCCAGGCCATGCCAGCCTACGATCCGCGCGCGGTCCAGGGAGTGGGGGTGACCTATGCAACGAGCCCCATGGGCGCGGACCACACTGCGGGATATGCAGTGGCCCAGAACGTGTTGAAAGTCGGCGGCGACGTGAATGCGCTGAAGCCGGAAGGACAGGTCGAACTTTCGAGAAATCTCCAGATCGCCACGGCTGCCATTGATTCAACAGGGATGTGCCTCTTCATCGCCTTCGCAATCCTTGACCAGCCCGAGACGTTCCAGGCGCTCCTGGACATCATCGGCGGCACGTTCGGCACGAATATGACCGCGGACGGAGTGACGGACCTCGGCAAAAAGGTGCTCACGATGGAACGGGACTTCAATGCCCGCGCGGGATTTACCGCTGCGCAGGACCGGCTGCCGAGGTTCTTCTCCATGGAGCCGCTGGCGCCGCACAATGTCACGTTCCAGGTGAAGGACGCGGACCTGGACAAGGTGTTCATCTGGTAATATTTTTTGATCGGGAATGGACGGAAGAGGGAGAGATGCGGGACATCTCTCCCTCTTATTTTTTACAAGATAATAACCATGTCAAAATAGTATTGAAAAAAGAGGTATACTATAAAAATTGTCATCCCCGAATGTTTCTATCGGGGATATGGTTTTTCAAAATGATGTTGGAGCAGAGATGAAGGTCTCCAAAAAGTCTAAAAACACCCTATTTGTCATTTCGAACAAAGTGAGAAATCTTGGTTTGCCAATCGGATAAAAGACCCCTCTTGGAGCCCGGCCTGAGCAAGATTCCTCAGTCGCGGAGTTTACCCCGAGCATGAAAGGCAGGATTTCCCGCAATGCTCGAAATGACAGCGGGGGCCGTTACATGACACGTGAGGGGTTCGGGGTGACCCATTCTTCCTTTTCATGAATGTATCAAAGATACTGGATTCCGGCTGAAATCATGCCGGAATGACGGCTTGCTCGGGCCGGCCTGAGGAATTACAACAATACCCATAATCGTAGCGATACGAGGACCTTTTCATGAAGCTTGAAATAAGACTATTCGGCGGGCTTTCGTGCAAAAACGAGGCGCTGCCCTGTTTTGGGCAGCAGGAATTTTTTCTGGACGCGCTCGATGGGATCACGGTGCAGGACCTCCACGAACTCCTGAAACTGGGGGACATGCCCAAGGTGACCGCGGTAAACGGTGTGATTACAAAAAAGGACAGCGTACTGTACGATCGAGACCGAATCGGCATCTTTCCGCCTGTCGCAGGCGGACAATAACCATCAAACTCCTTGACACCCGGCAGGCGGGTGTGTTAAGTTTCCGCACTGTTGCATGCGGGAGGTCGCGTTGGAAAATAAACAAGGAATCGTTGAACTCATTGCGGATAAAGTCTGGAAGTTCTTCTCCTCCGTGAAACTCGCGGTCGTATTGCTCATTATTCTGGCGATCGTCTCGATCATCGGCACGGTGATCCAGCAGAACGAGGCCCCGGAGAGATACCTGCAGGAATACAGCCAAGCCACGGTAAATTTATTCGAGATGATCGGTCTCTTCGACATGTACCACACGTGGTGGTTCGTGCTTCTTCTCTTCCTGCTCACCGCAAATCTTACGGTCTGCACGCTGGACCGTTTTCCCCATACCTGGAAAATCATTTCCGCGCCGCTCAAGCCCATTGAGGACGAGGCCCTGAAAGCCTTGCCGTTCAAGAAAGAGATTACCGTTACAGGCGGCATGGACAAGGCGGAAGCGCGCGCGGCCAAAACGCTCGCAACGCACCGGTACCGCTTCGCGGAATCCCGGGGAGCGGGAACTGTGCAGCTCATCACGCAGAAGGGTCTCTACAGCCGTTTCGGCGTGTATGTCACGCATGTGAGCATCCTGCTCATCTTCACCGGCGCGCTGATCGGCGTCTTCTTTGGGTTCAAGGCCTTTCTGAACCTGCCTGAGGGAACGGCCCAAAAGGTCGTGTATCTCAGGAACGAGCCGCTGTGGGACAAGATCCTGTCATCGCTCGGCGTCATCGAAAGCCGCGTGCAGTGGAGTCCTGAAGCAGGCGTGCCTTATCTGCCGCTCGATTTTGCCGTGCAGTGCGACGATTTCGACGTTGACTATTATGTGAATGCGGCGGGCATGCCCACGGGTATGCCGTCGGAATATCACAGCACTCTGAGCGTTCTCGATCTGAACGGGCAGAAGATCCTCGAGAAGCGAATCCGGGTGAATGACCCGCTTACGTTTCACGGGATTACCTTTTACCAATCGAGCTACGGGACCATGCCTGATGTACGCGGCAAGGCGGTCCTGAAGATCCGCAAGAAGAATGCAGCGGGCCAGGGAGAAACAGTCGTCATCGAGTTGGGCAAATCTGTTCATGTTCCCTCCATCGACAGGACCATCAAGGTCCTTGGATTTGCGCCGTATGGGATGAGAAATCCGGAAACAGGCAAGGTTGTGCTTTACCGTACGGACAATGACGAGTATATCAATCCCGCGGTGCAACTCGAAATCTCAAAGGGGAATAAACCTGTTTATAAAACGGAAATTTTAAAGCGGGACCCGGGCGCTCCGCCTTTGCCGGAGGACTACTCGATCAGCCTGGAGCGTTACGGCGGCACAAGATACACGGGGCTCCAGGTCAGCAAGGACCCCGGTGTGTGGGTGGTCTATACCGGCTTCGTTCTGCTTTGCATCGGTCCGCTCATCGCATTCTTCGGATCTCATAAGAAGCTCTGGGTGAGGATCCAAGAGCACAAGGGCCGGACCGTGATCCTGGTAGCGGGTTCCGTGAACAAAAACCGGCTGGGGTTCGAGCGCGAGTTCAACCGTATTGTTGACGAGATTGCGAAGTAATTTCACGGAGGAATAGAGCAATGAAAAGTTCCTTACTCTTTGATATCGCCACATTATCCTATCTGGTTGCCATGGTCTTGTATATCAGCTACCTGGCGTTTCGGAATAAAGGGCTCGGCCTGATTGCATCGCTCGTCACCTACTTCGGCTTCGGCTTGCAGACCATCGCCCTGTTTCGCCGGTGGTGGGAATCCTACCAGATGGATATCGGCAGGGTGCCGCTGTCCAACCTGTATGAGTCCCTGGTTTTTTTCACCTGGAGCACGGTGCTTATTTACCTTGTCGTGGAGTACAAGTATAAAACCCGGGCCTTCGGGGCCTTCGTATTGCCCGTGGCCTTTCTCGCGCTGGCCTTCATCAACGTGGCGGGCATCAGCCCTGATATCACGCCCTTGGTCCCGGCGCTCAAGAGCAACTGGTTGTTTTATCACGTGCTGGTGAGCTTTCTCGGTTATGCCGCCTTCGGCGTTGCGTTTGCCATCAGCCTGCTGTATCTGCTCGAGGACACCAAAGAACAAGGGCCTGTGCTCAATCTGTTGTCCGCCATGGGAGCGATTGTGGTGCTGGCGTCAATAGGCTACTACCTGGCAAGCCTGGGCGCGGGGATGAAAACCGCGTTCTGGCTGGGGCTCGGTGTGCTGGTTCTTGCCTGGTTCATTTACCTCATTGTCGCGGGAGCGAAGAACAAGTCTCAGGTCTATTTATTCTGGTCGTTTTGCATCACTCTTGCAATCGTGCTGCTTCTTGCCATGGGCATGGATTTCGTGTACCTGGTCTCGTTCCAACGCCTTGCCGAGGGAGAGTCATTAAAAAAACACCTGTTCGAAACTACGTTCCTGAATCCCTCGATGCCGGTCGTGTTCATCACCTGGGCCGCTGTGCTCGCCCTGTTCTGGTTGGTCTGGTCGCAAGGGCTGCGGCTCAAAAACCTGATGAAGCCGTATTTGCCGGTCCAGGATCAGCTCGACGACGTGACCTACCGCATGATCGCCATAGGATGGCCGCTCCTGACCGGCGGCATCATCACCGGCGCGGTCTGGGCCAACAGCGCCTGGGGCACCTATTGGAGCTGGGACCCGAAGGAGACCTGGTCGCTTATCACCTGGTTCATCTATGCCATATATCTCCATGCGCGGTATGTGCGCGGATGGAAGGGAACGCAGATGGCGGTCATCTCGGCAGTCGGATTTCTCGCCGTCATCTTCACGTACCTGGGCGTCAATCTGGTGCTCTCGGGCCTCCATTCCTACGGCGGGATGAATTAACCTGGGAAAAAGTATAGTTGCATTCGTAAAAAGTCGCCATACCCGCGGAAGCGGGTATCCAGAGAGTATAGAACTACGCAAAAAAACTGGATTCCCGTTTGCACGGGAATGACGGGAAATATGATAAATCTTTATTGTTTTTAGTACGCATTCCTCCGTGTCTCCGCGCCTCAGCGGTAGATGGTTACTTTTTACGAATTTTCAAAATATTTTTACTCAATAACCATCCTCTGTCCTTATCCCGGGAAATGAGCGGTCTCCCTTGCCGCGTCGCCTCATGTGCTATACTTAATACAGTAGAAATTTTATCCAAGAACCCGATATTGCGACAGGAGGCCATCTATGAGAGAGTTTAAATGTTCAAGCCTTGGAAATAAGTGTAAATGGAAACATATCGCGAAAACAGAGGAGCTGCTCGCCGATATTGCGGCAGTGCATCTGCGGGACGTGCACGGGGTGCAGGCGGTCAGCGCGGATATGCTGGGGAAGATCAAAAAGGCATTCAGCAATCCTTCTCCGACAGAGGCCACGGCTGCCGAGCGGCTCGTATTAAAGGAATTTAAGTGCAAGGACCTCGGCATGGCCTGCGACTGGAAATACGTAGCCCAGACAGAAGAACTGCTGGTTGACGGCGTTGCCGTGCACGCACGGGAAGCCCATGGAATCAAAGAATTTTCAAATGAGATGATGACCAAGGTGAAAAACCTGGCCCATGAGTGGAAGAGATAAGTTTAGAGGATGGAAGACAGACTAAGATGCTTGTCTTAGTCTGTCTTTTTGTTTATTGGCCGGTCCTCACCGATAAAAAACTGATTCGACAATCCGATTCGACAACATTGATGGTTTCGTAAAAAGTCTAAAAACGCCATATTTGTCATTTCGAACAAAGTGAGAAATCGTAGTTTTCCAATGGATTGAAAGACCCCTGTCGGAGCCTGCCCCGAGCAAGATTCCTCAGTCGCGGAGTTTACCCCGAGCATGAAAGGCAGGATTTCTCGCAATGCTCGAAATGACAGCGAGGGGCCGTTACATGATACGTGAGGGGTTCGGGGTGACACATTCTGACTCTTTACGAATCTATCAACATTGACATAGATTTAAATCTGGCACATATTCTTCCCTCGAGCCGGTCCACAACGTCGAAAGCGGCGCGAGATCGTCGTGTTCCCGGCCTTACCGCTTCACCTGCACATCCACACGCTTATCAATGGAATAGATGGGATAGATCTTGAAATCCTTCACCCATGGCTGGATAACGAAATAATCCGCACGATGCCACATGAATACCCACGGCGCGTCCTGGATGACGCGTTTCTCCGCCTGGCGGTAAAGGCGGTACCGCTTATTTTCGTCCATGGTGGCCTGGGCGGTTTCGATCAGGCGGTCGAGCTCCGGGTCGAGGCAGCGGGTGCGGTTGCCGCCGGAACCTGCACTTGCTGAATGGAACAGCGGGAAGAGGAAGTTCTCAGGGTCGGGATAATCGGCCCACCACGAAAGCCAGAAGGCGTCAGGTTCTCCTTCGTTTACCGCTTGTTTCAAAGCGCTCCAGTCCAGTTGGACAATCTCCACCTTCAAGCCCACTTCCGCAAGCTCGCTCTGAATGACCTCGACAATGTCGAGCACCTCGGGCTCCGCATTAATATAAATTTTAATCGTCGCCCCTTCAGCCCCGGCCTCGCGGATCAAGGTCTTTGCTTTTATCGGGTCATATTCGTATCCCCCGGTGACCCGAGGCAATACGTGGTTCTTCCATAACCCCGGCGGGATCGGCCCGCTCGCCAACACGCCCCGCTTTTCAAAGACCGTATTCAGAATATGCTGCCGGTCAATGGCAAGGTTCATGGCCTTACGGACCCGCAGGTCGTTAAACGGAGGCCGGGTGCAGTTGAGTCCCAGATAATAGGTGTTCAGTCCTGTTCTGCCGTACACCAGATCGCGCCATTCGGGCTCCGTCGTGTACCGCTCATATTCAGACGAGGGGATGAGCAGTACGTCGAGTTTTCCTGTCTCGAATTCCATTACCGCTGTAAGGTCTTCGGGGATGACGCGGTAGAAAATTCCGTTCAGCTTCGATTTCCCTTCAAAATAGTCCTCCCTGGCCGCGAGGATGAGGTTTTGGCCGTGCTTCCACTCAGTCAGCACAAAGGGTCCGCTGCCGATGGGATGGGTGCCGAAGTCCTGGCCAAGGCGTTTCACTTCTTCGCGGGGGACTACATAGGCCGTGGTCATGGCGAGAAGCGAAAGGAAGGGGCCGAAGGGTTTCTGGAGTTTGATCGTCAGGACGTGGTTGTTCACGATCTGGATGCCCGATACATTCGCGGCTTTTTCTGCCATGAAATCACTCGCGCCTTCGATCTTGTCCAGGACCCAGGTGAGGGGCGCCTTGGTGCCGGGTGTGAGAACACGCTCGAAGGAATATTTTACGTCCTGTGACGTGACCTTTCTGCCGTTGCTGAACCGGACGTCGCGCCGCAAACGGAAGGTATAGGTCAACTGGTCATCCGAAAGTTTCCACGAACGCGCGATATCCGGCACGATGTCGAGGTTCTCATTGAAACGGACCAGGCCGTTGAAGATCTTCGCTGCGATTCCGCCTCCCTGAACGTCGGTGATGAGCGCGGGATC
>Ga0075021_10000159_pt1 | contig 36639 bp, 43 predicted proteins | sample ColStrG_CSR_2012_FD_72749 | JGI IMG/M metagenome (GOLD analysis project Ga0075021, IMG submission 72749) | Freshwater sediment microbial communities in response to fracking from Pennsylvania, USA - Cold Stream Run_MetaG_CSR_2012 | ecosystem: Environmental > Aquatic > Freshwater > Creek >...
TACCGATTCGTCGGGGCCGATCCGACCCTGCCCGCGATCGACCTGTCGGACGGCACACCGATCAGGCCGTTCACCTCGGTCGTGACCGCCGCCGGCGGCGCGGGTTCGGTCGCGACCAGCGCCGCCGACCTCGCCCACTGGGCGGCGGCGCTCTACGGCGGCGATGTTCTCGACCGGGCCACCCGCGACGCCATGGTCGCCGACGCCATCCGGACGGCGCCCCTGAAGCCAGGCATCCCATACGGCCTCGGCGTCCAGGAGATCACCGTTGACGGCCACGCCACCCTCGGCCACTCCGGGCGGTTCCTGGGGGCCCGTGCCGTCTTCCGCTGGCTTCCCCGTGAGCACATCGCCATCGCAGTCCTCACGAACCAGAGTCGGACGGACCCAAGCCTCGTGCTCACGTCGCTCCTCGGGCTCGCGTTCCAGCCGCAGCCCGACTGTCGCTCCTGCGCCGACATCCCCTGAACCGTCGCGGGTGCCTTCGAGCAACGGATCGGACGCCGACCCCGTACCAAAGCGCCGCCCGTGTCGGTACCGACGGGTCTGGCGCGGAACGGTTCGGTGCGGGACACTAACGCGACACCCAGAAGGGGTTTCATGGCGATACGTGTCGATGCCTACACGAGCGGGGGAATGGCAAGCGGCATCCTCGCGCGCCCCGGCCCGCTTCGCGAGGCGCTCGAGGATGGCGGGTCCCTGCCACTCGACGGCGCGGCATGGCAGGGTCTCGACGATGTGGCCGCCTCGGCCGCCGGCTCGCTCGCTATCCCGAGCGACGACGTCCTGGTCGCGGTCGCCGATGACGATGCCGGTGTCCCGGTCCATGCCGCCTGGCACCGCATCCAGCTCGAATCGGGCCCGTATACGGTCGAAGGTGAGCTCCCTACGATGCCGGGCTTCGACCCAGGGCGCGCACTGACACGCCCGTCTGGCGAGTTCCTGCTGTTGCGCGACATTCGCCTGTCGGTGCGCGAACGCCCCGAGGCGGGATTCGCCACCGGCGATCACGCACTCATCAACCGGTATGCGGTCGATCGCATCCGCGCGGACCTGATGCTCGGTTTCTTCTTCCCGGGTGCCGCCGTGGACGCCGTCGGCGACGACTGATCCCGGGTTTCTCAGCCGGGCGCGCTCCCGGCTCCGGCGCGACGGCGGACGGGCTTGCGATGGGCGTGGTGCTCCGGGCTCGTCCGAGCGTGCCCGGCCCGAGTGCCCAATGGCCGCGGCTCCACGTCACGATCCGGGATGAACCCCTCTTCGACGGTCCACGGGATGGCATGCCGGAGCATTCGTTGGACGCTGCGGAGCAGGTCGGTCTCATCGATGCAGACGAGGGAGATGGCCTCGCCGGTCGCTCCGGCGCGGCCCGTCCGGCCGATGCGATGGATGTAGTCCTGAGGGTTCCACGGCAACTCGAAGTTGACGACCACCGGCAAGTCTTCGATGTCCAGGCCACGGGCCGCTACGTCAGTCGCGACAAGGACGCGGATCTCGCCCGACTTGAAGCCCTCGAGCGCTCGCGTCCGTTCGGGCTGTGAGCGGTCGGAATGGATGGCCACGGCATCGAGGCCCTCGCGATCGAGCCGGTTCGCGAGCCGAGTGGCGGCCAGTTTCGTGCGGGTGAAGACCAGCACCTGGCGCAGATCGTCCTTGCGGATGAGATGCGCGAGGAGCGCCTCCTTGCGATCGCGATCGACCGGGTAGACGAGCTGGCGGACAGCCTCGGCGGCAGTGTTCCGCGGCGCCACCTCGACCGTGGCCGGGTCTCGCAGGATACCGCCGGACAGCCGACGGATGTCGTCCGAGAAGGTCGCCGAGAACATCAGGTTCTGCCGCTTCGCCGGGAGCAGCGCGATGATCTTCTGGATGTCCGGCAGGAAGCCCATGTCCAGCATCCGGTCCGCCTCGTCGAGGACGAGGATCTCGACCTGGCCGAGATTGGCGACCTTCTGACCGACGAGGTCGAGCAACCGGCCGGGCGTGGCGACGAGGATCTCGATGCCGCCGCGCAAGGCCTTGATCTGGGGGTCCATCGGGATCCCGCCGTAGACGACGGTCGAGCGCAGCGGGACGGTCCGGCCATATGTCCGGACGCTCTCGTCCACCTGCATCGCGAGCTCCCGGGTGGGGACGAGGATCAGCACCCGCACGGGGTGCCGGGCGGGCGAGAAGCTGGTGTTGGCCTGACCGCGCAGGCGGTCCAGGATGGGCAGCACGAACGCCGCGGTCTTGCCCGTCCCCGTCTGGGCCGCGGCGAGGACATCGCGTCCTTCGAGGACCAGTGGGATGGCCGCGGACTGGACGGGGGTCGGGGTCTCATACCCCTCCTCGGCGACCATGCGCACGAGGTCGGCCGACAGGCCGAGTGAATCGAAGGTCAAAGTCGCTCCTGAAATCGTTTCCGTCGCGGGCACCGATCAGGAGTGCGACGGCGGCTCGTGGCCGCGCGTCGATGGACGCGGACGGCAACGGGCCGCCCCGAGCATAGCCGAAATCGTTAGCATCGGGCCGTGGCCACAGGAGGAACGCCTGCGCTCGACGCGCTCGCTCGAGCGGGCGTACCCCACACGGTCCACGGATATGAGCCGCCCGACCGCCACGGACGGGACCGCGACCGCCGTCCGACATACGGCGCTGATGCGGCGGCCGCTCTCGGCGTCGACCCACGCCGAGTCCACAAGACGCTCGCCGCGAGTGTGGACGGCCGTCTCGTGCTCGCGGTCGTGTCGGTCGACCGGGAACTCGACCTGAAGCGCCTGGCCGATGCCCTCGGCGGTCGTCGAGCCGTCATGGCCGACCCCGTCGCTGCGGAGCGAACGACGGGCTATGTCGTTGGCGGGATCAGTCCACTGGGCTCGCGCCGGGCCGTGCCGGTCGTCGTGGACGCCGCCGCGCTCGACCTCGATTCGATCTTCGTCTCGGCCGGCCGGCGTGGCCTCCAGATGGGATTGGCACCCGCCGATCTGGTGCGTCTGGCTGACGCGACCGTCGCCCCCATCGCTCGCGATGTGAACCCCGGCTGACGCGATCCCGCGTCGGCTGGCATACTGGGGGCGTTCCGAGGCCACCGTAGACAGGCCCAACAGAAGAACGCCGCCCCCCACGGCAGACACCTGTCACGTGCATCGGGTCCCCAGCCCGACCAAACGGATCCTCCGGTCCGTTCGCCCCTTCGACTACGCCGCGTGTTCGTGCCGCGCCGTCCGAGAGCGACGACGGCGCCCTCCAGCCCTGCCGCCGGCGGCACCACCACCGTCACCGCGTGCCACCGCGCGGTGTTCTGGCGGATCAGGAGGCATGAGTGTTGCGGTTCCCAGCAAACGGCGCCCAGCGGGCGTCAACCAGCCGGTCGGCCCACCTGACCATCCTCGCCATCACGCTTGCGTTCGCAGCGGTCCTGGGCGCGACGAACCCCACGGCCGCGACTGCGGCGACCGGCGTCAAAGTCGTCGTGATCGTCGGACCCGTCGAGTCGAATACCGCGAGTTACATCAGGAACGCCAGGCGGTACGCGACCCAGGCTCGCTCATACGGAGCCACCGTCGTCGAGATCTACAGCCCCAACGCCACGTGGGCTCGGGTCAAGGCGGCGGCCCAGGGCGCCAGCCTCGTCATCTACCTCGGGCACGGCAACGGCTCGCCCAGCCCATACGGGGCATTCTCGAGATACACCAAGGACGGTTTCGGGCTCAACGCATCGGCGGGTCAGGGCAACAATCGGAAGAATTACGGCGAGTACTACATCCGAACAGGCATCAAGCTGGCCCCCAACGCCGTGGTCATCCTCAACCGCCTGTGCTACGCCTCGGGCAACTCCGAGTGGGGCTCCGCGAACCCGACCAGGACCGTTGCCAGGCAGCGGGTCGACAACTATGGCGCAGGGTTCCTGCGCGCCGGTGCTCGGGCGGTCTTCGCCGACGGGATCACAGACGCGTCGTACATCCTGTACGGCCTGTTCAGGACGAACCGCTCGATCGGTGCCATCTTCACCAGTTCGCCGAGCTGGGTCGGTGCCTACGACTTCACATTCGGCTCGGTGCGGACCCCCGGTTTCACGGCCTGGATGGCGCCCAAGGCCGCCGGCCGCTACTACCGCTCGGTCGTCGGCAACCTGGGTCTGACCGCGGCGACATTCCGAGTCCACTGACGGGATCGCCGACTCGAGCTGACGCGCGGGAAGAGGTGATGTCGATCGAAGCCGGCCGTCAGCCGGCTGCCGCGCTCGCCAAGGCTGTCACAACAAAGTGATGCTATGTATTGACAAAGTGTAGGTGGCCTTGCTATAACGTCGCATGTGGCCACGATAGACGCAAGGACGTGCGACATGTTCGATCTCGGTCTCGCCCACATCCAGCGCTCCGAATGCGAACGCGACCTCGTCGCCGAGCTTCGTGCTCGCGAGATGCTGAAGGCGTCCGTCGCCTCGACCGCCAGCGAGCCGGCAGCCATCCGCCCCGCCCCGTCGGCTCGCACGGCGACGCGCGTACGGGCGGTCGGGCGCTAGGGCGAGGGTCCCATGCCACACGATGTCATCTCCACGTGCCCGGTCTGCTCCAACGAGTTGGCCGTCACACGACTTCAATGCCGCAGTTGTGGGACGACCCTGGAGGGGGACTTCAGCGTCGGTCGCTTCGGGCGCCTGAACCGCGAACAGCTGACCCTGCTTGAGAGCTTCCTGCGCTCTCGCGGCAACCTGCGCGAGATGGAGCGAGAGCTCGGCATCAGCTACCCGACCGTCCGCTCGCGCGTGGAGGCTCTCGTCCGGACGCTCGGATTCGGCCCTCGAACCGATGCCGACGACGCCGACGACACGACGACCGAACCTGCCGTCGAGCGGACGCGCGAGGAGATCCTTGAGGCGGTCGCCCGACACGAGATGAGTGCCGAGGACGCGGCAGCCGCGATCCGCGCGCTCGGGAGGACCGCGCGATGACCGTCACCACGACCGGCTCGAGCCTCAGCCACACGATCGGCACCGAAGGCCTCGTCTCGATCCGCGTGCGCGACGGCGACGTGCGCCTCCAGGGCGTGGATGGCGACACGCTGCGGGTTCGCGACAGGCGAGGCAGGGATCTCGGAGCGATGCTGACCGTCGAGTTCGGCGACGGCAGCGCCTCGCTGTTCGAGGGCAACGGGTCGGGCGCGTCCTTCCAGCCGCGGGGTGAGCACGCACCGGAGCTCGAGGTCGAGCTGCCGCGGCGGGCGACGATCGTCATCGAGACCGTCAACTCAGAGATCGATGTCGACGGCCTGGTCGGCGACCAGCGCTACCGGACGACATCAGGCGATCTCGACCTGCGGTCGGTCAGCGGTCGCCTGGTGATCGAGGCCGTCTCAGCCGATCTCGACATCCGTGCGACCGGGGAGGCCGATGTCGCGGCCAGGACCGTGTCGGGGGACATCGAGCTGCGGGCGGGGACCCTCCGCTCACTGCGCCTGGCGACGACCAGCGGCGACATCAGGGCGGCCGCACGACTGGCGGGGACGGGGCCGTTCGCTGTCGAAACCGTCAGCGGCGACGTCCGGCTCGCGCCCGCCGCCGACGTCCGGGTCGAGATGACCACGATGTCCGGCGACCTCCATTCCGAGCTCGGCCGGATCGAGGGCAGACGCGGCCATCGGTCGATCGCCATCGGGTCCGCCGGCCCCCAGGTCACCGTGCGGACGATGTCTGGCGACCTGAACGTGGTCCGCCCGGTGCCCCTCCTCGACCGAACGCCGGTCACCGTTACCTCACCGCCCCCCGCCTCGGCTGTGCCGGACCTCCACATCGCGCCTCGTCAGAACGGTGCGATCGCGGCCGCCTACGACGACGCACGACTCGGGATCCTCCGCTCGCTCGAGCGCGGCGACATCGATGTGGCCGAAGCCGGTCGCCGGTTCGAGGCGCTCGACGGCGGTGAACGCCTCGCGGAGGGACCGGCGACAGGCAAACCCGTCGATCCCGAAACGGATACGACCCGCGTCTCGGCGAGGGAGACGGACGATGCGTGACGATGCGCTCGAGGCAGTCCTCCGCCTGCTGGCCGAGGGTCGGCTGACGGCCGAAGAGGCCGGCCCGATCCTCGACGCGCTCGATGGCAGAACGGCTGCATCGGGACCTGGAAGCGCGACCCGGAACGGCAAGGGCGCCACGGGCGCGGACCGAAATGACGACAGCCCGGCCCGCATCCTCCGCGTCCAGGTGACCGAGCGTGGGCGGACGGTCATCAACCTGCGCATCCCCCTGTCGTTGGGCCGCGCTGCGATCAACCAGGTCCCTGGCATCTCGGAGGCGACCTCGGACCGGATCCGTGAGGCCATCGAGGCCGGCATCAAGGGCTCCATCCTCGACATCGACGACGCCGGAGACGGGGTCCGGATCTCGATCGAATGACCGAGCTCGATGCCGGAAGGCAGCCGCTCGGCTGTTACTCCTCGCCGGCGGCTTCCTCGCCGTCGTCTCCGGGCGATCCGGCCGGCCAGTGGCCGCCGCGCCGGATGGTCTGACGACCGGGCTACCATGCAGCCATGACGAAGCCCGACTCACTCCCGTTCACGGGTGACCCCGCCGCCGACCGGCTGATCGCCACCGAGCCGCTGGCCTTGCTCATCGGGTTCGCGCTCGATCAGCAGGTCACGGTCCAGAAGGCCTTCTCCGGACCGGCGGAACTCAAGCGTCGGCTCGGACATCTTGATGCCGCCAGGATCGCGACGATGGCCCCGTCCGACCTCGATGTCGTCTTCCGCGAACGCCCGGCGCTTCACCGGTTCCCCGGAGCCATGGCCAGCAAGGTCCACGCACTCTGCGCGACGATCGCCACAGACTTCGGCAACGATGCTGAGCGCGTCTGGACCGAGGCGACGGACGGCCGCGATCTCGAGGCACGCATCGGCGGGCTGCCCGGGTTCGGCGAGATGAAGACGAAGTCCGTCATCGCGGTCCTCGGCAACCGATTCGGCGTCCGACCGCCCGGTTATGACGACGTGGCGCCGACCTGGCCGACCCTCGGCGACGTCGATTCCGCCGAGGCGCTGGCCACGTACCAGGCGGGCAAGCGCGCCAAGAAGGCGGCGGACCGCGCGGCCCAGGGGTAACCCCCGGCTGGTTCGACCGGCGATTCGTGTGGACCGGACGCACCACTCCGAGCCCCGCCGAGGGCCGAAACAGGGTGTCGGCGGTAGACTGGGTGGCTAGTGACCGACACAGCCGACCCCATCAAGCCGTCGAAGCCGACGCGGCCCCGCCGGTCGAGGAAGTTCGTCCTTCCGGATCACCACCATGACGAAGTGGAGGACGATCGGACTGCCGAGCACATCGAGGCGTTCCTCGAGGGCCCTGTCGCTCCGCCACGCCGCATCGCCGCGACGGAGGAGCGTGTCCGGCATCCGATCGAACTCGACACCCGGCCGGACTGGATGATCGCGTTCCGTTACGAGGCGGCCCGGCATGCCCGTTACGGCCGGCCGGCCTCGGTCCTGCTGATCGAGTTGCGCGGGCAGGTCCCCGCCGGCGTGAACGACCGCGTCGCGCGGGTCGTCGGGGATGCCATCCGGGCCGAGGCCCGCGAGACCGACCGCGCGGTCCGCCTCGGAGCGCGCAGCTTCCGGATCCTCCTGCCGGAGACCGGCGGACGGGCTGCGAAGACGCTCGTCGAGCGCCTCGGCCGGGCCGTCGAGGAGAGGGCGAACGGCCACGCCCCCGACGTCGACCTGCGGATGGAGGTCGCCACGGCGAGCCGGACCGGGACGCTCGAACAGGCCCTCGCCGACGGCGAGGCGCGACTGACGGGGACGTCGGGGACCTCTGGAACCTTGGGCAGCACGGGCGGTGTCGCCGGCGTCGGCGCCGGAAACGGGACGGGAGCCCCGCCTCGCTGATCCGCTAGCGGCCCGTGGTCCTTACCAGCGTCGCGATCAGGTGGTCGAGTTCCGCTGCCGGTTCTTCGCACAGCCCGGAATGGACGTCCGACGCCTGGATCATCGTGCTCGACGGGGCCACGAGCCAGTGGAACCGCTCCGCCAGCTCGAGCCGCGCGATCGGCCCGGCGGCAGGGTCGCCCGCTGCGATCCGCTCGAAGGCGTCGAGGTGCGGCCGGATGGACGCGGGGTCAAGCAGAGGGGCGAAGCCGGCCAGCCTCGCCTCGTCGAGCTCGATCCGCGCGCCGAGGAAGCGACGTGGCCGGCACAACAGGACGACCCCCAGGTTCAGGCACTCGCCGCGCTCGATGCTCGGCAGGACGCGGACGATCGCGTACTGGAATGCGTTACGCGGCGGCTCGGGCACGATCCGCCTCCTGGACGAAGGGTCGTGGTGCCTCGAGGCGCCGCGACAGGTAGCGGACGTAGGCGAGGCGCTGCGCCGCGGCGTCGCCGACGATCGGATCGTCCGGGAGCCAGGTGTCGGGCAGCGCCTCGACCAGTCCGGTCAGCAAGGTCTCGTCGATCCGGCGGGCGTGCCGTGCATCGGCCACCTCGATCGATGCCGCGTAGGGCAGCAGGACGTGGTCTCGGATGCGATCGAACGCCCGGCGCGCATGCTCGTCGGGATCGCGCCACGTGTGGTGGATGTACAGGGCGGCGCCGTGATCGATGAGCCACGGACGCCCGTGCCAGACGAGCAGGTTCGGGTTCTGCGGGGAGCGGTCGGGGTTCGTGACGAAGCCATCGAACCAGACGACATCGGCGGCGAGGTCCGGGCCGATAGCGTCGCGCGCGGTTGACGCCGCCGGATTGAATGTCAAGGCCCCGGGCAGGAAGTCCATCCCGAGGTTGAGTCCGGGGCTGGCCCGGACGAGGTCGTGGATCTCTTCGTCTGGTTCCGCGTCGCCCAGGGCCGGATCCACCTCGACCGCGACGAGGTCCGGCACGGGCAACCCGATCGCGCGTGCCAGCTCGCCGGCCAGCCACTCCGCGACGAGCGCTCGGGGACCCTGACCGGCGCCGCGGAACTTGACGACGTACAGCCCATCGTCGTCCGCCTCGACAAGTCCGGGCAGCGACCCACCTTCGCGCAGGGGCGTGACGTAGCGAGTCGCGACGACGGTCCGGATCATCGCGCAGAGCGTAGCGGAGTCTGGTCCCCGTGCAGGCGCGCACAGGTCGCACGATGCTCGTGACAAATCGCGATTACCCTTCACCGATGACGGATTACGACCAGCGCTCGCTGTTGAACGAGCTTGAGCCGGAGGCGGCGCGGCTCTACGACCGCCACGCGTCGGTCGCCCAGGAATGGTTTCCCCACGACTTCATCCCATACCGACTCGGGCGCGACTTCGACAAGGAGCCGTGGACCCCGGACCAGCCGCGCCTGACCGGAGTCGCCCAGACCGCCTTCGAGATCGGTCTCCTGACCGAGGACAACCTGCCCAGCTACCATCGCCTCATCCATGGCATGTTCGGGGCCGGCGACGGCGCCTGGATCAACTGGGTGGGGCGCTGGACGGCAGAGGAGGGGCGCCACGCGATCGTCCTGCGCGACTACCTCACGGTCACCCGCAACATCGACCCGGTGATGCTCGAGCGCGGGCGGATGACCCAGCTCCAGCAGGGCTATGACCACGAATCACCCGACACGCTTCGCGGGCTGGCGTACGTCGCCTTCCAGGAGCTCGCGACACGCATCGCCCACCGCAACACGGGCCGCTACTCCAACGACCCGGTCGCCGACAGGATCATGGTCCGGATCGCCGCCGATGAGAACCTCCATATGGTCTTCTATCGCGACATCATCTCGGCGGCGCTCGTGATCGAGCCGTCGGCCGCGGTCTGCGCGATCGTCGACGAGGTGCTCGCGTTCCAGATGCCGGGCGCCGGCATCCCGGGCTTCATCCGCAAGGCGGCCCAGATCGCCAAGGCCGGTATCTACGACATCCGTGTCCACCGCGACGAGGTCCTGCTGCCGATCATCCGCCACTGGCGGATCTTCGAGCTGACGAACCTCGACGAGGCCGCCGAGGCGGCTCGGCTCCGGCTGGCTGAGCACCTGGCCAAGCTCGACGAGGCCGCCAAGCGCTTCGAGGAGCGTCTCGCCACGTCCACCGTGCCGAGGATGACCCTCGGCGGCTGACTCGCCCGGGCTCCAGGATCGCGCCGCTCGTTTCACAGGCGGCCAGATCGCCCCTATGCATCCGGTCGTGAACCAATGCCGGCGCTGCGCCGATGCCCCCGCGTCCATGAATCCGGGTCCACGTGACCGCTCGCGTGCTCTGCCCAGCCCCTTCCATGTCGAGATAGACGAGTCGGTCGCGCGGAGCCGGCAACCTGCCTTGACGACGGTCCGTCGACGATATGTTCCGGCAACGCCGACCATCGCCGTCGGGTGGTGTCGTTTCGTCGCGCTGATCAGTTCGGGAGACTGCCGCCCGGCATGTTGTTGCCCTGATCGCGCAGGAACCGTTCGATGTCGGAGATGAGGTCGTCGCCCGACGGCAGTCGTTGCTCGTCGTACATCGCCTCGAGACGTTCGACGTATGCACGCGTGGTCTCATCCAGGCTGGCCGCCGTATCGAGCCGCGCCCGCAGCTCACGTGCCTCCTCGGTCAACTCACCGGCCGCGATCTCCGTGCCGAAATGAGTGCCCAACGCCCGAAGCAACTCCAACGCCGCGGTCGCATAGGGTCCGGAAACGTAGTGCGGCACCTGGGCGAAGTAACCGAGCGCCGGCACGCCGGCCGCCGCGACCTCGATCTCGAGCGCCGACACGAGCGCCGATGGCACGCGCAAGGTCCCGGCTGGCCCCGCCGCTACCGTCCCACGCAGGAGGCCGGGCGTCGCCTCGGTCCCGATGATCGGGACGGCCCGTGTGTGCGGGACCGCCGCAGGGATGGCACCGAGGCTGATCCATTCGACGACGCCAAGCCGGCGGGTCAACTCGATGACCTCGGTCGTCAGCGTGCGCCAGCGGTAGTCGGGTTCCGGGCCGACGAGGATGAGCAGGTCGCGCTCGTCGAGGCGTGTCCGACGGAGGACGAGCTCGGGCCAGGTCAGTTCGGTCAATCGCCCGTCCACGATCTCGAGCGGCGGCCGTCGGGCGCGATAGTCGAACAGCCGGTCGGCGTCGAAGGTCGCCACCACCTCGCCGTCATCGGCCAGGATCCCGAGCGCGGTCGTCGCGGCCGTCCCCGCATCGACCCAGCCGTCGAAGGCGGCGATGACGACCGGTTCGATGAGGTCGCCCGTGTCGTGCAGGGTGTAGAGGCTCACCACCGAAGGATAGGCGACGGCGCACCGGGCGGTCGCGGGTCGTCTCGGAACCCGCCTCGGGTACACTCCCGTGACGCACCGAGTGACGGTGCACCGAAAGGACAGGTTCGTGGCGAGACATTCCAAGTTCGAACGCGAGCGCCGCAAGACGGAGACCGAACGCGTCAAGCAGATCGAGGCCGCCTGGATGGGCAGCCTTCCGACGGCGACCGCCAAGGCATTCGCCGAGTCCGTCGCTGCGGCCCGCGCACGCGGACCCGAGGAGAAGCGGCCGGACATGGCCCCGGGCACTGCTCCCCGACCGCCTCGACCGGGTCATGAGCCGAAGCCGCCCAAGGACGAGCGACCCCGTCGTCCGAGCCGCGACTAGGCGACCGCCGCACCTCGGCCGTGGCTGCCAACGACTACCACTTCATCACGACGTTGCGGATCCCGGCCACGCCCGAGGAGATCACCGAGGTCCTGGGCGATGCACCTGCCCTCGCCCGTTGGTGGCCGTCGGTCTACCTGACTGTCAGCCACCTAGCGCCCGGCGATGACCTGGGCGTCGGCCGCTTGTCCATCGTCACGCCTGTCGAAGCCGCCGGGTCCGACCTTCCCGCACAACCTGCGCCTCTTTCGCCGACGCTGACAGCCACGGTCCCGTCGATCACGGAGCGGGCGAAACCGACGGAGCGGGCGAGGCCGATGCGGCGGGCTTCACGGACGTCGCGGGCGGGGCCGATCCGCGCGGCGCCGCGGATGCACCCGGGACCGGAAGGGCCTTGATCCCCGCCGCGGCGATCGTGGGGTCGTTCGTCCAGATGTCGTACAGGTACTCACCGGTGACGAAGAGGTAGCTCGGCGGCGTCTGCGTATCGAACACGCCCTTGGTGACTTTCCGCCCACCGACCGTGACGTCGGTCAGCTTCATGTCCGGAAAGTCGCCCTTCCACGCAGTGATGAGGGCGTCCCGCAACTTTGTTCCGTCCACCCCGGGGACCCGGTAGACCTCGAAGCTGCCGTCGAGCGTCTGTGTCGGGTCGGCGGCCTGGGCGAACTGGAGGTCCTTGGCGGTCTTGCCGACGCTCGTCAGGAAGGTCGTCACGACGGTGCTCCAGGCGTCGCCGGAGAGGAGTCCTTCGCCGGTCTCGCTCTGGACCTGAAGCTGGGCCCCGTTCACCGCTGTCGGCAGCGCAAGCTCGAGGTCAGGTGCGCTGTGCGTGTCGGCCACCGGACCGGCGGAGGGTCCGTCGCTCGCTCCCGGGTCCGCCGAGGCGCTCGGTGCGGCGACGGCGGCCCCGGTATCGGATCCACGGAGCGCCATCACGGCGACCGTCGTCCAGCCAGCGGTCGCGGCGAGGAGGGCCACGACCGCGATCACCTGCCAGACGTTGGTGCCGCTCGAAGCGGGCGCGGGACGGCGGACCGTCTCCTTGCCCTCACGCACCCTGCGCGACTGGACGCCTCGTTCGCGCACGATCCCTCCTGCAGCAGGCTGAACGCCGGCCATCGTCCGACAGCATGCGACGCCATCCTGAGATGTCGCTGAGAACGATCATCGTGCTCAGGGTACCGTCAACCGGCCGGAGGCCAGATCGGGCGCTCCCCGTCGTGGCTCGGGAGGGCGTCCCAATCCGAGCGGACCGGGGCGAAGATGTCGATGACCACGGCTCCGTCTGGGCCGGTCGTGACCTGGTGGGGCGTGTCCGAGGGGATCCGCCACGTCCCGCCGGGTCCGAGCTCACGGGTCTCATCGCTGATCGTGAAGGTGACGCTGCCGGTGATGACCATCCCGAGTTGCTCGTTCTCGTGACGATGCCCCGGCACCACCGAATCCGGAGCGAGTTCGACGATGGCGAGGGTGATCCGCTCGCCCTGGACTCGTCGGGCCCGGACGGTCTTGCCCCAGACGTCGAGGACGGGCAGGGTCGTGACATCGATAAGGTTGCTCATGGCTCCTCCGTGGTCCGTCGGTCGTCCTTCTTTCTGTTCATAGGTCGTCCGCGAGGTCGCTCCGGACGGTCCGCCGGCGTGCCTCGATCGGCGTCTCGCAGATCCCCGTATCCGGCGGGTCGTCGGATATGGTGCCGCGGAAGGTGGGTCGAGGCCTCGGTCCGACGGCGCCCTCCAGGTCGAAGGCGAACGCCAGCAACGCCGGTTCGGACAGGAAGCCGCCGGACAGCCAGACGCCGCCCGGACGACCGTCGTCGGTCAGCCCGGTCGGGACCGAGATCGCGGGGTAGCCGGAAACAGCCGGTCCGCTCGAATCGCCATAGGCAGGGGCCACGATGGCGTCGAGTGACCCGTCGGCCAGGATCCGATCGATGCCGTCCGACCGCGTCGCGTCGATGCAGCGCGCCCTGGCCGCGAGATACGCCGGATCGTCCAGTCCGGACGTCGCGTCGGCGACCTCGAACAACTCCTGCCCGAAGTAGCGGAGCTCGTCCGCGCAGTTGTCGTCGTTGAAGGCGATGACATCGGCGAGCCGGCGCAGGCGTGTCTGGCCGAGCCGGCCCAGGTACGCCTGTAACCCCACCTTGATCTCCGTGAACAACACGGTCAGTTCATCCTCACGGATGGAGTCCGTATCGACTGGTCGGATCGGGTCGACCAGCGTCGCCCCGAGGGCCGCCATGGTCGCGAAGGCGCGCTCCGCGACCTCATTGAGGCCCTCGTCCGCGTCGAGACCTGAGAAATGCCGCCGGTCGACGCCGATCCGTGCCCCACCCAACGCGCCCCGTCGCAGCGTGGTGCGATAGTCGCGTGGCAGGTGACGGCCGACGACCTCACCGAACGGCGAGCGCAGGGTGTTGAGCATGATGGCCGCGTCGGTCACGCACCTCGTCATCGGCCCGGCAGTGTCCTGGCTGTGCGAGATCGGGATGACGCCGTCCTGGGAGATCAGCCCGACCGTCGGCTTGAGCCCGACGATCGCGTTCCTCGCGGATGGACAGACGATCGAGCCGTCCGTCTCGGTGCCGACCGCGACCGGGCACAGGTTGGCTGCCGGAGCCACCGCCGACCCTGAACTCGACCCGCATGGATCCGCGGCGAGGTCGTAGGGGTTCCGGGTGAAGCCGCGACGCGCACTCCAGCCGTTGAGGTGGAGGCCGGCGTCGGTGACCGCCCTGGGTTTCACGCCGCGGAAGTTCGCCCATTCCGAGAGGTTCGTCTTCCCCAGGATGACGGCCCCAGCCGCCCGCAGGCGGGCCACCACCCGCGCGTCGCGTGGGACGCGGCTCCCGACCAGCGCGAGCGAGCCGGCCGTCGTCTCCATCCTGTCGTTCGTCGCGATGTTGTCCTTGACCAGGACGGGGATCCCGTGGAGCGGACCGCGCACCCGACCGGCTCGGCGCTCGGTGTCCAGTCGGGCGGCGATGTCGCGGGCCGCGGGGTTCGTCTCGATGACGGCGTGGAGGATCGGGTCGAGGCGGTCGATCCGCCGCAGGTACGCCTCGGTCAGTTCGACCGCGGACAGGTCACCGGACGCCAGCAACGCGCCCAGCCCCGGGATCGATGCCTCGAACCACGGAGCGGACGCGTTCCCGTCGATGTCCGGGATCAGCGTGGTACCGATGGCCGCATCGTAGCGACCACCGGCCCTCGCCGCCCAGGTCGTCCTAGCTGGAGCGGCCGATCGTGAACGGGTTGCTGAGCGGATGGATCCCCGCCCGACCGATCCAGATCCGCGCCAGCGGGAGCTTCACCCCGGCGATGGAGCCCTTGACGTGGAGCGTCGTCGCGCAGGCGGTCCGGAAGTCGAGGCCGTCGACGTTGCCGTAGTTCGCGAAGCGGTAGGTCAGAGTCAGCTTGTCGGCGCTGAGCTTGAAGGTGTCACCGCGCTCGAGCCTGAACCCTGTGACGGTCAGCGGCCTGTCCGAGACGATCCGACCGGTGAAGATGATTCGACTCGACGAGGCGTGCGTGGTGCGGAGATGCCAACCCGTGGCGTTGTGCCAGAGATAGTCGCCCGCTCGTGCGCCGGAGTGGTAGCCCACGGGAGCACCCTGTGTGGCAGCCGGCCAATGCGCTTCGTCGCACGTCGTCGTGGCCGCCGCGGCGGTGGCCGGGACGATGAGGGCGGCACCCACGAGGATGAGGCCAAGGATGGGGCCGAGCAATCTGAATCGTGGCTGTCGCATCGGTCGGGCTCCTGCTTGCGGTTGGCTGGTCGATGCCTGGGACGATGGCCGTCGGGTGTGAAGACCGTGTCAAGGCAGGTCCGGCTCAGGACATGGCGAAGAGTCCCACAGAATCGAAACGACCCGAGTCGACTGACGACCCGGGTCGGAGATCTCGCTGGTTCGGCGGGCCGTGAACGGCCCGTACCGAGAGGTTTGTGTTAGGTCAGCCGCCGCGCTGGCTGCGGAAGCAATCGCTGCAATAGACGGGCTTGCCGCTCGTCGGGCGGAAGGGGACCGAAGCCTCCTTGCCGCAGGACGAGCAGGTCGCGGTGAACATCTCGCGGGGACCGCGATCGTACCCGCCACCGCCACCACCGCCGCCGTAGCTGCCGGCACCGCTCGAGTAGCCGCCGGAGCTGTAGCCGCCGCCGGAGCTATACGAACTGCCACCACCTTCGCTGTTGCGGGCAGCCTTGCGGCTGGCGCGACAGGAGGGGCAGCGGCGCGGCTCGGTGAAGCCGCGCTGCGAGTAGAAATCCTGCTCGGACGCGGTGAACACGAATTCCTGTCCACAGTCCGCGCAGGTCAGATTCTTGTCGTTGTACACGAAAACGAAAACTCCTCTCGGTAGCCAACGCGATCCCTTCGGGTTTTCTCGCGTCAGTCGTGAGAGGAGTCCGAGTTTGCGTCGTCTACGTTCCTGACCACGGACGATTCCGTGGCCTTTACCGCACCATGGTAGCCGAGTCCGACGGTTCTGCATACCCACGAAGATTCCATGCGACCTCATGGAACCGCGGCGGCGTGCGACGATAGGCTGACGCTTGGAGCAGATCGATGACGATGATGGACGACTACCTCGCCCGAACGCCCCATTCGCGCGCGCTGTTCGAGCGCGCCATCGGGTCACTTCCCGGTGGGTCCACTCGGACGACCGTCTACACCGCGCCCTACCCACCATACGTCGACTCCGGATCCGGGCTGTGGCTCCGCGACGTCGACGGCAACGAGTACCGCGACTTCCTGGGCAACTACACTTCGCTGATCCTGGGTCACGCCCACCCGGTCGTCGTGGCCGCCGCGGAGGCGCAGGTCCGGCGCGGCTCGGCCTTCGCGGCCCCGACCGAGACAGAGGTCGAACTCGCCGAGGAGATCCGCAGCCGGGTCCCATCGGTCGAGCGGCTGCGCTTCACGAGCTCCGGGACGGAGGCGACGATGTTCGCCATGCGCGCCGCTCGGGCGTTCACGGGGCGGTCGCTCGTCGCGAAATTCGAGCGCTCATACCACGGCACCCATGATGGCGTGATGGCGGGGACGCCCGGTGTCCCCGACGCGATGAGTGGTCTCGTCGTCGAACTGCCGTGGGGCGATGCGGACGGCATCGAGGACGCCCTGCGTGGCCGCCTCGACGAGCTGGCGGCGATCATCATCGAGCCGGTACAGGGCGCCGGCGGCGTCCGGCCGCCCGAGCCCGGCTTCCTCGAGTCCCTCAGAGACCTCGCGGATCGCACCGGCGCGCTGCTCATCTTCGACGAGATCATCTCGTTCCGCGTGGCGCCTGGCGGAGCCCAGGAACGGTTCGGCGTCCGACCAGACCTGACGACGCTCGGCAAGATCATCGGCGGCGGCTACCCGTTGGCCGCGTTCGGCGGACGGGCCGATGTGATGGGCATGTTCGATGCGCGCCGGGCGGGCGCGATCAGCCACGGGGGCACGTTCAACGGCAGCCCGGTCGCTGCGGCCGCAGGTCTGGCCACGCTCCGTCAATTGACACCCGACAGGTATCGCCACCTCGACGATCTTGGAGAGCGACTTCGTACTCGGGTCGCCGCCACGATCGACCGTGAGGGGCTCGACGCCCGTGTCACCGCCGTGGGTTCACTCTTCCAGATCTTCTCCGGGTCGGGTGCGACCGCCTTCGCGACCGGGGTGGCAGGCGGCCCGACGCTCTTCCTCGCCCTCGTCCTCGATGGGTTCTATCTCGCGCCGCGGGGGATGGGCGCGATCCCGGCGATCGCCACCGCGACCGACATCGACGACCTGTCGGACGCGATCGGGCGGGCGCTGGTCGCGCTGGCGGAGGCGCGCGTCGGGGAACCCGCCACGGCCTAAGGCGGGCGCAAGGGTCTAGCCGGCCCGGACGACGCGCAACGCGGCTCGGATCCCGGATCGTCGCATCACGGTTCGCTGGAAGCGGTTGAACGGGGCATCGGCACCCGGGACTGACAGGTCGATGACGGTCGGCTTCACGACCTGGTGATCCCGGCCGTTCCACCGCAGCCGGGCACCCCCGGCGGCGAGCACGTTGCGCGCCCAGGCGGTCTCGTCGCCGAATGGCAGGGGGATGACGAAGCCGTCGACAGTCGGGATGACCGCGACCGGGGTCGCGTATGGCCGGCCGCTGCGTCGGCCGACGGCGTTGACGATGCCCCACAGCCGGAACCAGCGTCGGCCGGCCAGGGGACGCGCGAACCACATCGTGTGACTGGTGAGCCAATGCATCGGGCGCCTCGGGTCTGGTGATGTTGAGACGGTCACGATGGCCCACGATCGATCGACTGCGCATCGCGGCCGACCGTCAGACGTCGGTAACGGAATCCCGTCAGGCGAGACCGCGGCGGATCGCATACGCCGTGGCGTCGGCCCGGCCCCGAGCGTCGATCTTCCGGTAGATATTGCCGACGTGGCGCTCGACCGTGTTGATCGAGAGGCCGAGCGTTGCCGCGATCTCGCCGTTCGACGACCCGGCCGCGATCAGGCGGAGGACCTCGAGTTCGCGTTGTGTCAGGGCATCGCCGGCCGGTCCGGACGAACGGGTGGAGCGACTCCCGGATGGCGACCCGGGACGTCCCCCGGCCACGACGCCGGTCGTCGCGTCGCGGAGGACGCCGATCGTCTCCTCCATCCGTTCGAAGAAGAGGCTCGCCGAGGCGCCGTCGAGGACCCGGAGCGTGCCCTTCGGCAGGGCCGTCGTCAGCGCCTCCGACACGTCGAGCGGGATCACCGGCGCATCGCGCCGATGGAGGACGAGCGCGTCGACGGCGACGACCGCCGCGTCCGCCGTGACGTCGATGGCGCTCGCATCGCGGAACACGCGACGCGCCACCTCGGGCGTGGTCGCGTTGCGGAACCAGTCGGCGGCGAGTCGGCCGTCCTCTCCCGCGGGCCAGCCGAGCCAGGCATGGGCGATCGATTCGACGAATGTGTCCCAATCACGGTCGATGAGGCTCAGCAGCGCCTGTGTGCCCGGCCCGCGCATCGCGTCCCAGCCTCGGAGTGAACCGCCGAACAGGACGAGCCCGCGGACACGCTCAGGGTGGCGGGCGGCATAGGCCACGGCGTGCAGGCACGAGTGATAGAAGCCGAGGAGGACGCAGCGGTCGACCCCGGCCGCCTCGAGCACCGCGTCGAGATCGCGGAGCGTCGCATCGAACGAGAGGTCCGGCACGTCCCGTTGGGAATGCCCGCTTCCGCGGGTGTCGAACTGGACGAGGCGAACGGTGCCGGTGAGTCCGAGGTACGCGCGGCGCAGGACGGGGATCCGCCACTCCGCGGCGAAGTCCCCGAATGGCACGCCAGGCAGCGCCACGAGCGTCGGGCCGCTGCCCGTCGCGGTCCACGCGATCCGAACCCCATCGCTCGTCTCCGTGTACTCGATCCGCGGCTCCACCTGTCAACCATACGCGCGCCACACACCGTGGTCCGGCCTGCGACGATGTCGGGGATGACCGTCGAGGTCTCCGCCACGACTGCGCGGCGCTTCGTCATCGGCCGCAGCGGACTGTGGCCCGGACGGCGCTGGCAGGGCCTCGACGGCGCCGGGGCGGCGATGCGCGCCATGGAATATCTGCAGCTCGACCCGCTCGTGGTCGTGGCGCGGGCGCACGATCTCGCGCTGCACAGCCGGGTCCGGGACTACGCCATCGACGATTGGGCGACGTTGACCTACGAGCGACGCAAGTTCTTCGAGTGGGGTGGCTGGCTGGCGGTCCGGCGGATGGAGGAGCTGCCGTTCGTCCGCGTCCTGATGCGGCGCGAGCGTGAGCACGGGCGATGGCTCGAGGTCGAGCGCGACCACCACGACGCGATCGAGGAGATGCGCGGCATCCTGAGGTCCGGACGCGAGGTCAGCAACCGCGATTTCGCAATGGGCGACCGGACCCGGATCGACCACTACCGTGGGCGCAAGGACAGCGCCCTGGCGCTTCACTACCTGTGGCGTGTCGGGGAAGCGATGGTCACCCGCCGCGATGGGTTCGAGCGGGTCTATGCCCTCACCGAGGCAGTAGCGCCTGCATTCGCGCTGCGCGACGTGGAGGATGCCGAAGCAGACGACGTGCTGGCACTGAAGGCCGTCGCCGCAGCCGGCCTGGCTCGAATGAACGGGCTCATGTCCGCGTATGTCCACGGCCACAAGGCGACTCCGGCCGAGGAGGCCGAGTGGCGCAGTCGATGGCTCTCGAACGGCTCGCTGATCGACGTTCGGGTCGAAGGGTGGCGGGCGACTCAGGTCGCGCTCGGGACCGATGCGTCCATCCTGGCCGGACTCGAGGCCCGCCAGGTCCCGGCCGGGTGGACGCCACTCGGGTCGACGACCGACGAGGAGACGACGTTCCTGTCGCCGGTCGATCCTGTCAGCGCGCGCGGGCGCGCGAAGACGCTGTTCGATTTCGAGTACAGCTGGGAGGCCTATACGCCGGCCGCCAGGCGCACGTTCGGCTACTACGTGCTGCCCATCCTCTGGGGCGACCGACTGGTCGTGCGGTTCGACCCGAAATTGGACCGCAGGACCGCCACGCTCAAGATCCTCGGCCTATGGCTTGAGCACGAGGCGCTCGCAACCGACAAGGCGTTCGCGGACGCTCTCGTGCTCGGCATGCGGCGCTTCTTGCAGTTGCTCGGGGTTCGCCGGATCGACGTGGGCGCGGTCCGGCATCGGCTCTCCGCCGCCGACTCGCGTCGCTCGGTCAGCGCCGCTAGGCTCACCCGATGGCACTCCCGATCGCGCGTCGGGCGACGCGTGTCTCGCTCCCGCTGGTCGGCGCGTTCATGGTCGGCGCGATCGCGTATGGCGGGCTCTACACGTTCCCGGCCATCTCGATCGCGTTCGCCGGTGAGTTCGGGATCAGCCGGACGCTGGCGGTCACGCCGTGGACGATGTTCCTGCTGGTGACCGCGCTGGCCAGTCCGCTCCTCGGTCGTGCCTACGACGAGTTCGCCGACCGGGATCTGCTCACGGCATCGATGGTCCTGCTCGCGGCGGGCTGGCTCGCGGTCTACCTTGCCGGCGACATCTCGCTGGTGATCCTCGCCTACGCCGTGTTCATGGCCATCGGGCTCCAGCTCGCGTTCATCGGCACGTCCACCGCCGTGGCACGCCGCTATGCCGGGATGTCCGGGCTCGCGCTCGGCATCGCCTACGCCGGCCCGGGTATCGGGGTCGCTGTCGCATTGCCGGTCGCCGCCGGGCTCATCCAGACGGCCGGCTGGCGCGAGACCGCGCTCGTGTTCATGGCATCGAGTCTGGTCGGTGTCGCCTTCGTCTGGATGATGACCAGCGGGCCGGCGATCGTTGTTCCGGCTGCGGCACCGACGCCGGGTCGAGCGTCAGGCAGCGCGAAGGCGACGGGGCGCAAGCCACCGACCCGATCCGGTCGGCGCTACGGCGAGCCGATGAGCGCCGGGCAGTCCGACCTGCGCGCCGCCGAGGCTGGCGTGGCGACCCGGGCCAGCGGCCTTCACGAGACCTCCGCGCCTGGTGCCGTGTCGGCCGCCCACGAGATCCGGCCGGCCGGCAGCCAGGATCGGCCGCGGAGCGTGCGGCGCACGGTCCGGACCCGGCGGTTCTGGATCCTGTTCGCGGGTGCTGCCGCCATCGGCGTCTTCGACGAGGGCGTCCTGCAGGCGTTCATCCCGAGCGCGGTCGATGCCGGCATCCGGGCCGAAGCGGCCGCGGCGGCGCTCGGCATCCAGGCATTGACCTACGTCGCCGGCCAGGTCCTCGGTGGCTGGCTGTCGGATCGGTTCGGGCGGCGCGTCGTCGGACTCGTGGCGGCCGTGATGGTCGGTGGCGGCGTCATCGCCGCGATCGGCCTGGTGGCCGCCAACCCGACCCTCGCCGTCTTCGGCATCGCCGTCCACGGCCTGGGCACCGGTGCGACCATCGCTGTCCGGTCGGCGGCGTTCAGCGACGTCTTCGGTGGCGCCAACTTCGGGACGATCTTCGGGCTGCTCGCGGTGGCCTATCCGATCGGCGGCACCCTGGCCGTCTACGCGGGTGCGGCGGCCTACGACGCGACCGGCACGTACGCCGCGCTCATCCCGCTGGTCCTCGTCGCCCTCGCGATCTGGGTCGTGGCCCTCTGGGTGGCCGGGCCGCGCCGGTCCAGGCCGGCGGTCGCGGTTCAGAGCGAGGGCGCGATCCGTTCGGCGGCCTCGGCCGAGGTCATCACCGGGTAGACCTCGAATCCGACGATGTCGGACCAGGCCGCGATCCAGCTGTCGAGCCGCTCCCGGTCGTCGGCCTCCATCACCTGGAAGCAGGTCCGCATCCCCTCGTCGACCCAGCTCGCGACGTACGTCAGGCCGTCCGGCGCGAGGCGGCCGTGGTCGCGGAAGCGCCGGTAGACCGGGACCGCGTCGCCATCGCGGAAATGCTCGACGACCATGTACAGCGTCACGTCGCGACACCCTCGACCTGGGCCGACGAGATTGGTCGCCGCGCGACCGCCACGAGCACGAGCCCGCACGCACCGACGAGCAGCGCCGCCCCGAGCATCGCCGCACCGAGGCCCGCCCCGACCGAGACGAAACCCATCAGTGGCGGATAGATGATCGCGCCGATGACGGCCGTACCGGACAGGAACCCGCTCACGGCGGCGGATCGGGCGGGGTATCGGTCGCCGGCGACGGCCATGATCAGCGGGTAGACCGGTCCGAAGGCGAAGCCCGCGACACCGAACAGGACGATCGAGGCGGGCAGGGACGGGGCCGCGACCGCGGCGACGAGGACGACCCCCGCCGCGAGCGCCGAGACCGCGGCGAACCAGGCGTGATCGAACCGGTCGCCCAGCCGTGCGCTGACCAGCCGCCCGAGGGCGAGACATGCCCAGAACAGGGCGAGGGCAGATGTCGCGAGTGTCAGCGACGCTTGTTCGAGGTAGCGGACGAGCCAGTTGCTGACGCCGATCTCGGACCCGACATAACAGGCGATGGCGACGGCCAGCAGGACCAGTGGCAGGGCCAGGCCGGTCCGGACGGCGCTGACACCGGACGCGTGCTCGTGGCGGCCGGACGGCAGGCGGATCAGCGCGAACAGGACCGCCAGAGGGACGGCCGCCAGTGCACTGCCGACGATGACCGCCTGCCAGGTCATGCCCGCGTCGACGAGCCGGCCGACGAACAGCGGCGATGCGAGCGCGCCGAGGCTGAAGCTGAGGTGGAGCATGTTCAGCGCGCGACCCCGGCCCTCCGGGTAGAGGTCGAGGACGAGCCCGTTCATGCCGCCATCGATGCTTCCGAAGCCGAGCCCCAGGGGCACCGCGGCGATGAGGAAGAGCTCCCACGTGGGCACGACGGCGAGCGCTGCAAGTCCGATCATCATGAGCGTGACCCCGACCGTCAGGACCACGCGGCGCCCGATGCGCTCCGTCAGCAGACCGCCCCCGATCGACCCACCAACGGACGCGATGGCGTTGACGAAGAAGAAGACGCCGACACCCGCGTCCGTCTGGCCGAAGGCCGGCTCGATCGAGCGGATGAGGGCCGGCACGAGCAGGCCGGCCCAGCCGAGGTAGGCAAGCCCGGCACCGGCGAGGAGCGCGGCGGGTTCGATCCGGCGGGGAGTGGGGGAGGACACGCCCAGATGCTAGCGGCCGCGCCGGACGTGTATGGTCCGGGCATGGCACCCGGCAGCCTCAGTGGCGTCCTCTTCTTCGTCCACGGCGCGAGCGAGACCTCCGAGGGGCACGCTGCGACCCTCGCCCGCATCGAGGACCAGATCCGCGCGCGCCGCTGGGACGTGACGGTCGTCGCACCCGAGTGGCGGCGTGCCTCGGACCTCCGTCTCGGGAACTGGAAAGCGGCGGTCCATCGTCGCGGCCGTCCATCGCCGATGCCCGTGCCCATCCTCCGGGCCGGCCTCCGGCGCGACGCGGTCATGAAGATCGTGACCAACTACTTCGAGGATCGGCGCGAGGCCCTGTTCGAGGTGATCGGGCCGCAGATGCTGGCCGACGTCATCGGCTATCACGCCCATCGCGCCTCGATCCAGCGCGTGCTGCGAACCGAGCTGGAGCGCGCCGCCGACGGTGCCCGGGGCAGGCCGGTCCTGCCGGTCGCACTCAGTCTCGGTGGCATCGCGCTGGTGGACCTGCTGGCCGCCTGGCCGGAGGCGCCGGTCGAGGCCTGCGTCACGGTCGGCTCACAAGCGCCATTGCTGTACACGTTCGACGCGATCCCGGCGATGCCCTACGACGAGGCGGACCCGCCGCACCTGCCGGTCCCGTGGCTGAACATCTACGACACGCGCGACTTCCTGTCGTTCCTGGCCGAGCCGCTGTTCCGTCGAAGCGACGGGCTGGCGAGCGTGGTCGACCTGCGGGTCCGGTCCGGCAAGGACTTCCCGAGATCACACGGCGCGTACTGGGAGCTTGCGCCGGTCTGGGACGCCATCGAGACCGCGTTCAGCTGGAAGCGGACGGAGCCGCTGACCGTGCGCGAGGCGCGTCGTCTCGGCTTCGAGGCGCGCAAGGCGCCGGCAGCCAAGGTGGACGAAAGGTCGGATCGAGGAGGCTGACCCAGGGAGGCTGACCAAGGGGATCGCGGCCGCCGAACATGCCCCGCTCGGCGGCCGCTGGCCCGTCAGCGGTGGAAGCCGGCGGCTGTGGCGAGCAGCACCCCGACGACCACACCGAGGGTCGTGACCGCATGCAAGACAAGCCGCGCACGCGGGAACTTGAGGACCTCCACGGTCCACCTCCTGTTCGGCAGCCCGGCTACCTGCGTGAGGCCCGTGGCTTTGCGTCCCCGCCTCGCGACGGGTTTGCCATTGTCGATCGGCTTCCGTCAGGGCGACGTTGACCGAAGGCAACAGGCTACCGCCGGGCCGCTCGGCGACGCCAGAGGCCTAGTCGAATGGGCCAGGACCGTACCTCCTCCGGTACGATCGGACGATGATCAAGGCCCTCCACACGGCACCTCGTCGGGGTTCCCGGTGAGGCGCCTCCGTCTCCCAAGCCTGTACGAGGTGCCCGAATGACCACGCCCACTCTGGACCGCTCCATCGCCGACCTGCGCCAGACCCTCGCAGGCCGCGTCATCACCGCCGACGACCCCGACTACGATCAGGCGCGGTCGATCACGCTCGGTGGCATCGATCCTCGGCCGGCCGTGATCGTCCGGGTCGCCGACGCCGACGATGTCGCGCAGGCTATCGCCGTGGCCCGTTCGACCGGCCTCGAACTCGCCGTCCGCAGTGGCGGGCACAGCGGGGCCGGCCACGGCACGACCGACGGCGGTCTCGTGATCGACGTCACCGACATGAAGGGTCTCGACATCGAGGTCGAGGGACGGACGGCCTGGGCTGGATCAGGGCTGACCGCCGGCGAGTATTCCGCGGCTGCCGGTGAGCATGGCCTGGCAACGGGATTCGGCGATACCGGGTCGGTCGGCATCGGCGGGATCACGACCGGTGGCGGCATCGGCTATCTCGTCCGCAAGTTCGGCATGACCATCGACGACCTGCTGGCGGCGGAGATCGTGACCGCCGACGGCCAGGTCCTGCACGTCGACGCCGACCATCACCCCGATCTGTTCTGGGCGATCCGGGGCGGGGGAGGGAACTTCGGCGTCGTGACCCGGTTCCGGTTCCGACTCCACGACGTCAGCGAGTTCACCGGCGGCCTGCTGGTCCTGCCGGCCACCGCGGCGATCGTGGCCGGGTTCATCGCCGCAGCAACGGCCGCGCCCGACGAGCTCTCGACCATCTGCAACGTCATGCCCTGTCCGCCGTTGCCGTTCGTGGCGCAGGAGCATCACGGTAAGCTCGTGATCTTCGGGCTGATCGCCTATGCCGGCCCGCCCGACGCCGCGGCCAGCGCGATCGCTCCGCTGCGCGCCCTCGCGACACCGCTCGGCGACATGGTCCGCCCGATGGCGTACCCGGAGATCTATCCGCCCGAGGACCCGGACTACCACCCGACGGCCGTCGCCCGGAACCTGTTCCTGGACCGGGTCGACGACGAGACCGCGGCCTTGATCGTGGATCGCCTGACCGCCTCGGACGCGACGATGCGCGTCGCGCAGTTGCGCGTCCTCGGCGGCGCGATGGCGCGCGTTCCTGACGACGCGACCGCCTTCGCCCACCGTCAGAGCCGGATCATGGTCAACCTTGCGGCATTCTACGACGGTGTCGACGACATGGACCAGCGCGAACGGTGGGTGACCGACTTCCACGCGGCGATCGAGCAGGACGACCGCGGCGCATACGTCAACTTCGTCGCCGACGAGGGCGAGGCACGCGTCCGCGCCGCCTATCCGGGCGCGACCTGGGATCGCCTGCGTGAGATCAAGCGTCGGTACGATCCCGACAACGTCTTCCATCGCAACCAGAACGTGCCCCCGGCGGAGGGCTGAGCGGATGTCCTACCCCGAGCCCGTCTACCTCGGGGATGCCGGGCTCACGAACGGGCGATTCCGACCAGCCGGGCACGATCCCGAGGTCCGCTACCGGTCCGGTGGCACGGCCCACTACCTCGCGACGGGCGCCGCCTCGGACGGCCACTTCGGGCTGTACCGCTGGGAGATGCCCGACCTGCAGGGTGGGCCCGGGCCGCACTTCCACCGGACCATCTCGGAGTCGTTCTACGTCCTGTCGGGCATCGTCGGCTTGTACGACGGGGCCGCCTGGACCGACGCGAAGCCGGGCGACTTCCTGTATGTCCCCGAAGGCGGCATCCACGCTTTCCGGAACGCTCATGGGCCGGCCTCGATGCTCATCCTGTTCGCGCCCGGTGCGCCGCGCGAGGACTACTTCGAGACGCTGGCACGGGTCGGCGAGGGACTGACGATGACCGACGAGGAGAAGACGGCGTTCTACCTCCGCCACGACACCTTCTGGGTCTGAGCGCGGCCTCATCCCGCGGTCGTGGCCGCGAATCCATCCCCGGGACGATGTGCCTTGCACCTCGCACACCGTAGGCTACCGGCGTGATCACCCAGATGCGGGTCCGGTTGGCCGCGAACCCGCTGCTCGTTGACGCGACCATCGCGTTCGGCCTGGCGGCGCTGTCGCTGCTGGCCGTCATCGGCCGGTCGTCCGACACTGGAAGTGCCGACCCGCTCAGCGTCTTCCTGCTGCTGATGGAGAGCCTGCCGCTCGTCTTCCGGCGTCGCTGGCCGATCCCGGTCCTGGCCGTGACCCTCGGCGCGACCCTGCTCCACGCCAGCCTGGCGACCAGCGGATCGCTGAACGAGGGACTCGGGTCGCTGGTCGCGCTGTTCACCGTCGCCGAGCGCTACGAGCGGCGGACCTCGGGTCCGATCGCCATCGGCATGGCCGCCTCGTTCGTCCTGCTGACCCTGGCCAAGACCGGCGACCAGCCCGCCTTGTCGGGCCTGATCTCGACCACGGTCGGCATCGGCATCGTCTGGGCGCTCGGCGATTGGGCGAAGACGCGCCGGCGGTACACGGCGGCGATCGAGCAGAGCGCACGGATCCTCGAGGCCGACCGGGAGGACCAGGCGCTTCGTGCTGTCCAGGAGGAGCGCGAGCGGATCGCCCGCGAGCTCCACGACATCGTGACCCACCACGTCAGCGTCATCGTCATCCAGGCCGGCGCGGGCCTGACCGCGCTCGGCGATCGAGCCGAACCGGCACGGACCGCGCTCGAGGCGATCGACCGGACCAGTCGCCAGGCGCTCACCGACATGCGGCTGATGCTCGGCATGCTCGGCGATCCGGCCGCGACCGACCCGTCGCGTGAGCCGGTGCCGGGTCTCCAGCGACTGGGCGAGCTGCTCGAGGAGGTCCGCTCCGCCGGGCTGTCGGTCGAGCTGTCGGTCGAGGGCGAACGACGGCCGCTCGACGACGGCATCGAGCTGTCGGCGTATCGGATCGTCCAGGAGGCGCTGACGAATACGCTCAAGCACGCGCGCGGCGCACGCGCCCGCGTCCTGCTCGGTTATGGAGCGCGCGCCCTCGATATCGAGGTGACCGATGTCGGCGGCGCGGGTGAGCGGGACCTCGGCGATGGGTCGGCCGGCGGGCGCGGACTGGTCGGCATGCGCGAGCGCGTGGCGCTGTTCGGTGGCGATCTCGAAGCGGCCCCGATCGCCGGCGGCTTTCGGGTCCACGCCCGACTGCCGATCGAGCCACAGAGAGACGCCGGTCGATGAGTGCCGCGATCCGCGTCATCCTCATCGACGATCAGGAGCTCGTGCGGACCGGGTTCCGGATGATCCTCGACGGCCAGCCGGACATCGAGGTCGTCGGCGAGGCCGGCGACGGGCTGCGCGGGGTCGAGACGGCCGAACGTCTCCGGCCCGACGTCGCGGTGATGGATATCCGGATGCCCATCCTCGACGGCATCGCCGCGACCCGCCGGATCGTCCGTGATGGACGCGCACCCGAGACCCGCGTCCTCGTCCTGACCACCTTCGATGCCGACGAGAACGTCATCGAAGCGCTTCGCGCTGGTGCCAGCGGGTTCCTGCTCAAGGACGTCACGCCGTCCGATTTCGCTGCGGCCATCCGGACCATCGCGGCCGGTGAAGCCCTGCTGGCGCCGACGGTCACGCGCCGGCTGCTCGACCGCTTCGCCGATCGGCTGCCGCCGATCAACGAGGAGCGCCACGCGGCCCTTCGCGAATTGACCGACCGCGAGCTCGAAGTCCTCAAGCTGGTCGGGCGCGGGCTTTCGAATCGGGAGATCGCCGACCAGCTCGTGCTCGCCGAGACGACCGTCAAGACCCACGTCTCGCATCTGTTCGACAAGCTCGAGCTGCGCGATCGCGCCGGTGCAGTCGTGCTGGCCTACGAGGCGGGCCTCATCCGCCCGGGGTCGATCGAGGCCTGACGCGTCCCGGATGAGATCCGGGCGATACCACGGGATGAGGTGACGGCGCCCGAACGAACCCGACGTCCCTCGCGATTCGACACCACGGACCGACGCCGTCGACGCGCCCAGGCCCGAGTCTGGCTCCAGAGCGAACACCGTCCCGTTCGCCAGCACTGGAGACCCTCGCATGACACACGACTCGGCCATCTCGACGGTCGGGCTCACCAAGCACTTCCCGGGTGTGGCGGCCGTGACCGACCTCACCCTCGAAGTCCCGACCGGCTCGATCTACGGCTTCCTCGGCCCCAACGGCGCCGGCAAGACCACCACTCTCAAGATCCTGGCTGGTCTGACCCGGCCCAGCGGCGGCAGTGCATCGGTCGCCGGCGTGCCCATCGCGGCAGGTCCCGGCTACCGGCAGCAGGTCGGTTTCCTCGCCCAGGAGCCGCGCTTCTATGACTGGATGAGCGGGCGTGACACGCTCCGCTTCATCGCCTCGCTCTACCCCGAGGCCGGGCGTGCCGACGCCGCCCGGATCGCCTCGGTCCTCGGCCGGGTCGGTCTGGCCGACGCCGCCGACCGACGCACCGGCACCTATTCGGGCGGGATGCGTCAGCGGCTGGGCATCGCCCAGGCGCTCATCGGCGAACCCGCCGTGCTCCTGCTCGACGAGCCCGTCAGCGCGCTCGACCCGATCGGGCGGCACGAAGTGCTCGACCTGATGCGCGAGCTGCGCGGCGAGGTCACCGTCTTCTATTCGACCCACATCCTCGACGACGTCGAGCGCGTCAGCGATCACGTCGCGATCCTCGATGGCGGCCGGCTCGTCCGGTCCGCTCCCACCGCCGACCTGCTCGCGAGCTTCGCGCAGGACCAGCTCCGTGTCGTCCTCGGTGGCGCGGACGATGCCACGACCGTCGCTCTCGCCACGATCCCGGGTGTCGCGTCGGTCGTACCGGCCGAACGCGACGGGGCCCGTCGCGCCTACCTCATCCGCGTCCAGCCTGGCGCGACCGAGACCGTCCAGGCCTCGGTCATGCGCCATGCGGCCGACCATGGCCTCGTGGTCGCCGAGAACCAAGTCATCCGCCTCGGGCTGGAAGACGTCTTCCTCCGCCTCGTCGACAGCAAGGAGCGTGCGGCATGACCGCCTCGATCGTCACCGTCCCTGGCCAGGTCACCGGCCGCATGTCCGGTCGCCTGCTCGGCGTCCGGCCCCTGCTCGGCAAGGACCTCGGCGAGTGGCGCCACGCCAAGCGCGGCTGGGTCATCTTCGCCGTCACCGCCTCGTTCATGGTCCTCGCCGCGGCCAACGGCGCGCTGACCACCTGGATCCTCGCCAACTACCCCGAGGCAACGGGATCCGCCAAGGCCACCATGGACCCGGTCGCCAACCTGCTGGCCGCGGTCTCATCGCAGATCTTCATCATGGCCGCGATCTTCGGGTCGATGGGCGTGTTGGTCACGGAGCGCGAGCACGGCACCCTCGCCTGGGTCGCCTCCAAGCCGGTCGCCCGTGGCTCGATCTGGGTGTCGAAGTGGACGGCCGCAGCGGTCGCGATCTCGATCGCCGCTGCGCTGCTGCCACTGGCCGCCACGGTCGGCGTCGTCGTGGTTCTATACGGGAGCGTGCCGGCCGGACTCGTGGCCATGTCGGCCGTCGGGATGGTCGCCTCGGTCGTCTTCTTCGCGGCGGTCGTGCTCGCGGCTTCCACCGTGGTCGCCAACCAGGCCGCCGTCGCGGCGATCGGTTTCGCGGTCTTCGCACTGCCGACCATCATCGTGGGCATCCTGCCGATCGACATCTCGGCCTGGCTGCCGACCTCGATCGCGGCGTGGGCCGTCGGCCTCGGTGCCGGCGCCGATGTCGGGTTCGTGACCCCTGTCGCCTGGGCAGTGGCGACAGCCGTCATCGCCGCCTTCGCGGCCTGGCGGATGGAGGCCGCAGAGCTCTGATCCGACCGTTCGCACCCAAGGCCGCCGGTCATCGCCGGCGGCCTGTGGCTGTCCTCAGGGAGCAGGTGCGAACAGGAGGCTGTCGATGGTCTGGGCGTACCAGCGTTCGAACCGGTCGCCAGTCCAGCCTCGATCGACGACGAGCAGGCGATAGGTATCAGGGCTGCCCGCTGCGTAGACGATGTCGGCCGCTGCGTCGAGGTCCACACCCAGCCGCAGCTCCGCGTTGCCGACGACCATCCGCAACAGATCGCGCTGGCCGGCGAAACGCTGGGCCTTGCCAGCCTCGTGAAGCGCGGCGATGTCCGGGTCCGACGCCGAGGCGCTGCGGACGACCTCATCGATCGCCTGGCGTCGCTCCAGGATCGCCCGGCCGTTGGCGGCCAGGATCAGGACGCGTCGGTGCGGATCGGGCTCGGTGCGCAGCTCCTCGACCCAGGCCTGGGCCATGACCGGACCGGCATCGGCGCCACCCGCGATGGCCAGATCGACGATGGCGCCGAGGATCGCGCGCTTGGTGCCGAACGCCGCGTAGATCGTCTCGGGCGCCACGTCGGCTACGGTCGCGATCGCGTCGATGGTCGTGGCGACGTAGCCGCGGTCGATGAACAGTGCACGAGCGGCGTCGAGCACGCGGTTTCGAGTCGCCTGCGCACGCTGGCGCCGACGCGGATAGTCGCGGACGCTCGAGGACTTGACAGGCTCGGCCATATGGATACAGTACCACTTGATTGATACAGTGACACTTTAGTTACTGCGCAAGGGGCTCCCGAGGAGACCATCATGCACGTCGTTCAGATCGAGCATGCCGTCCGCGACTTCGACACGTGGAAGGCCGCCTTCGACAGTGACCCCGCCCATCGGCGCGCGTCGGGTGTCCGACGCTACGAGGTCTTCCGGCCGGTCGGCGACCCGCGCTACGTGGCCGTCGACCTCGAATTCGAGACGCTCACCGAAGCCGAGGCGTTCAAGGCCGCGCTCGAAGGCGTGTGGCGCTCGCCGCAGGCGCTGGCCGCTCTGGGTGGTGCCCCGAAGGCTCGGATCGTCGACGTCGTCGAGCGTCACGACTACTGAGCTGGATGGTCACTTGCGCGAACGCTGGCCGCGACCTCGCCCCAGAACTGGACCGCGGCCTGCTCGTACAGCAAGCCCATGCGCAGGGTCACACCGCGCCAGTGCTCCATGCTGCGGGTGACGCCGCGGCCGCCCTCGAGGCGGTCTTCCATCCGCTGGTCTGCTTCGTAGCCGGCGAGCTGCACCTGGTGCAGGGCGAGCTGCTCCTCGGCGATGGCCAGGGTCGCGGCCGTGGACTCGAGGTCGGCGAAGAACAGCTGGAGGAGCGCCAGGTCGCGCAGCTCGGTCGGATGCCGGGCCGGCTGGCTGAGCCACGCCCTGAGGGCCTGGTGGCCCGATCCGGTGATCGTGAACAGGCGCCGTCGGCGGCCCGCTTCCTCACGCTCCTCGGTCAGCAGGCCGAGGTGGGCGAGGCGTGCCGGCTCCTTGTACAGGAGAGCGTGCGGGAAGGACCAGAAGTGCCCGATCGTCGTGGCGACATGCCGCTTCAGCTCATACGGCGTTGACGGACCCTCTCGGGCGAGCAGGCCGAGGACGAGGTATGAGGTCGGGGTCAGGTCGATTGACATCATCCACAACATACCATACGATAACAATGGTTTCACAGGGATTATTGCCAAGTTGGCGGTGTGGTCTGCGACGCCTCAGAAGGACTTGCCGACATGACGATCACCGAAACCAAGGACACCGCTGTCGATGCGATCACCGATACGGCCAGTGCGGCCAAGAGCACCGGCAGCGACCCTATCGGCGGGACTCGTTCCGCCGTCGGCCAGGTCCGTGACAGCGTGGGCGACGCGATGAGCCGCGTGCCGGCCGTCATCGACTCCGCCAAGAGCGGCGTCGACCAGGTCGCCGAGCGGATGCCGGTCGCGGTCGAGACGACCCGTGTCGCCGCGATCCGGACGAATAGCCAGCTCCAGACCCTCCCGGAGCAGACCCTGCGGATGATCGCCGTCGGCTCGATCGGTCTGTCGGCCGGTCTGTCCATGGCGCGCGCGCCACGGATCATCGCCTTCGCGGCTCTCTTCCCGGCGCTCTTCGTCGGTGGCGCGCTCGCGACCCGGCCGCGCAACGACTTCGGATCGCACTGACCCGACTGGCCTTGGGCGAACTCCTCAGCGGGGTTCGACCAAGGCCCTGATCAGCTGGACACCGATCTCGACGATCTCGCGATCGTCAAGCCCACCGCCGACCGCCAGGGACCGCCACGTCCCGAAGTCGCACAGGTGGCGAGCGACAGCCGGCAATGACCGACCACCGTCAGCCTGGACGAAGCCCGCGACGAGGGCCTCCCCGAGCTGGCGGTTCTCGTTTGCCCTCGCCTGCCGTGCCGTGAGCGGCATCGAGGCGTTGTCGCGATAGATCGGGTAGAGCTCGTCGCCCCGGTCGCGATACCAGCCATACAGCTCGGCGAGCGCCTGCCGGACCCGCGTGTCGCGGTCGGTGACAATTGGCCAGCGTCGTGGATCCGGTGGTGGCTGCCGGGCGAGCCAATGCGCCCGGCAGGCAACGAACAGCTCGTCGAGATCCGCGAAGTGGCGGTAGACCGTCAGGCGCGTGACACCGGCTTCCTCGGCCACCGCCGCGATCGACGTCTGTGATGGCCCGACCGTCGTGTGGAGGCGGACCGCCGCCTCGGTGATCTTCAGGTGGGTCTCGTCCACCTGCGCCGCACGGCGCTGCATGCGGTAGGGGCGTGAGTTCGTTGAACGCATCTGCTCACTCGATATTGACAGCCGGCGACTGCACATTCAGTATACATCACTGTTCCACCGATTCGTCTGGAGGTCGACCCGCATGTCCGTCGAGGAAACCGTCCGAGTCAAGGTCGTCCTGCCAGGTGAGGGCCGCGCCGGCGGACTGGCGCCGGGGGTCGGGGTCGTCTTCAAGATCGACGGCGCCGACACCGGGCGCGCGCTGTCGATCGTGGAGCATCCCTTCGCCGTCGGTGCGCTCGTGCCGCCGCACGTCCATACGCGCGAGGACGAATACTCGATCGTGCTCGAGGGCGAGATCGGCTTCCGGTCCGAGGATCGGGAGGTCGTGCTCGGCCCAGGCGGCTACATCATCAAGCCGCGCGGCGAGATCCACGCGATGTGGAATGCCGGCTCGACGCCGGCTCGGATGATCGAGGTCATCTCGCCCGCCGGTTTCGAAGGGTTCTTTCGCGAGTTGACCGACATGACGGCCGTCGGTGCCCCCGACCCGGCCGACATCGCCGAGCTTGGCGCTCGCTACGGATTGCCCTTCGCGCAGCCCGCGTGGGTGCCGGACATCATCGCCCGGTACGGTCTGACGCCGCCCCGGGGGATGTGAGCCGGGCGCCTCAGAGCGTCGTCGGCAACCCGAACTGCGGGAACAAGGCCGACCCGAACGTCGTGATCTCGGCGATCTTCCCGTCGACGACCCGCAAGACGTCGAACTTGAACGCGCGGTGGATCGTGTCGCCGGGTGCGCGGAGGTAGCTCGCGGCGGTGGGCATCCGATTGGCCACGGTCGGCACGAGTCGCCAGTCGCCCTCACGCAGCGCGTTCTGGAGCAGCGGCTCGATCGTCGCGAGGCCCTGGAACAGCATCGGCGTCGGCGGCATCGTGATGCGCAGGTCCTCGGACGCGATCGAGACGGCCAGGGCCGCGTCGCCGCGCTCGTGCGCCTCGATGAACTTGCCGAGCAGTGTGCGCTCCTCGGGGCTCGGCTCGCCGGCCGACCAATCGGAGCGTCGAGCCGGAAGGTGGGCACTCATCGTCGCCCGAGCACGTTGCAGCGCGCTATTCACCGCCGGGATGGACGTGTCCAGCGCGGTCGCGGTCTCGCTCGCCGGCCAACCCAGGACGTCGCGGGCGATGAGCGTCGCGCGCTGCCGTGGCGGCAGGACCTGGAGGGCGGCGAGGAACGCGAGCTCGATGGTCTCGCGTTCGACGACGACAGCGTCCGGCTCGTCGTCTGCGGGCGCGATCTCGTCGAGCAAACGGTCCGGATACGGCGTGAGCCATGGCACCTCAGCGAATGTGTGGAACCCAGTCAGCCGGCGGGCAGTCCGCCGGAGCGTGTCGAGGCAGACGTTGGTCGCGATCCGGTACAGCCAGGCGCGGATCATTGAGCTGCCGTCGAACGACTCGCGCGCTCGCCACGCCCGCAGGAACGTCTCCTGGACGGCGTCCTCGGCCTCGTCGAACGAGGCCAGCATCCGGTAGCAGTGGATGTGCAGCTCGCGCCGGTGTCGCTCGGTGAGGGCCGTGAAGGCGGACTCCCCGCCGGCGAACGCCGCAACGACCACAGCGTCGGTCATGCAAGGACCTCGTCACGCTTGACCTGCCTGAGGACCCAGTCACGGCGCACTTCCTGGACGAGCCAGGTGTTGCCGTCCGGATCGCGGATCGTGAAGAACGTCGAATAGCTCCGCCGCTCGGGATCGACGCCCGGGATCTGGCCGGTCGCCCCGAAATGGAACGGCTCGCTGGGATCGACACCGTTCTCGACGAGTTCCGCGTGCGCCGCCTCGATGTCATCGACGCACAGGTGCAGGCCGTGGAGCGACCCCGGCTCCATCTGGCCGATGCCCGTCCCGATCGCGATCGAGCAGGCCGAGCCCTGCGGGGTCAGCTGCACCACCCGGAAGTCCGGCCCGTTGCTGGAATCGACTTCCAGCTTGAAGCCCATCTGGTCGAGGTAGAACGCCTTGGCGCGGTCGACGTCGCTGACCGGGACGACCATCAGTTCGAGCGTGTAGTCCATGGTTCGAAGCCTCCTTGTTCGCGCTGGCCGTACTGGCTGTTGTGGAGGTGTAACGTCGGCACCCCGCGAAACTCATCGGTCGACCGATGGTACGGGAGAGGAACGGAGCCAGCCATGACGGACGACGACCTCCTTCGTGGGGAACTCATCGCGCTCATCGACGGTGTCGACGCCCACATGACGTTCGGCTGGGTATGACACTCTGATTTGGCCCCACCTGGGGCCGGAGTGATGATCTGATCTGGCCCCACCCCCGACCCATTTCATCCCTACGCTCGGCTGGTCTGCGAAGGCCATCGAAGCGAGGGAGAAGGAGTTGTCGAGGGTGGAGCTGTTCGAGCGTATCCGGACTGACAAGCGCGAGGAGGGCCTCTCGATGCGTGCCCTCGCCCGGCGCCACAAGGTCCATCGGCGGACCGTCCGCCAGGCCATCGCCGCGGCCCTGCCGCCGCCCCGCCGGGTGGCCTCCCGGGTGGCGCCCGCCGTGGGCCCCCACCTGCCCACGATCCGGGCCTGGCTGACCGACGATCTCGGCGCACCGCGCAAGCAGCGCCACACCGCGCGGCGGGTCTGGCAGCGGCTCGTGGATGAGGAAGGTGCGCTCGTCGCCGAGTCGACCGTCCGGGCGGTCGTCGGCGGGATCAAGGCCGAGCTCGAGTCCGGAACGCGCCTCGTGACCGTGCCCCAGGCCCATCCGCCGGGCGACGAGGCGGAGGTCGACTTCGGCGAGGCGACGGTCGTCATCGCGGGTGTGGCGGTGAAGGTCGACATCTTCCACCTGCGCCTGTCCCATTCGGCCCGGGCGGTCCACATCGCCTTCGCGTCGGAGGGCCAGGAGTCGCTCCTCGAGGGTCACGTCCTCGCGTTCGAGCGCGTGGGCGGTGTGCCAGGGAGGATCCGCTATGACAACCTCAGCCCGGCGGTCAGCCGGGTCCTGCGGGGGCGCGACCGGATCGAGACCGAGCGGTTCATCGCGCTCCGCTCCCACCATGGCTTCGACTCGTTCTTCTGCGAGCCGGGTGAGGCCGGGGCCCATGAGAAGGGCGGCGTGGAGGGCGAGGTCGGGAGGTTCCGGCGGCGCCACCTCGTGCCGGTCCCGCGGGTCGCCTCGCTGGCCGCGCTCAACGCCCTCCTGGCGGCGGCCGATGCCGCTGATGAGGCCCGCCACGTCGACGGCCGGCTGGCCACGGTCGGCACGATGGCCGAGGCCGAGCAGCCGTCTCTGCGACCGCTGCCGGCCGAGCCGTTCGACTCGACCGTGGCGCTCAACCCGAAGGTCGACCGCAAGGCCCGGATCGCCGTTCGCGGCTCGCACTACTCGGTCCCGGTCCGCTTCGCCGGACGACGGCTCGATGTCCGGCTCGGCGGCCGGACGATCACCGTCCTCGCCGGCGGACAGGTCGTCGCGATCCATGAACGGAGCCTGCACAAGGGTGCCCAGGTGCTCGTGCTCGACCACTACCTCGAGCTCCTCGCCCGGCGGCCGGGCGCGTTCCCGGGCTCGATCCCGCTCGTCCAGG
>Ga0075021_10000161_pt1 | contig 36395 bp, 30 predicted proteins | sample ColStrG_CSR_2012_FD_72749 | JGI IMG/M metagenome (GOLD analysis project Ga0075021, IMG submission 72749) | Freshwater sediment microbial communities in response to fracking from Pennsylvania, USA - Cold Stream Run_MetaG_CSR_2012 | ecosystem: Environmental > Aquatic > Freshwater > Creek >...
GACCTCGGACCTCGGACCTCAGACCTTCAACTTCGACCATTGAGAACTAAAGCCGACGCCCGATACGCCCGAAGTCCGAGGTCCGCTTCATGAAAATGTCGGCAGCTTTACCAAATCGTCCCTGGGCACTGACTCTGTGGGATTTCCAGCCTTGCGCCAAGCCGTCAGTCCGCCCACGATTACGAACGCGTTGAAGCCGTTTTCCCGCAGCATGTGCGCCACCCGGGCGCTGGTCGCTTCGCGCTGTCAAGTACAGTAGACATAAATGTCCTTGTCCCTGGGCAAAGTCTTGAGCTCTTCCGACAGATTATTCGGCTCCAGCCGGATTGATCCCTTAATTCGCGCGGCTCCGGCGTCGTAGTATCCGTGGCTGCGTACATCCATCAGCAGGATTTTGTCTTTGTCGCCCGACGCCAGCCTGCTCGACAACTCTTCCACCTGCACCCGCGGCACCACCCGGTAAACCGCGTGTTTGCGGTAGAGCCAGATCCGATACACGGCATAACCGATGAGCGCGATCACGGTCACACCTTCGACGGCGCGGCCTGCCGCCTGAAAACCACGCAGCATGGAAGCCAGAAAATCTCGAAATAAAAAGCCAAGACTCACATAGGCAAGCGCGTAGAGTGAAGCTCCCATGACATCCAGCCGCAAAAAGTCGTGCACCGGCATCCTCATGCTGCCGGCCAGCGGCGGCGCCATGGTATTGATTCCCGGGATGAACTTGGCGAACAGGAGAGTGATCTTGCCGCGCTTGTAGAACGATTCGGCGGATCGCAGAATGCAGGTTTCGGGGTTCATCGACAGTTTGCAGAGAAAGCCGAGCAGGGCCCATCCCATTGAACGGCCGAGTACAAACAACAGCGAATCGCCCACCAGCATGGCGGCTACTGCCAGAAGCAGGAGCCTGGTCAGGCTAAGAGCGCCGGATGCGGCGGCCGCGCCCCCCGCCACGAGAGCTACCGCGGCGGGAACGGGGAGTCCCAGGGATTCTGCGAGGACAAGGAAAAATACCAGAAGGTATCCGTGGCGTCCGATTGATGAGAGCAATCCTGCCATCTGTGAGCGTGGTCCCGGCGGTGCAAGCCCGCTGCGCTAGTATAGAGAAAAGGGGCGGCCTTTGCCGCCCCATGGCTTCTCCGGTTCAGGAACAACTACTTCGACATGCTATCCATTTTGTCCATCTTGTCTGCCTTGAGCATCTTCACGCTCATCACGTGGATCTGGCCCTTGTCGGCATAAACGTGAGCGCTCAATTCGACGTGATGGCCCTCATGACCCTTCACAGCTTCAGGATTGACAATCTCCCACGACTTGCTGTCTTTGTCGGAGACAAATGTCAGCTTGTCGCCGTCCGCTTTGACTGTTCCTTTGAGATTCTTCAGCGGTGCGGCTGGGGCTTTGCTCATGCCGCTGTCTTTTGACATGTCCTGCGCGAAACCCGCAACGGTGAGCATGACGGAAACAGCCAGTGCAAGAACCAACAACTTTTTCATAAATCGATCTCCTTAGGGGATTGGGCTTGGGTGTTTCGATTAAACTGCTTGTGGTATTACGGTCGAGCGGGAGAAACGGATTCCTTCCCTCAACCAAGTCTACCCGAATTCTTGAACAGGAGGTTGGTCGAGTGCCATCCGAAAAGAAACCACCTGGCCGCAAGTACTTCAATCTTCCCCGCAAGGCGGCCTTGCCCTTCAGCGATGCTGTGCTGGCGGGGGACACGCTTTATCTCTCCGGACGAATTGGCATCGATCCGGCCACCGGGGTAGCTCCGGCCAGTGTGGACGAAGAGTTGAAGTTACTCTTTGACGGCTTCGAGAAAGTGCTTGCCCAGGCCAGCATGACGATGGATGACCTGGTTTCGGTCCAAATTTTCTCGCCTGATGTCTCGCTATGGGAGCGATTTAACCAGGCCTACCTCAAGCGTTTCTCCAAAGAATTGCCGGCGCGAGCCTTCATCGGGTCAGGACCGCTGCTGAAAGGTGGACGGTTTGAGATGATGGGGATGGCAGTGCGGCGATAGTGCTGGTTGTCGGCTGGTTGTCGTTGGTCGCTGGCCCTTGGTCGTTGGCCTAAGGCTATCAGTGACATTTTGGATATTCAGATAGGGATTTTCAGGTTCGCGACGACGGGTTTTGGCCAACGACCAACGACCAAGGGCCAACGACCGACTACTTCTCTCTCGCGACCACGAACTCCGGCGCCCACAGCAGGGCCCGCTTGATCTCGCTGTCGGGAAAACTGCAAATCGCGTTGCGCGCGAGTGTGGCGTATTGTGCGGCGCGCGCGTTGGCCGCTTCGAGCGAACCATAGCGCTCCAGAATCGCCATGATTTCTCGGTGAGTGACGCCGTCGAAGGCGCGCTCGCGCAGCACCGTCTCGATGGCCGCGCGCTCTTCCGGAGTGCAGCGTTCCAGGGCGTGGATGACGGCCATCGTGACCTTGCCCTCACGCAGGTCGCTGGCCACAGGCTTTCCCAGCACGTTCTCGGATGCGGTCAGGTCGAGCACATCGTCAACGATCTGAAAGGCCATCCCCAGATCTCGCCCGTACTGCGCCAGGCTTTCTTCCTGCTCGGGCGTAGCGCCGCCCAGAATTCCACCCATCCGCATGCACACGGAAAAAAGGCAGGCCGTCTTGCGGAAGATCAAATCAAAGTGCTCGTCGAGCGAGATCAGCTTGCCCAGCTTTTCCATCTGCAGCAGCTCGCCCTCTACCATCTGCTGGGTCAGTTCGATCAGGGTGTCGAGGATGCGGAAGTTGCGCTCCTGCACGGCTACTTTGAAGGCCTGCATATAGAGCCAGTCGCCGGCCAGCACGCACTTCGAATTGCCCCATTGTGTGTTGGCTGCGGGCCGGCCGCGCCGGGTCTGGGCTTCGTCGATGATGTCGTCGTGTACCAGCGTCGCAGTGTGGATAATTTCCACGACGGCGCCCAGCCGGACGGCTCCGCGGCCCTGATAGTTGAGCAGTTTTGCGGAAAGGAGCAAGAGCGCGGGACGGATCCGCTTGCCCCCGCCTCCACGCAGGTACTCGCCGATCTCAGTGATGGCTTCGACGCCGGAAACCGTGTCGCGCCCAAACTCCCGCTCAATCGCGGCCAGATCTTCGCGCAGAAGCTCGAAGAATTCCTTCCCGTTGATGGTGGCGGGCGTGCTCACTAGTTTGTCCGGTAATTCGTAAACTGCATGTCAATCCCGAAATCATGCTGCTTCAGGAGGGCGATGACCCCTTGCAGCGAATCTCGGTCCTTCCCGCTGACGCGCACCAGGTCTCCCTGGATCGAAGCCTGGACCTTGTTCTTTGAGTTCTTGATCAGTTTCACAATCTCTTTGGCTTTCTCCATCGGGACGCCCTGTTGCAGAGTGATCTTCTGTTTGGCGGCGCCCCCCAGGGAAGACTCCACCGGCCCGTGGGTCAGACCCTTCAGCGGCACTCCGCGCTTGGCCAGCTTTTGCTGAAGAATGTCGCTCACCGCTTTCAGTTTGAACTCGTCGATCGAGTGCAACACAATGGCATCCTTGCCCTCGAGTTCAATGTTGGACTTCGAGTCCTTCAAATCGAAACGGGTGTGAATTTCCTTCAGCGCGTGCTGGATAGCGTTGGACACTTCCTGCAGATCAATCTTGCTGACGATGTCGAAACTGTTTTCCGGCATGTTCGGGCGCTCTCTGAAAACGCGAAATACAACCTCTGAGATTATCAGAAGAAGCGCCTCAGTGAACAAATCCCGAATAGCGGGTAGTGTCCCAATTCATAAATCACAAAGACACGAAGTACAGGAAAGTTCCTTCGTGTACCTTGGTGTCTTTGTGGTCTATGAATTTAGGATGCTTCCCCAGACTCTGAGAGTTTGAAAAAGCCGTAGAAGTTGGCGGCTGTCCGGCGTCCGGCTTCTTCCGTGGAAAGTCCGCGAAGCTCGCCCAGTTGTCTTGCGACTTCCTTTACAAATGCCGGCTCGTTGCGCTTGCCGCGGTGTGGCACCGGAGCCAGAAAGGGCGAGTCGGTTTCGATCAGTATGCGATCCATGGGGACTTCTTTGGCGGCATCACGGATCGGCTGGGCTTTGGGAAAGGTTATGTTGCCGGCGAAGGAAATCATGAAGCCCAGGTCCAGCGCACGTTTCGCGTGCGTCCAGCTTCCCGTGAAACAGTGCAGGATCCCCCCCAGGCCACTTGATTTCCAATGTTGCTCCAGCAAATCGAGACAGTCATCCCATGCGTTCTCGCTTTTGTCGGAAGGCCGGCAATGGATCACGATTGGCAACTTGGCCGCGCGCGCCAGTCCCATCTGTCTGACGAACACTCGCTGCTGCAATTCACGGGGGGAATGATCGTAGAAATAGTCCAGGCCAATTTCACCCCAGGCTATGACCTTCGGTCGCCTTGCCAGTTGTTCCAGTTCCTGAAAATCGGCGTCGGTGGCCAGCCTGGCCTCATGAGGATGAATGCCGATGGTCGCGTAAATAAATTCGTACCGTTCGGCCAGCCGAATGCCGCAATCGAGCGACCCTGGCCCAGTACCGCTGCCAATGGCGACAATCTTCTCGATGCCGGTCTCCCGCGCCCGCGCAATCATCTGCTCGCGGTCGGAGTCGAACTGCTCCATCTCGAGGTGAGCGTGGGAATCTATGAACATCGGACTTCGGACCTCGGGCGTCGGACCTCGGATCTGGCGCATTAAATTGAAGATTGGCACTCGGAGTCTGGGGTCTGACGTCCAACGCCCGAGGTCCGATTTACTTCAACCTCGTCCCCACCGGCACATCCTCCAGGAACGAGGCCAGCACTGGCTTGCCGCCTTCGGGCGATGCCGCCACGATCATTCCGTTCGACTCCAGCCCGCGCAATTTTCGCGGCGCCAGGTTCACGACTATGACAACCTTGCGCCCCACCAGGGTCTCCGGCGCATAGGCTTCCGCGATTCCGGCCACGACTTGCCGAACTTCAGTCCCAAGATCAACTTCTAAGCGCAATAATTTGTCGGCGCCTTTCACTCTTTCCGCCACTTTTACCTGGCCTACACGTAATTCGACCTTAGCGAAGTCTTCGATACTGATTTTGCCGTCGGTTGTGGTCGCAACGGGTGGCGGCGCACTTGTCGGCGGTGCGGGCGTAAGCTGGTGCATCTTTTCTTCAGCGACCGCTGCAGCCCCGCGTTCCTGTTCTTCCATTTGCTGCATCCTTTCGATCGCGCTCTTGTCAGCTCGCGGGAATACGGCTTGCACCTCGCCCAGTTTTGTCCCCAGCTTGAGCTGTCCCCACTGCAAATCTGACAGGGGAAACTTTTGGAGATTTCCCAGCCCCAGTTGCGCCCAGATCTTCGCGGTGGCGTCGGGAATCACTGGATGCGCCAGTGCGGTCACGATCCGCAGAGCCTCGGCGCTGGTGTAAAGAATGGTTCCCAGGCGCGACCGGCTTTCGTCATCCTGTTTCTCACCCAGGGCCCAGGGCTGGCTCTCGACAATGTACTTATCCACCGCCGATACCAGGCCCCAAGCCACTTCCAGGGCACGGGAGAACTGGCGTTGCTCAAACAACGCATTGAATTCCGTGATGGTTCGACGTGCGGTTTCCGCTATGGCATTTTCTTCCGCGGCCCGCGATCCGGCACGCGAGGGATAGGGCACCTCGCCTTTGAAATAGCGCGTGATCATGGTCAGCGTGCGGCTGGCCAGGTTGCCCAGTCCGTTGGCGAGATCGGCGTTGTAGCGCTGCACCAGCGCATCGAAGGAGAACGATCCGTCCTGCCCGAAGACGATTTCACGCAACAGAAAATAACGCAGCGCGTCCGAGCCCAGGACGTCAAGAATCGTCTCCGTCCGCACGATGTTCCCGCGTGACTTCGACATCTTGCTTTCTTCAAACAGCAACCAGCCGTGCGCCATGATCTTCTGCGGCACGGGCAACCCCGCTGCCATCAGCAACGCGGGCCAGTAGACACAGTGGAAGCGCACTATTTCTTTGCCGATCATCTGCACATCGGCCGGCCAATACTTGTCGTATTTCTCCGTATCCGCCGATCCGTAGCCGAGCGCAGTAATGTAATTTGCCAGCGCGTCTAGCCAGACGTAGATGACATGCTTGGAATCGTCCGGCACAGGGATGCCCCAGGAAATTGTGCTGCGACTTACGGAAAGATCACGCAAGCCGGAGCGCACGAACGACAGCACTTCGTTGCGCCGCGTTTCCGGGCGGATAAAATCGGGCTGCCCGGCATACAGTTCCAGCAATTTGTCCTGAAACGCGGACAGCTTGAAAAAATAATTCTCTTCCCGCACCGTCTCGGTGGGTCGTCCGCATTCAGGGCAGGGCGCGCCGGGCCCGACCGAGTCGACATAGAGTTCATCGAACACGCAATACTGGCCGCTGTAACTTCCCTTATAGATATAGCCGTTGTCGCGAATCCGCCGCCACAGTGCCTGCACGCCCAGCTTGTGCTTATCGGAGGTAGTGCGGATGAACTGGTCGTAGGTCAGGCCCATCCGGTCCCACAGCGCACGGAACTCGGCGGAGACTTCATCGGTGAGTTGCTGCGGAGTTTTTCCCGCGGCCTGCGCGGCACGCTCGATCTTCTGCCCGTGTTCATCGGTGCCCGTAAGAAAGTAGGTGTCAAAGCCCATCAAACGCTGGCGCCGGGCGATGGTGTCGCAGGCAATCGTGGTATACGCATGCCCGATATGTGGGCGCGCGTTCACATAGTAGATGGGCGTCGTAATGTAGAACTTCTCGCTCATTTGGATTCTTTCGGCAGGCCGAATCTACTTTTTGGCACGCTGCAAATATCCCTGCACCGCTTCCTGCATCACGCTCTTCAGCGGCACATGATGTTCAGCGGCGATTTTCCGGCAATCTTCATACTCAGGCGCGTAGTTGGTGACCGTGCCATTCATGCTCGCGACTTTCAAGCGCACGTCTCCCCAGCGCGTGACCACCGTGATCCACTTCCGGGCCAGCGCCTGGCGTTGCTCCTCGCGCCGGCGCACGCCCAGCGTGCTGGTCTCCGTGAAGATTATCTGGGTAAGCCGGGACGCATCTTCCGGCTTCGCCAACACCGTCAGCAACATTCCCGGACGGTTCTTCTTCATCTGCACCGGTAAAGCAAAGGTGTCGAGCGCTCCCTCCGCGAGCAACCGGTCAACCACGTAACCGAACACCTGCGGGTTCAGGTCGTCGAGATTGGCTTCGAGCACGGAGATGGTTTCCTGCGAAGTGTTCTCGGCGAATTTTGCCTGGGACTCGCCGATGGTCAACCGCGCGACGTTGGCATGTCCCGGGAAATCACGGGTACCCGCGCCGTAACCGGATTTCTCAATCGTCATCGCCGGGAACGATGCGAACCGCTTGACCAGGGTCTTCACAATCGCCGCGCCAGTAGGCGTGACCAGTTCCACTTGAACGCCCGACGAATAGACAGGTGCGCCCTTCAATAACTCGACCGTGGCCGGAACCGGCACCGGAAAAACTCCATGGGAACACTTCACTGTACCGCCGCCCACGTTCAAGGGTGAGCACACGATCTCATCCACTCCCAGGGCCTCAGCTCCGACGGCGGAGCAGACAATGTCCACCATCGCATCCACCGCACCCACCTCGTGAAAGTGGATGGTCTCGATGTCGCGGTTGTGAATTTTGGCCTCAGCTGCACCCAGCGCCTCAAAGATAGCAATCGCGGTGCTCTTTGCACGTTCGCTAATAGCGGCCTTGCGAATCACCTCGCGTATCTCTTTCAACCCGCGCCCGTGGTCGTGTGGCGCGGGCGCCCCCGCCCGCGGGGTTTCGCTCTGCGGTTGGCTGTAATTGTGCTCCCGCAATTCAATCTGTTCCGGCGAGTGTTTGTGGCCCGTTTCACGTACATGATCGTGGCTGTGAGCTCGACTCTGCTGCTCAAAGAAAACCTCGCGCGGCAATTCCTTTTCCCCGTGGACGAAGACATCCAGCTTGGTCGCAGTGATGCCGCTGCGATTGACCCGCGAAATCTCCAGCCGTGCCCCGATATTCAGGGCTGCGACCGTATCTTCCAGGAGCTTCGCCGGGACTCCAGCGTCCACCAGCGCGCCCAGAAACATGTCGCCGCTGATGCCGGAAAAGCAGTCGAGGTAAGCAATGCGCATAGGAAAGCAGTCGTTGGTCGTTGGTCCTTGGTCGTTGGCCAACCCTGTTTGAAAGAAGTGCACCGGCGAAGGAACTACAGCCAACAGTCAGCGGCCAACGACCACCGACCAACGACATTTTCATCATAGGGAACGCTGCATTCGGCGTCAAACCTCGCGCCCGCATGCAGTTTGCTACAATCACTCTTTTCCTCAACAGCTTAGGGGACTTCTTGTATCGCCACCTGGAACGACGGCTTGCCCAGCACGTGCGCGAATTTCTGCGCCGCACCTACGATCTGGATCTGCCCAGAATTGTCATCGAGCAGCCACCGAAGGTGGAACTGGGTGAGTACGCCTTGCCCCTGGCTTTCGAGCTGGCAAAGAAGCTGCGCAAAGCTCCGCGCAAGATTGCCGAGGAGATCGTCAACGGGATCGGTCCGATCCCGGGCTTTGAGAAATTGGAACTGGCGGGCGCGGGCTACATTAATGCGCGAGTCAAGCGCGGGGAGTTGGCCACGGCGCTGGTTGCGGACGAAGAGCCGCATGCTGAAATTCCTCCCGGCAAGATTCTGGTGGAACACTCCAGCATTAATCCCAACAAGGCCGCCCACGTCGGCCATCTGCGCAACGCCATTCTCGGCGACACTTTTGTCCGCCTGTTGAAGTTCGCCGGCAGGGACGTAGATGTTCAGAACTACATCGACAACACCGGAGTGCAGGTTGCCGACGTGGTGGTGGGATTTCTGAATATTGAAAAGAAGTCGCGAGCGGAGATCGAACAATTGGCCGGCCAGCCGCGTTTTGATTACTACTGCTGGGACCTCTACGCCCGCGTCTCGCAGTGGTACGCACAGGACAAACAGAACCCGCAGGTCCGTCAGCAAACCTTGCACGCCATTGAAGAAGGAAACAACGAAACTGCCGCCATCGCCGATCTGATTTCGATTGCGGTCCTGCGTCGTCATCTCGAGACCATGGACCGACTTGATATCGAATACGATTTCTTGCCCCGCGAGAGCGAGATCCTCCATTTACATTTCTGGGACGCCGCTTTCACCAAGTTGAAGGAAGGCGGAGTGCTCTCGTTCGAAACCGAGGGCAAGAATAAAGGATGCTGGGTGATGCGGCGGGCAGGGACCGCAAAGCCTGAGAGCACGGAGGGTGCAAAGGTTTGCGCGGGCGAGCCAGCCGACGATGAAGACCAGGTCGCTGAAGAAGATCAGAAAGTCATTGTCCGTTCTAATGGAACGGTTGGCTACGTAGGCAAAGACATCGCCTACCACCTGTGGAAGTTCGGCCTGCTCGGCCGCGATTTCGGATATCGCAAGTTTTATCGATATCCCAATACACACGATTGTTGGATTTCTACCATGGTGGGGGCTTTGGACCACCCGCATTTCGGCGATGTAGCGGAAATCTACAATGTGATTGATGCCCGCCAGGCAGAGGCACAGAGCACCGTAATCGAAGCTCTGCGCGGACTAGGATACGACCAGCAGGCCGACCACTACACCCATTTTTCCTACGAGATGGTCGCTCTCACGCCCCGCTGTGCCGCCGAACTGGGCTATCAACTTTCCGACAAAGATAAGGGCCGCCCCTACATTGAAGTCTCCGGCCGCAAAGGATTTGGAGTTAAGGCGGATGATCTGCTTGACCGGCTGATCGGGTCGGCGAAAACCGAGGTCGATGCCCGCCATCCCCAACTGACCGAAGCCGAGCGCATCACCATTGCCACACAGATCGCCGTTGGCGCTCTGCGCTACTTCATGCTGAAGTTCACCAAGTCGTCTGTGATCGCGTTCGACTTCAAGGAGGCGCTGAGCTTCGAAGGCGAGACCGGTCCGTATGCGCAGTATGCGCTGGTGCGCGCCGCCAACATCTTCCGCAAGGGCGGCTTTGAACCGGACGAGTTTAGCCAAAGCCTGGCGAACCGAATATCTGGGGCGGAACTGGCAAAATATCTTGCCGGCGAAAGCGGCAGCGAGATTTGGGAGTTGTGGCTGGCGGCTTCCAAAACTTCCTACGTGATTGACCAATGCATTGCAACCACCGAGCCCGCCTATCTGGCCAAGCACGCATTCCAGCTGGCGCAATTTTTCAATACTTTCTATCACCGCTATCCTATCCTGAGTGAAACCGACGAAGGCCGAAAGAAATTCTTGCTGACGACGGTGGCGGTCGTCCGCCGGGAACTGACGCGAGTGCTGGCGGTAATGGGAATCAGCGTGCCGGCGGTGATGTAACGCGGTGGTCAACCACGAACCGGACGTAACCAGCCTCAGGGTAACTCGCGTGCCCCCCGGCATCCCCCGAAGCGTAAGTGGTTCAAGCTCCTCCCCGGCGCTTGCTCAGATTAGAAAGTAATAACCAAAGTACCCGACCGTAACTTTACCGCTTCTCGAAACACTCCTAGACTTCTGGCATGCATTCCTGGGAGGGAGATCCGCGTCCCGAGCCGGTGCCGGAATACGGCACCATACGGCCGGGCTCAGACCTGAAGCTGGATCAGTCCATCGATCCGCAGTCGGGAAGCTGGCGCGTGCTGTTTGCCGTGGCCGCGGGAATTCTGTTGGCCGCTTTCTTCGCCACCGGCAATGCGCGGGCCACATTCGAGCAGATCACCAAATTTCTTACGCTTCAGGGCAAGCCGGAAGCTGCCTCTCCTGCGAAGCTTTCCGAACATGAGATCGAGGGCCTGGAGCGCGAAACCCCACAGCAACAGGCCGAGCTCCTGCTGGAACGCGCCGTGAACCACTACGAGGGAGCGAACGATCAAATCGCCACCCGCGTCGAGGGCTGGTGGGGAAAGCTGAAGTTTACCCCGCGTTTCAATTCCCTGATCACCACCGCGCTCAATTCCAACGATCTGCGGGTGCGGGCGGCGGGCATCGAGTTGGATCTGGCCGCGATGGGCGCTATCAAGTCGCCGGCGACGGTGGAGCGGTTGGCCCAGCAGGCTCAGAACGGGCCAAGGTCGCAGCGCGTGTGGGCGCTGTGGGAGCTGGGACTGCTCGGCAATCGCGGCGTCGTACCGGAGCGCGCCAACGAAATATTGGTCAGCCAGCTACACGACCCTGACCCGGAAGTACGCCATTGGGCGGTGGAAGGCCTGGCGTATCTGGGAACCAACGAGAGTATTGCTCCCTTGCTGCAGGAATTTCACGACGACCCGTCACCCATGGTCCGGGAGCGCGCCGGTTGCAGCCTGGCACAATCAGGCATGCTCACTCAGGAGCAGCGCCACAGCGTAATTCCTCATCTGCTGGACTATGCCGACGACTCATCCCTGGACGCACAGACTCACGGCTGGGTCTATCAGGCGCTGCGCGACATCACGGGGCAGAACCTCGCAAATGATTCCTCCGCCTGGAGAAACTGGTACAGCACCAGCGGAAGCTGATAGACAGTCTGGATTCCAGTTTCCGGTTTCCAGTTTGCGAATTCCAGAGCCTCGTCCCCTGGACGTCTTGAAACTAGAAACCAGAAACTGGAGAAGCCCGCCTCCTGCCCTATTCCGCCATCTTTGCTACGTGCAGATCGAATCCGGTGTTCGGGAGTAGCGACGTCAGCTCGAACGCCCGGAATCCGTCTCCAGCTATTTCTGTATGACGGTACAGGCCGGGTTCACTGTCCACGGTCTCATGGCGTCCGTCCAGGTGATCAAGGAAAAGCTGCGCCTGTTTCTCGTCAGCTTCGCGGTGGTTCGTGCGGGTGACCACGGCTTCCGCGGCGTAGGATCGCACCAGCTTGGGCCAGTATTTCTCCAGCAGGTTGGTGCTGGCGAAGATGTCGGCCCAGACGATCTGGCCATTGACCGCAACCACCACACCCACCGCATGCTGGTCCCGGAGCTGCCGCATCAGGCTCTGGTAGTTGCGCTGGATGGGTTCTGCCACCGAGTCGACTCGCTGTTTTACTTCTTTGTTGTCCATCACACGTGCGTATGAACTCGTAGTGTTGATGGCTTGCGCTTCCGCCTCCACGGTCACCGTTTCCGCCATCGCGGTTCTGGTCTTTCCCACCTCCGACCACACCTGCTGCTGGTCCTTGTCGGCCATTGCCTTGGCGCGGACATTTGGGGCCGCCATCGGCGCCCGCACGCTGCCTGCGGCCGTGCCTCCCACGCCAAATCTGTCACTGCTGCCGACCCAGCGGCCCGGCTCCACGCAGAACACTCCAAGATCCACGGGATCGCTTTCCGCCGGGATGATGCGGTCTTTACCGATCACGCGATCCTGTTTGCCACCGGTCACAATCTCGCCGGCCAGCAGGATCAGCGGCCGCTTGGAGTTGTTGACCAGCACCAACTGGTTGACCTGCGCGCCGTTATGTGGAAGCGGCGGACGCCGCATCAGCGGTTGCAGGCTACCGGATTCGGTCACGATCACTTCGCCCGAACGCAAGCCTTCGTCCAGGGTGAGAAATTCCTGGGTGTCATAGGAGCGGGCGGCCACTACTGGAAAAACGGTCAGGTTTCCGTGCCGGATGGGCGCGAGTATCTTGTAACCCGATGTCGAAGTCACTTCCCCGGCGGGGGCCGGACAGGGTAGAAAAACCGCTACTCCCGCCAGCAACACGAAAACTGCAAGAGAGGCTAACAGCTTGGATTTCATGGTGTTCCTCCTGTGCAGGGCCGGTGTCCGCCGGCTGACCGGTGGGCGTCTCCACCCACCGCGCCGGCAGCGCCTCCCCGCGCTTAACCGAGGAACGACCGATTTTCAGATTCTTGCATCACAAAAATTGATAGCATCCGAGAGGTCATTCCGAAAACTCCGCCAACCATGACCAACCACGGTGTCCAATCCATCACAGAGGCTGTTTCGGAGTTGGAATCCGTGATCACCGAGCTGTACGAAAAGAGTGGGAATTTCGGGCTCAGCCGGGAGCAGTTTGTCGCGATTCTCCAACAGATCGCCGGCAAATATTTGCCGTCCGGGGCGTCTCCCCAGGAAACTGCTGAACTCTACGCCAGCCTCCGCGTGGAAGAGTTGGCGCTGGCTCGCGCCTGTGCCTCTGGCCAGGAACGCGCCTGGGAAATTTTCATGTTGCGCTACCGCGAGAAGCTGTATGACATCGCGGCCTACATTGCCAAAGAAAGTTCCGCCGCGCGTGAACTGGCGGACTCGCTCTACGGGGATCTCTACGGGACTACCACTCGTGACGGTCAACGTATGTCCAAGCTGGCTTCCTACACTGGCCGGGGCTCACTGGAGGGCTGGCTGCGAACCGTGATGGCGCAGGAATTTGTGAACCGCTATCGCCGCCAGCGCCGGCTGGTAAGCCTGGACGAAGAGTGCGAAGACGGTGCGCAGTTTGCTGCAACTGAAGCTGAGCCCGCTGCTTCCGTCGATCCCCGAGTCGAAGCCGCAACCGATGAAGCCTTGTCCGCGCTGCCTGCAGAAGAGCGATTCATTCTGGCATCTTATTATTTGGATGACCGTACCTTGGCCGAGATCGCGCGCACGCTCGCGGTGCACGAGTCTACGATCAGCCGCAAGCTCGACAAATTGGCCAAGTCCCTGCGCAAACAGATTCTGGGGTCTCTGGAGCGAAAGGGCATGAGCCGACGCCAGGCCGAGGAGGCTCTGGAGGTGGATGTGCGTGACCTGCGATTGCCGATACGCAACCGGATTGCGCAAGAATCCGGTTCGCAAACGTTCTCTGAGAAGAAGGGAGAAACTCGAGCGTCGGACGTCGGACCTCAGGCATCAGGTCTCGGCCCGGAGGGCTAAGGCCCGTCGGGTGAAGACCCGAGAATTAGCGGGCGAATCGGGCGAGACTTTCGGGGAGGGCACGACTTCAGTCGTGCCGTATGTCGTGGAACTGAGGCCCGGCTTTAGCCGCTGCGGTGAGCTGTTTTCAAGGCACATTGTTCCGCCAGCGTGAGGCTGGATAATTAGACAAATAGAGATGGAACAGATTCCCAAAATCGTGCAGCAACGACTACAGGCAACTGCCCCCGCCGGTGTCCATCCCGATCCCGACCTGCTGACCGCCTTTGCCGAGAAGTCGTTGAGCGAGCGCGAGCGCAGCCAGGTACTGCAACATCTGGGGCAGTGCACTGAGTGCCGGCAGGTTGTGGCGCTGGCGATGCCAGAGATGGTCGCGCCCTCCCCCATTCCAGCGCCCACTCGGTGGTTCAGTTGGCCGGTGCTGCGCTGGGGCGCGCTGGCGGCATGCGTGGTGGTGGTGAGCGCGGCGGTAACCCTTCATTACGAGCGAAGGGAGAGCGCCGAGCGCGTGGTCGCACCATCCACTCCGGTTCCGGCAGCGCCTGTGCCGGCTACGCCCGAAACTTCAGCCCTCCAAAGCCAGGCCCCCCAAGAACTCGATCAGAAGTTGGCGGCGAAGATTACACCTCCGTCACCGTTCCGATCGGATCGCGATGAAGTGACCGCAGGCAAGCTGGCCAAACAGCGCGAGGACACGGCCGCGAGGTCTGCAGCAACCCCTTCGGTGAGCAAGAGCTTCGAAGCTGCGGGAGTGGGAGACCGCCAGGCTGAGAACAATCCGCAGCGAAGCGGTCAGAAGCACATTGATCAATTCGTGATCGATCAACTGAAACGTCAACCAAAGAACGAGCAAGCCAAAGACGACCAGTTCAAGGCGGGCCAACTGCATGACAACAACCGGCTGGCGATGGCACAGCCGGATGCCATAAAGACCGATGCAATCAAGACCGACGAACTGAAGTCCGCCAATAAACCTGCGACGGTCCCAGTGGAGCAAATGGCCGCCTCCGCTCCAGCTCCCGCGCCGGCGGCAGCGTCAAAGCCTGACGACAAGGAAGCGCAAGCCAAGGCACCGAGCGAAAACCCGGGTTCCGTCCTCGGGGGCGTCACAGAAACGGTGACGGTGGAGGCCGAGGCTACGCAGATTCAGACTTCACAGGCCTCGGTGGGCAGGGCGAAGAAGCCGAAGAAGAAGTCGGAGAAAGAGTCGCGCGAACAAGTTGAGAGCGCAGCCGCGGCAGAGCAGAATTTGCCGATCACCGGCCGGAACGTTTCCAGCCTGACAGCTCTGACTAAAATCGCGCCCAGCTGGACGGTGTCTCCAGACGGTGCCGTGCAGCGTTCGTTTGATTCCGGCAAGACCTGGCAGACGATTCCCGTGGCCGGCAACACAGTGTTCCGCGCTCTCGCCGCCAATGATGCTGACGTCTGGGCCGGAGGCGCGGCCGGCGCGCTCTATCATTCTTCCGACGCCGGCGAACACTGGACTCAAATCAAGCCAGTGGCCGACGGCCAGACTTTGACCGCTGACATCCTCACGGTTCAATTCAGCGATGCCCAGCATGGCAGCTTGACCACCGCCGCTCACGAAACCTGGACTACCAGCGATGCGGGCGAGACCTGGCGTAAGTGACCAGGCGTAGCCACTTGCGTGTTTGTCCATAACTGTCAGTGGGTTGAGTTCAATCCGAATGCCTTGAAGTCAGCTTCCTCGAAGTTAGCGGCGCATTACCAACGCCACGTTTCCCGATATGACCCGCGTCGATTCGCGTGTTACCAAAGTGACGTTTACAGCAATGCAGGCTGGGCCTAGTATCCAACTCGTGGTTTGGCAGTTCTGGGGGAGGGCTGCCGGGGCGTCCTGAGCTGAAAAGTTCAGGACGCTTTTTTTATACCTTGCCAAGTTGAGCCAAACCGGCAAGTGGGAACTGAAAACCAGGAACTGGACTTCAACATCTCCAACCCTCCGCGGACCGTGCAACCACCTTGCGACTTCTCCGGCTGCGATGCATCCAATACGGTGTTACGATACATGCAGCCAGATTGGCTGATCGCGCGTTCCCGAACCTGCATTCGCGGCGGGCGGCGCAACCGGAGGAGAAATGGCAGGTAATGGAATTTTGGAAGTGACAGACGCAAATTTTGACCAGGATGTTCTGAAGTCAGATCAGCCCGTTTTGGTGGACTTTTGGGCGGCCTGGTGCGGACCGTGCCGCGCCCTCGCCCCCATCGTGGATGAACTGGCCAAGGACTACACCGGCAAAATTAAAGTCGGCAAGATGGATGTGGACAGCAACAGCGCTACGCCCATGCGCTACGGCGTCCGCGGAATCCCGACGCTTCTGGTCTTCAAGGGCGGACAGGTAAAAGAACAGATCGTAGGCTACGTGCCGAAAGAGACGATTCAGAAGGCGATTGATAAGCACGTGTAAGTCAGTCGTCAGTCGTCGGCCAAGACTTCAAACGCCCGGGTTAATCGCCCGGGCGTTTCTATTTTTGGGGCTGATTTCTCTGGCTGAAAGCCGATGGCTGACAGCTAGCTCAGTATTTCCTCAACACTCCGATCACCTTGCCCTGCACTTCGACCGAAGCCGCGGGCACGATGATGGGCTTCATGGTGGCGTTGGAAGGCTGCAGCCTGATATTTTCGCCTTCGCGGTAGAAGCGTTTGAGCGTGGCATCCGTACCTTCCACCAGGGCAACGACAATGTCTCCGTTGTGCGCCGTCCGGCTTTTCTCCACCATAACGTAATCGCCGTTGAGAATCGCTTCGTCCTGCATGGAGTCGCCGCGCACTTCCAGCACGAACACTTCTTTCGAACGAACAAAATCGGCGAGCGAGATCGTCTCGTTGCTCTGCACTGCCTCGATGGGCTGACCAGCGGCGATACGTCCCACCAGCGGCAACACCATGGTTGTGTTCACCGCCATGGCCTGCTTGAGCCGACCCTTGGGCGGCAGCAGATCGATGGACCGGCTGCGGTTGTAGTCGCGCGTCAGCAGTCCCTTCTTTTCCAGATTGGAGATGTGCTTGTGCACCGTGGCCAGCGAGCTGAGCTCCAGCCCTTGGCCGATCTCCTCGAACGAAGGAGAGTATCCATTTTTCTGGACGAACTCGGAGATGAAGTCGTACACCTGCCGTTGCCGTCTGGTGATCGCCATAGCGCTCATTTTGGGCGAATGGAAGGCGAATGTCAAGATGGAAGTGATTTGGGCCAGAATTTGTTCGCGATCTTCGCGTTCTTTGCGGTCAAAGCTTTTAGCCGCAAAGGACGCAAAGAAAAGCCGCAAAGAGCGCAGAGAAAAGCTCGGTCGAAAATCCTGGAAGTGTAATTATTGCGACGTGACCGCTTTCAGGTACCGGTAATAAAAATCCACCGCGCGATAAAACGATTCCACCCGGATGCGCTCGTCCTTGCCGTGGGCGCGAATGTCGTCGCGATCGATGGCTTCGCCCGAGACGGCGTAGGTCGGCATGCCGGCAGCGTTGGTGTAGACGCCGTCGGACGCTCCCGTCGCCATGTCAGGAATCACCGGCAAGCCCGGCCACATGGTTGAGACGACCCTTTCCAATGGCTGGAATACGTCGGGGCGCAGCGGCGGCGGCGCGTAGGACTTCCGGTTAGTCACGCCACCGATCCCGCCCACCTCGCGCACCGAAATCTTGGGATCGGCGAGAACCTTTTCCAACTCTTGCCTGATCTCTTCAGTCGAATGTCCGGGCACGATACGGCAGTTCACGTTGGCCTGCGCGGTTTGCGGCAGCGCGTTGTTGGCGTGCCCGCCGTTCAGGCGGGTGGCTACGCAGGTGGTATGCATGGTTGAATTATCGATGGGATCCTCCGACAAACGCGCCACCGCCGCCAAGTCGGGAGGATTTTTCAGGATGGCCTGCATGTCCGCGGCCCGCTGGCCGGTTGCCACCTTCGACATGCGTTCGTAATATGCGCGAGTGATGTTGGTTAGTTCAAAAGGAAACTGGTAGCGCTCCAGCCGGGCCAACCCGTCGGCGAGATGGTAAATCGCATTGTCAGGGGTAGGAAGGGAACTGTGCCCGCCGGGATTGGTCACGGTGAGTTGGTAATCCGAATACAACTTCTCCGACGCGTCCACCACCATCATTTGCGGCTTGCCGTGCAGGGCAAAAATTCCGCCGCCATCGTGGTTGAGCACAAATTCCGCATCGATCAACTCGCGCTGATTCCGGATCAGCCAGTCCACGCCGTTCGAGGTGCCGCCTTCTTCATCCGCGGTCAGCGCCAGGATGATGTCGCGGTCGGGCACGAAGCCTTCCTTCTTGAACCGGATCAGCGTGGTCACCATGATGGCGTCGCCGTCTTTCATGTCCTGCGTCCCGCGCCCGTAGTAGTAGCCGTCTTTCTCCACGAACTGAAACGGATCGGTGGTCCAGTCTTCGCGCCGTGCCTCGACGACATCAAGATGACCGATTAGAAGTACCGGCTTGTGCTTGCCACTGCCGTGAAAACGCACCACCAGATTTTTCTTGCGGTCGTTGGGCCCGAGGATGTGAAGATCGCTCTCGGGAAATCCGGCATCGCGAAAGCGCTGGGCCATGACATCGGACGCCGTGGTGACGTTGCCCACCGAATCCGTGGTGTTGATTTCCACTAGTTGTTTGAAGAGGTCGTGTGAAAGTTGTTTGGTGGAATCGTCAATTTGCGACTGTGAGTAAGAACAAAAGAGCGTAAAAAAGAGTGTGCAAAGAAGAGCGGAAAACAAACACAATATGCGAATTTTCAACCGTGGTCTCCTGGGGAATGAGCCGTTATCGGGCTTCCAAATCTAACAGCAGGATTGCTTGCGCTGCAAGCCAGTGAGGGCCCTGCTGGTATCCTTGATTTGAAATGACGATTTGAAATGAACGTGCCCGCAACTTTGAAAACTCAGCCGCGGCCGGGGCTTTGCGAGGACTGCACTCACGCCCGGCGTATCGAATCCGATCGGGGCTCGGTCTTCTTCCTGTGCCAGCTTGCCCTGATCGACAGCCGCTTTAAGAAATATCCGCGGTTGCCGGTGCTTTCCTGCCCAGGATATGAGTCCAGTCGTCAGTCATCGGTCGCCAGTCGTCAGGAATGACTGACGACCGAGAACTGCCGACTGAGAACTGCCCTTGAAACTTTTATCCGCCCCATCACTCTATATAAGTGGCGAGCCAGCAGACCTGGCCCCGGAGGTGTGTCTGTGTTTCGAATTTCCTCTTCTATCTTCTTACTATTCATGGTCCTGCTTCTGGGCACGGTGGCATGCACTGCGGGCAACGCGGCCGCAGTTGCAGTTCCAGGCCCGGCCGTCGACGCTACCAAGGTCGCGAGTTCCGGCGAACAAACTGCGGTAGTGGCGGGAGGCTGTTTCTGGGGAATCCAGGCAGTCTTCCAGCACGTAAAAGGAGTAATCAGCGCGACGTCCGGATACTCGGGCGGGGAAGCGAAGACCGCGGAGTATGAAGTGGTCAGCACCGGCGAAACCGGGCACGCGGAGTCGGTGAAGATTACCTACGATCCGTCGCAGATTACGTATGGCGAATTGCTGCGGGTGTTTTTCTCGGTGGCGCACGATCCCACGCAGTTGAACCGGCAGGGGCCGGACGAGGGAACGCAATACCGGTCGGTTATCTTCTACGGCGATAACGAGCAGAAGAAGATTGCCGAAGCGTATATCGCGCAGCTCAACCAGGCCAAAGTATTTCCGCGAGCGATCGTGACCCAGGTCGTGCCGCTGAAGGCGTTTTATCCGGCGGAGGCTTATCATCAGGACTATGCGACGCGTCACCCTGACCAGCCCTACATTGTTTATAACGACGCGCCGAAAGTCGCGCATCTGCGTCAGCAGTTTCCGGATCTTTACACCGGGAAGTAGTAATGTGGCCGCGGGCGGCTCGCCCGCGGTCAAGAAATTCTGGTGTAAACAGAGAGTGAGATATGTTCGACTCTGAGCTCGATCGGGATCCTTCGTCGGTCAAACTGAGGCGGCGCGCTTTTCTGGGAATTTCCGTTTCAGCCATCGCGGGAGCTGCCTTGTGGTCGTTGCGTAAGCCACGGCTGATTGAAGCGGCAACGCCGAAGGGCCCTGCCGAAGAAGTCACGATCGTGCAGTTTTCCGATTCCGGGCAGCGGCTGCAAAAAGTCCGGGTACCCAAAGTCGTGAAGAGCGACGACGAGTGGCGCAAGCAGCTGTCCCCAGGGGTGTTCGACATCACGCGACACGCGGACACCGAGATTGCGTTCAGCGGAAAGTACTGGGACCTGCACGACAAGGGCCTGTACCGGTGCATCTGCTGTGACAACGCGTTGTTCAGCTCGGCCACCAAGTTCGAGTCAGGCACGGGCTGGCCGAGCTTCTGGGAGCCGATTGCGGCGGAAAACGTGCGGACGATCCGGGACACCAGTTTCGGCATGGTCCGGGACGCGGTGGCCTGCACCGAGTGCGATGCGCATCTGGGACATGTCTTTGACGATGGTCCACAGCCGACAGGTTTGCGGTATTGTATGAACTCGGCATCTCTAAAATTTGTGAAGCAGACGTAGCTTCCAAATTGTGCCGGGAAAATTTATGAATTCCTCTCTCCCTTCGTTTCGCGCGCCCAGCGCGGTAGAGCGTGCCTTCAACCGGATATTCGGGTTTGTAGTTGGCCTGGGTTGGGGTTTTTCTTACAACTATTTGCTGCAAGTCCGGGGACGCAAGAGCGGCAAGCTTTACTCCACACCGATCGATCTTCTGGAGAGGAGTGGAAAGCGATATCTGGTGGCTCCCCGCGGCCGGACGCAGTGGGTGCGCAACGCGGAATCCGCGGGAGAAGTTACGCTCAAAAAAGGAAAGCTGCAGCAGAGTTTCCGGCTTCGAGCCCTGTCTGATCAGGAGAAGCCGGAGATTTTGAAAGCTTATCTGGATCAGTTCAAAAAGGAAGTGCAAAGGTACTTTGCTGTGCCTGCGGGATCGCCCGCGGAGGCCTTTCGCGAGTTGGTGCAGAGCTATCCTGCGTTTGAACTGATTCCGGTGCCCGTGTAGGGACGGGTCTCTGACCCGTCCAGGTCGAGCGCAGCTCGACAGGCCTTCAACGGCCATCGTGTTAGTCAAGCAATTGTCGAGCTGCGCTCGACCGGACAGCCGAGGGCGGTGTCCCCACGCGTTTTTTCCGAGTGCTGACGCCTGGCCTGCTACCCGGACGCCTTTGCGAAGTACCGCAGAAATATTCCTCAGCTGAATTAATTCCGTTGAGAACAGCAAAAGCCTTGAGCTTCGCCCGTCCCTACACGGTTCGTGCCGGGCTCTGACGTCCGAGGTCTGACGTCCGCTTTTCTACTCCAGCACGCTGTCGTCCAGCTTTTTTCTTCCCCAGTCGGCCGCAGCCTGGACAAAAGCCAGCACCAGGGGATGAGGCTTGCCGGGTTGGGAAGAGAGTTGTGGCTGGAAGAGCGTGGCAATAAAGAAGCGGTGGGTGGGTGATTCGATGGCGCGAATCTCGCCTTGCGGGCCGCGCGCCACTACCGGGAATCCCGCCTCCATGGCGGCCCATTCATACTCGGGGTTGACTTCAAAGTTGCAGAAGAATTCTTCGGCAACCGTGTCTTGCGAGTAGAACGACTGCAGGTAAGAGCCAGGGCGCAGGCGGATTTCCGGGATCGGGCCCGAGAGTTTGGGCGCACCTTTGGCGCGATCGGGCACGGCGCAAGCCACCGGGTAGATCACGATATTCTTCGAGCCGGACTTGTTCTCGGCGGTGTCCGCGTCCTTGATTCCCAGCACGTTGCGAACACATTCGATCAGCGCGTACTGAAACCCGCCGCAGGTTCCCAGAAACGGCCAGTCGCGACGGCGAGCGAATTCAATGCCTAGCAGCATGCCGTCAAAACTCTTGTACGGGCTGCCCGGCGCTGCCCAAAGGCCGTCAAAACTCTCCAGTTTCTTCTTCGCATCCGGTCCCACCAGGGTAGGCGTCGCGATCCATTCCCCTTGTACCGCGAAATTCAACTGCGCTGCGGCGTGCTGAAGCGACTTCTCAACAGCGGGAAGGGTCGGCGACCTGGGATCATAGTCACCCAGAATTCCAATGCGGACGGGATCGCTCACTGAGTCATTTTAATGGAGAAGTTCATTCGCGCGAGGCGCGGGAGGTGAGATTGCTGGTGCCCTCGGTTGAATACTGGTCTTAAGCGTTGCTCAAGGCAGGCGGGCGGGGGTACTTGCCCCACACCCGCTCAAAATCTCATCCACGGCGGCGACCGCCGTCTCCAGTTCCTCATCCTTGTTGTAGAAGTGCGGAGACATGCGCACTCCGGCCTGGGGACGATAGTCGACCAGGATATCCCGCTTGAGCAATTCGCGGCAAACCTCTTCCGCATCGGGCATGTCGACGGAGACGGTTCCGCCGCGATTTTCGGCGTTGCGGGGCGAATTCACTCGCCATCCCCGCTGTTCCGCCAGTTCGATCAATCGCGCTGTCTGGCGTTTCGATTTCTCTCGAATTCGATCGATGCCCACCTCGGCGATAATCTTCAGCCCGGGGCGGGCCGCCTCCAGTGCCGGAATGTGGGAGGTGCCATTCATGAAGCGAAATGGAGGGTCAGTGTAATGCGTGGGACCAATTTCGAAGCCGAACGGGTTCTGATGCGCGAACCATCCGGTAAACCGGGGCTGAAGTTGTTTCCCCAGGTCGGGACGAACATACAGATAGCCCACGCCCGGACCACCACACAGCCACTTCAAGACGCCGCCGCAGGCGAAATCCACATCCAGCGCTTGCACGTCTACGGGCACCGTACCCAGGGACTGGAAAGTATCCAGCACCACGTGTGCGCCCACATTGTGTGCTTTCTCGATTATCGCCTTGGCGTTCTGGATGTACGCGCTGCGAAAGATCACGTGCGAGATAGGGACGAGCAAGGTTTGTTCGTCAATTGCGTCCAGTAGTCGATCGAGGGGAACGGTGATGCCGTCGTCGGTCGTCACCATGCTCACTCGAGCTCCGTAGGCCCGTTGCGCCTCCCAGAAATACATCACGGAGGGAAAGTTCAGGTCGCTGTAAACGACTTTGTTGCGGTTACCGGAGAAGTCGAAGCACGACGCTACTACTGCCTGGCAGGTGGTCACATTCTGATGGGTCGAAACTGAACCCGACGGCGCATTCATGAGCGCGCCAATTTCGTCGCCGACCTGGGCGGCCAGCATCCACCATCGTTCTTCCCAGGCTCGCACGCCGCGTGTGGCCCAGGTGTCGGCGTAGCCCTTCAATGCGTCGTACACGCCCTGCGGCATCGCTCCCAGGGAATTGCTGATCAGGTAAGTGGTGAGTTCCAGAATGGGGAAACTGGAACGATAGCGTAGAAGCTCATCAGCCATACGAAGCATTGTACTGCGGCTTTGGGCTCGTAAAATCCGGGCCCGTCAGGCAGAAAATTAGTCCGACAACTCTACGACCCCGTAACACATCCAAGCTTCGAACGCGTGGCAGCATGAGGCCACGCGGGTTTGAACAGGAGCGAAATGAGAAACATGAAAATCATCACAAGTATTCTGGGAACAGCAGGACTGCTCTACGCTGGATATATCCTCATCGGGAGTCTGAAGGACGTTCGCCGGTACATCAGAATCAGCACCATGTAGCAGGGTAGACGGAAGTTCACGCCGGAGGTTCCTTCGGAATCCTATTCTTCAACAGGAAATAGGCCGCCGTCAGCACCACCATGTACACGGCTCCGCTGATCAGCGTCAGGTGAGAGTGCCAGCCCGTCTCCACAAACGCCACAATAATGAGGACGAAGCCGAGCGCCGAACCCCATGCTCCGAGCGGTGAGCGCATGGGCAAGGCAGCGAGTTGGCTGTCTGAAAGCTGCTGGCGGAACCTGACATGCGCCGCCAGGGAGACCAGCCAGGCCAGCAGCATTCCGGTCAGGGCCGCGCCCAAAATTGAGACGAAGGCATCCTTCGGAGCCCATTTCTCCAGCACCAGCGCGAGAACGATACCGTATGACGAAGCTAGAAGGGCCAGCCGCGGTGATCCCGCCGCGTTGAGCCGCCCAAGAGCTGCTGGTGCCCATCCCGTACGTGCCAGGGAGAATAGAACACGCGAAGCGGCATAGAGGGCCGCATTCGCTCCCGACAGCGCCGCAGTCAGGATCACAAAGGTCATGATGTGGGGCGCGGCGGGAATATGAGCGTGGCGGAATACCGTTACAAACGGACTCTCCGTGACCCCGGCGCGATTCCACGGCATTACGCCTACGAGAACGATGATCGCTCCCAGGTAAACAGGAGTGAGCACCCCAAAAGTCAGTTTAATGGCACGGGGAATTTCCTTGGCCAAGCGCGACTCTCCTGTGGTGATGGCCACGAACTCGACCCCTCCGAACGTATAAATAGCGAAGCCCATGGCCAGCAAGGGCGCCAGTGCTCCATTGGGCAAGAATCCGCCGTGCGTCGTGTATTGAGGCGCCACGCGGCCGCTCAATAACAGCCCCGCTCCGAGCACAATGAATGCCACGATTGTCACGACCTTGATCATGGCAAACCAGTATTCAAAACGGGCGTAATTCCCAACGCTGCGCAAGTTAATCAGCAACAGCAAGGCTGAGAAGCCGACAACCCAGACCAGTGCGGGAACGGAAGGGAACCAGTAGGCGAGATAGGTTGCGGAAGCCACCAACTCCGCCCCGATGGAGATGGAGATCGCCGCCCAATAGCCGGCGCGGGCGATAAATCCGGCCCACTCATTCAGGTAGAGGTCGCCGTAGACTCCGAAGGAACCCGCAGCCGGATGCGTGCTGCATAGCTCGCCCAGAGCCATGGCCACGGTAAAACTGATGGATGCGGCCAGGATAAAACTCAGGATCACTCCCGGCCCCGCGATTTCGAGAGCCGCCGCCGACCCCAATAACAGGCCGGTTCCGATCGAGCCGCCGACGGCGACCATCGCCATCTGGCCGGCGCCCAACTGGTGACGCAGCCCCTGTTCCTGGTCTACTTCGTTCGCCGCCGGCATTCGGCAGCTATACCAGAAACTCCTTTCCCCGCCAAAGAACTATTCTGCTTGTGACCTTGGTAACCACTGCTGTCCCCGACTTCGTTGCCGCTGCGGGAACCGGCTTCTAAAATCTCACCTGGGTTACTCCGCACACTACCCGTGTCTCATGCCAGACCCGACGAAGCGAATGGACCGAGCCGAGATTGCCCGCCGCGTGGAACGCGCCGAAAAGCTTTTGCAGAAGGGCAAGACCGTTGACGCCCTGGACGAGTACATGCAAGTCCTGGCTGAAGACCCTCAAAATGACAACGTGCGCCAGATGGCGGCTGATCTATACCTTTCCCTGCAGCGCACTCCGGAAGCGGTAAAGCTGCTGGGGGAGTTGTTCGAGCGGCAGGTCGAGGCCGGAGAAAACACTCGCGCCAGTCTCACCTATAAGAAGCTCGCCCGTTACATTACCCCGACCAGCATCCAGAGAGTCCACTTCGGGCAAATCCTGGAGAGTTCGAACCGGAAGCTCGCCCTCGAAACCTATGAGAACGCGCTGGAAGAGCTGACCAAGAACGGTCGTCCGCAGGACTGTGTGGTGGTGCTCAAGCGCATGGTCGCGCTCGATCCCGGAGAAAAGAACCTTCTGAGACTGGGAGAGGTCTCTTCAAAGGCGGGTGACAAGCAGGGAGCAGCAGGAGCCTTTCACAAGTTAGCCGAGATGACGGAAGCGTCCGGCGGCAACGCCGCGCAGTGGTTTGAGCGCGCCTATGCCGAGGATCCCAGCGATGTGACCATCGCCCTCGGATACGGCAAGAGCCTGATGGCGCAAGGTCAGGTGGGAGCCGCGATATTTGTACTGGAACCGCTGGCCAAAGCGGAAGGCGCGGCTCTGGAGACGCGCGAGACTTACGTGAAGGCGCTCTTGTCCGCCAACCGGCTGAACGATGCGGAGCCCCTGGTCTGGCAACTGTTTCAGCAGAATCCATCACGCCAGCAGCAGGTCGTGGACCTGATCGGACTGTTGGTGGATGCGCAGCAGGACGCGGAAGCGGTGGCGTTGGCGCGCAAGCTCGAGCAATTCCAGCGCAATCGCGGAGACCGCCGCGCTTTCGTCGCGATGATGCAGGATGTCGCCGCCAAACATCGCAGTTCGCCCGACCTTCTGGAGTTCATGAGCGAGCTGTTCAACGCCTCCAACCGGGAAGGCGACTATTGCCAGACTCTGCTCAAGCTCTTCGATCTGCACTGCGGCATGGGAAGCTACGCCAAGGCCGCCGAGTGTCTGGATCGGGCCGCCGACGTGGACGCCTACGAGCCCGGCCATCAGAAGCGCCTCGAAATGCTGCGCGGAAAAATCGACGAAAACCGGTTCCGCGTAATTGCATCGCGCTTCACCAGCATGGCGAAGGTTGCCGAACCGGCGAAAACCGGCCCCACGCTGGGCGCTGCTGCTCTGCAGGATTTAATGTTACAAGCCGAGATCCTGGTGCAGTACGGGATGCGCTCCAAGGCGATCGAGCGCTTGCAGCGAATCCAGGAGCTATTCCCACGAGAAGAGGAACGGAATCAGGACCTGCAGCAGTTGTATCTGGCGGCGGGCATGAATCCGCACTATGCGGACTCGGCGGCGCTCCCGCCCGCACCAGCCAGCGCTGGGTCAAAACCGGCCGCGCCCGCTCCGCCCGTTCCCGCCCGGGCGCCGGCGTCTGACTCCGCCGATGTCAATAGCTTTACCAAAGTTGCCGAAATCACTCGAAAGCTTTACCGCCAGACCAATGCCGACGCGGTCATGTCCACCGCGGTGAACGAAATCGGAGCGCAATGGAAGCTGAGCCGATGCATTGTTGCCATGCGCAAGCCGGGAATGGTGCCCAACGGCATCAAGGAATATCTTGGCGAAAACATAAAAAGCGGGGAACCCAAGACTCTGAGCAAGCTGGTGATCGCGGTGCAGGATATCGTGATCAGCCTTGGAACTTTGACCATCACCGATGCCCCCGCGGCGCCCGAACTGCATGAACTTCGCGAAGTGGTGGCTGAACTGGGCATCACATCGCTGCTGGCGCTGCCGCTGAGCGACGGGCAGGATCAGATGGGAGTGCTCCTGCTGATTCAGAACACGGCTCGCGGCTGGCACTCCGGCGATATCATCGTGCTCAAGACCATCGGCGAGCAGGTCGTAATCGCGCTGAACAATGCCGGCCTGCGCCGCCTGGTCAAGAGTTTGTCGGTCACCGACGAGCAATCGGGACTGCTTAAGCGCGCTTCCTATCTGGATCTGTTGATGGCCGAAACCCGGCGCGCCGTGCAGCAGAGCACACCGGTGACGGTGGCGCTGATGCAGTTTGGCAAAGGCTCGGCGATGGCGAAGGAGCACGGCGAAAAAGCTGTCGAAGCGGCGATGCAGAAGATCGGCCAGCTCTTTGCGGCTAACATCCGCCAGAACGACCTTGCCTTCCGCTACGAGATGACCACGATCGCGCTGGTTCTGGGAGAGACACAGGAGAAAGAAGCCCTGATGGCGGTGGAGAAGCTGCGCAAACTGCTCGCCGAAGTAAAACTTTCCGACGAGATTCTTCCCTTTAGCGCCGGGCTGGCGGAAGCGGTCGTGCGCCAGCAGTTCGATCCCGCGGATATCGTCACCGAAGTCATCAATCGCGCCGATATGGCGTTGGATACGGCGGTCGGCCAGGGCATGGGCCGGATCGTCAGCCTGGCTCCGTCAATCGCGTCGGCCGCAGTCGCGTAATTGGTCGAAGCCTTTCTCGGCGTTCTTAGGGGATTTTCTCTGCGTCCTTTGCGGTTAAGAGCTTTTAAACCTTTGACCGCAAAGTACGCAAAGAACGCAAAGAAGAGCAATGACTGGATGTGGCAAAGACTCCTTTCCCGCTGATAAACTCACAAGCCTTATGGAAATCAAAAAGGTCGGCGTGCTGGGCTGCGGCCTGATGGGCTCCGGCATTGCGCAAGTTGCGGCTACGGCAGGTTTCGATGTCACCGTGCTTGAAGTCGAACAGAAATATCTCGATAAAGGTTTTGCCGGGATTGAGAAGTCGCTGGCCAAATTCGCCGAGAAGGGCACGATCAAGGAGACGCCGCAGGCCATCCGTGCGCGCCTGAAGGGCACCACCAACCAGAAAGACCTGGCGGACTGCGACATCGTCATCGAGGCTGTGATCGAAAATCTCGATGAAAAAAAGAAGATGTACGCCGCGCTCGACGGCATCGTGAAGAAAGACGCTATCTTCGCCTCGAATACTTCTTCTATTTCGATTACCGAACTCCTGACTTCGACTAAGCGCCCCGAGCGCTTCATTGGTCTGCACTTTTTCAATCCCGTGCCACTGATGAAACTGGTCGAAGTGGTGCGCACCATCGCGACCGCAAGCGAGGTTTATGAAACGGCTTACGAGTTCGGCGAGAAGCTGGGCAAAGTTCCGGTCCGCACCAGCGACAAGACCGGATTCATCGTGAACCGCCTGCTGGTGCCGTATCTGCTCGACGCCATCCGCGCCTACGAAGAAGGCATAGGCTCGATCGACGACATCGACAACGCCATGAAACTGGGCTGCGGCTATCCCATGGGGCCCTTCACCTTGCTGGATTTTGTCGGCCTCGACACAACCTACTACATCACGCATGTGATGTATGACGAGTTCAAGGAACGCCGCTTCGCTTCGCCGCCCCTGCTGAAACGGCTGGTGATGGCGGGCTGGTACGGGCGGAAGTCGGGCAAAGGATTTTACGACTATTCGGACCCGGGCAATCCGAAGCCGAACCGGTTGTAAACTTCTGGCCACGGATGTACGCGGATCAACACGGATTATTTTTTTGATTTGTCATCCTGAGCGCAGCGAAGGACCTGTGCATGTTCGATGATGTCTGCAAAATACGTAGGTCCTTCATTTCGCTCAGAATGACAACATCTGAGTGTGACTTGATAGGAATCCGAAATTGAAGTCGCCATCGAAACTCCGGCCCAAGGCGCTCGAAGGCAAACTCAACGCCAAAGGAAACCGCTTTGCCGTTGTGGTGTCGCGCTTCAACGCGTTCATCACGGACCGATTGCTACAGAGCGCATTCGACGGGCTGATGCAATGCGGCGCCACAACGAAGGACATCAAGATTGTTCGCGTTCCCGGCGCTTTCGAAATTCCCTCCGCCGCGCGCACACTCGCCGAAACTAAAAAATACGACGCCATCGTCTGCCTCGGCTGCCTGCTGCGTGGCGACACCGCTCACTACGACGTCATCGTTAACGAAGTAGCCCGCGGCATCGGGCAATCCGCGCAGGAGACGGGCGTGCCGCACGCCTTCGGCGTCCTCACCTGCGAAAACCTGGAGCAGGCCATCGATCGCGCCGGTCTGAAGATGGGCAACAAAGGTCTTGAGGCGGCGCTGGCGGCGGTGGAAATGGCAAATCTTAAAGCAGTCGTCAGTCGTCAGTCGTCGGTCGTCAGCAAAGCTGTCAGCTCTCAGCTGTCAGCTCTCAGCAAAAAGCAAAACGCCAAACCGAGGGCTCGTCCTGCGAAACGCAGATCCAAACAGTGACTTCATCGGTTGTACACTGATAGCTGAAAGCTGAGAGCTGACAGCTACCCATGGGTACCCGCCGCAAATCTCGTGAACTCGCCTTGCAGATGCTTTTCCAGGGTGATATGGGCAAGCAGACTCCCGACGAGGTCAGGCAAACATTTTGGCGGGAGCGGGGTGACGTGGGCGCCGATGTGCAAAGCTTTGCCAACGATCTGTTCCGGGTAGCGACCGGGCGAGCCAGCGAAATTGATGGCCTGATTGAAGGTCACGCCGAGCACTGGCGCATGGAACGCATGGCCGCGGTTGACCGCAACCTGTTGCGCGCATCGGTCGCGGAGTTGCTAGCCTTCCCCACTACGCCCCGCGCCGTGGTTATCAATGAAGCCCTGGAAATCGCGCGCAAGTTCTCCAGCCCGGAGTCGGTGCAATTTATCAACGGCGTCTTGGACAGCGTGGGCAAGGAATTGGAAAAGGCAAAAGCGTAAACCCCAGGGGCTAAAGCCCTTGTCCCTATTTGGCTCCTTGCGGCACGGCTGAAGCCGTACCCTTCCCAAAACAATTTTTGGCTAGCTTGGCAGGCCAACGACCAGAGACCAACGACGAACGACCAACGACTGCCCTTAAGGTTTCACCGCGATCAAATCCGGATTGCACGCGAAGGTTGTCCCCGAGCAAAGGCCGTTTTCCAGGGTTGTGGTATTCGGGGGGAACGAGATTTGCTCGATGTCGCCGCCGCTCTGCGTGTCGAGGACATGCACCTGGCCGTCGCCGGCCGCGATGTAGAGAAAATTTCCGTTCGCTGTGAGGGAAGCCTGGAGCGGAACCGCGTTTCCGGACAGGGGAATGGCGGAAGAAGTCTGGTTGCCGACGTTGAACACCAACACACTGCCCAGATTGTTGGCAAGGATATAGGCTCGACTGCCGTCTTGCGAAATGATGAGCTGCCTGGGAACAAAGCTGCCCTGACCCAGATTGAACGACTGCACCGTGTTACTGATGGGAGGGGAACAGCCGACCGGTGTGGTATTCACATTGATTACATCGATGCCGGGCGAGTCCACCGCCAAAACCTGCGAGGCATTGGGCAAGGTCTTGATGAAGGCCGGCGTCGCCGGAGTGCTGACGGTGCTGGCCTGCGTATTCGTGCAAGTAGTGTGCACCACAACCCCCGACGGAATACCGCCGGCCAGGTAGGCGAAAGCACCGTTGGCAAGAAACGATATGTCCACCGCGGGCGCGCCCAGCGCCACCGACTTCAAGGCCTCCACCGTGGAATATACGTACAGAGTGCTTCCCGCCACGATATAAGCCTTCAGATTGTCAGGCGAGTAGTCGGCAGCCGTAGCCCCCGCAATCGGCAAAATCACCGAGGTACTGGTGGTGGTATCAAAAACGAAGACCTGATTGGGAGTCGAGACCGTGTCGGAAACGATCACTTTCTTGCCGTCTGGAGAAATCGTCAACACCTTCCCGGTTACCGATTTGAATTCAGAGACCGTGGGTGGGGTGGCGACCGTAACCTCCATCAGCCCCCGGCTTCCTAAGAATCCAAAATCCGTTCCCATATAGGCTTTCGCACCCTGCCGGTCAAAGACCAGAGAGTTCGGCGTGGCCGGCAGTCTGACCGTCGCGCCCACGGTGTTGTTTGGAGTTGTGATCGGAATCAGGCTGCTGACGCAACCGTCGGTGGTGGCGCAGTTCCCGGCGGCAGAAATGCCGGTGCTGGACACGTAGATCGTGTCAGTGGTCGTGGTGGTTGTCGTACTCGAAGCGGTGACCACCAGGTCGACCACGCTTTCCGGATAGATCGGCAACAGCGGCTTAATTCCGATATTGCACGTTGGTGGCGCGCAAGAGGCGATCACGCTCGAGCCTCCGGCCTTGGTAGTGGTAACTACGCCCGTGGTGCTTACTCCTACGGTTGAAGGGTTCGACGAGCTCCAGGTCAAAGGAATCTCGGTGATGGTGTTTCCCTGAGTGTCGAGCACGGTTGCCGTGACCGTCTTCCCAGTCCCCGAAAGTACGCTGATGGAATTGCTGTTACTCCCGGTAACGGCGAGCGTAATCGATTGGACAGCGCAGGTGCTGAAATCCAGAGGCTGGCTGTTCACGTTGCTGGCGCTGGCAAATATCGACGCTAGTCCCGGAGTATGGGCCAAAACCTGCGCTTGCCCAATCAGAAGTCCGCTCACCGGTGTGGTCTCGGTTGCAGCCGAGACCGTCGCCACGTCGGACGGAATTACCTGCCAGGCGAAGGGCCCGACACTGGCCGTGATATCCAGACCGCGGCTGAGGGCAGTAGCCTGATAGTTGAATATTTGGCCCTTGGAAAAACAGGGGCCGAGGGGCGGAGTCTGGCCTGGAATCGCGCTCACCACAATTTTGTCGATGTGCTGATGCACGTACACCGTGGTGGGTGGACTGCTGACGCCGCTGGCCGTGGCAGTCACTTGGGCCATTCCCACCGGACCCGGAGTGCAGATCTGCGGGGTGGTCAGCGAATCCCAGGTGCCGGCACAGGCATTGCCGTTGGTGGCCACGGTTAAGACTGCGGTATTGCTGGAAAGGAAGGTCACGGGAGTCGTGACGGTCGCGTTCTTGACGTCGCGGGGAGTTGCAGTAAAGGTCTGAGTAGTACTGCCAGTGTCCAGGGAAACAGCGGTGGACGGGGCCAGACCGATGTTTGCCGGAACCGGGAAAGAAGTAGCGTTGGTCGGACTACCGCTGCTGCAACCGGTCAGGGTAACGATCAAACCAACGATGATAAGGACAAACACAACCCGGACTGAGACGGACCACCTACCCATGCACCCTCCCCGCCCCTCGCGACTCACGGGGCGAGACTGTCTGCTCCTGGAAAAATCCAAGTGTAGAGGCTAGAATTTTTTTCAGCAAGTTGAGCCGTTATGCGGGCGTCCGAGCCCGCAGGCGAAATCCCGAGCACAGCGAGGGATCTCTTTAGTGGCGAATTTTACGAATCCGAAACCTGAAGGCTCCAATATCTGAAATTCGTCAACTCACGACGCGAAATTCGTCAATTTCACGTCAGCCCGCCATTCCTCATCTGATGCAACCCACAGCCATTGACGATGTGCGCCGCAAGTTGCTATATTTATAGAGTTCCGCGAGTAAGTCTGGCTTACCTGTGAGCGGTGGTTTTTGTCCGCTGCGCTTGTGCGCGTGTGGAAAGACCCCGAAAAATGCAGTTGAGCTTTAGCCGTACATGTCGCCGGGAATTTACATTGATCCGGAGACACCCTCGCTGAAATGCCCTGCGAACACCTTTCACCAGTTGGAAGGCTATGCCGGGCAGTGCTGACGAAACGGAGCAACTCCTGGACTCGAGAGTTGGACTTGAGAGTTCAGGCCTGGGGCCACCGTCGGCAGCGTTAGTCTGAACGGGAAACCGAAATCTCTCGCCGGTGCGGTTGTGCGGTGGGAATCATGGTTGGCGACTCCGTCATCCAGCCCCTGAATGCGGGGAAAGCATAAAGCGGCGTTTTTCCGCGGGCGTGCGCCTGTGTGGGCCACGAGCGGGGAACCACGACTGAGGAGCACCAGGAAAAAGCATGCCTACTTTCAATCAATTGGTGCGAAGCGGCCGCAAGCGGCCGCGGTACAAGACAGCCAGCCCGGCCTTGCAGGGATGTCCGCAAAAACGCGGTGTGTGTACCCGCGTCTACACGCAGACCCCCAAGAAGCCGAACTCGGCCCTGCGAAAAGTCGCGCGCGTCCGCTTGACCAATGGAATTGAGGTTACGACCTACATTCCCGGCGTCGGACACAATCTGCAGGAGCACTCGATCGTGTTGATTCGCGGCGGCAGGGTGAAGGATCTTCCGGGCGTTCGCTATCACGTGATTCGCGGCACGTTGGACGCGGTAGGCGTTGCCGGCCGCAAACAAAGCCGTTCGAAGTACGGAGCCAAGCGGCCCAAGGCGTAAGAAAGTCGTTGGTCATTGGCCCTTGGTCGTTGGCCAACAACAAAATCCTTGCCGCCGAAGCGGTTCGGAATGACAAAAGTTTGTAAGGTAAAGTTGGGCTGAGAGCTGACAGCTGAGAGCTGACAGCTAAGAGCCAGGAGCTAGAAGCTGAATGCCTCGAAAAGGATATATCGCCAAGCGGACAGTGGAGCCCGATCCGGTCTACGGGTCGGACCTGGTGACTAAGTTCGTCAACTCCATGATGTGGCAGGGCAAGAAGAGCACGGCGGAAGGCATCTTTTATGAAGCCTTGACCAAGCTCCAGCAAAAGGGCGGCGATGAGCCCCTGAAGCTGTTCAAGAAAGCGGTGGAGAACGCCAAGCCGCTGCTCGAAGTGAAGAGCCGCCGCGTGGGTGGCGCCAACTACCAGGTTCCGGTGGAAGTGAACGCCGACCGGCGCACCTCGCTGGCCATCCGCTGGCTGATTACGTATTCGCGTGGACGCGCGGAAAAGGGCATGGTCGACAAGCTGAGTAACGAATTGCTCGATGCCAGCAACAACCGCGGGGCCGCGATCAAGAAGAAGGAAGATGTGCACCGTATGGCCGAGGCCAATAAAGCCTTCGCCCATTATCGGTGGTAGAAGAGCAGCTCTTAGCCGTTAGCCCTTAGCCTTTAGCCAAGGCGAAGGGGTTCAAGCTAAGAGCTAATGGCTAAAGGCTAAAACCTGAATCCCGTGAGTACTGGTACCAATATTGCCGGCGAACAAGAGTCTCGCAAGGAAGAGAAGAAAAAAGCTGTGTCCAGAACAGTCCCATTAGAACGGTGCAGGAACATCGGCATTATGGCCCACATCGATGCCGGCAAGACCACTACCACCGAACGCATTCTTTTCTATACCGGAAAGACGCATCGCATCGGAGAGGTCCACGAAGGCACTGCCACCATGGATTGGATGGAGCAGGAGCAGGAGCGCGGCATCACCATTACCTCCGCCGCTACAACCTGCACTTGGCGCGACATTCGCATTAATATTATTGATACGCCTGGACACGTGGATTTCACCGCTGAAGTGGAGCGGTCCTTGCGTGTTCTGGATGGTGCCGTGGCAGTGTTTGACGCGGTCCACGGAGTGCAGCCGCAATCGGAAAAAGTCTGGCGTCAGGCTGATAAATACGGCGTGCCGAGAATTTGTTTTATCAACAAAATTGATAAGATGGGCGCCGATTTCGAGCATGCTGTCGATACCCTCCGCAAACGCCTCAACGCCAAACCCGTCGCGATCCAAATTCCAATCGGACAGGAAGACAAGTTCAAAGGCGTGGTCGACCTCATCGAGATGAAGTCGATTATCTGGCAGGACGACACCATTGGTGCCGAGTACATCACCGGCGAGATTCCGGCCGAACTGCAGAAAAAAGCGGAAGCGTTCCACACCGCGCTGGTCGAGACCGTCGCTGAAAATGACGACGAGATGCTGCACAAGTTCCTCGAAGGCGAGACCATTTCCGCCGCGGAACTGCGCGCCTCGCTGCGCAAATCAACCATTGCGTTGAAGGTGTTTCCGGTCGTAGTGGGGACGGCGTTCAAGAACAAAGGCGTGCAGCCGCTGCTCGATGCGGTCGTGGATTATCTGCCATCGCCAATCGACGCGGGAGAGGTCAAAGGCATCAACCCGGACAACGGTGAAGTGATCACCCGCAAACCGGCCGACAGCGAGCCGTTTTCCGCGCTGGCCTTTAAGATCATGGCGGATCCGTTCGTCGGCCAGTTGACCTTTATTCGTGTCTACTCCGGCCAGCTCAAGTCCGGAGACTCGGTGTTGAACGCAGGTCGCGGACGCAGCGAGCGTATTGGCCGTCTGCTCAAGATGCACGCCAACAAGCGTGAAGACATCAACGAAATTCTGGCGGGCGATATCTGCGCTGCCGTCGGCCTGAAGAACGTTTCCACCGGCGACACTATCTGCGATGAAAAACATCCCATCGCTCTCGAAAACATTACCTTCGCGGTTCCCGTGATTTCGGTCGCGGTCGAACCCAAGACCAAGGCCGACCAGGAAAAAATGGGCATGGCGCTCTCCAAGCTGGCCCAGGAAGACCCCACCTTCAAGGTTCACACTGACCCCGACAGCGGGCAGACCATCATCAGCGGTATGGGCGAATTGCATCTGGAAATCATCGTCGATCGCATGATGCGCGAGTATAAAGTCGAAGCCAACGTGGGCAAGCCGCAGGTGGCGTATCGCGAAACCATTCGCCGCAAGTCGGAAGCGGAGGGCAAGTACATCCGCCAGACCGGCGGCCGCGGCCAATATGGACACGCCAAGATTCGCATCGAGCCCAATGAGCCGGGCAAGGGTTACGAATTCATCAACGAAGTGGTCGGCGGATCGGTGCCCAAGGAATACATCAAGCCCATCGATCAGGGCATTCAAGAGGCGCTCGAGGGCGGAATCCTGGCTGGCTATCCCATGGTCGACGTGAAAGTGGAGCTCTACGACGGCAGCTATCACGATGTTGATTCGAACGAAATGGCATTCAAGATCGCGGGTTCGATGGCCTTCAAAGAGGCTGCCCGCAAGGCTTCTCCGGTGCTGCTGGAGCCGGTGATGGCGGTCGAAGTAGTGACCCCGGAAGATTACGCCGGCGTCATCATGGGCGACCTGAGTTCGCGCCGGGGGCGGATTGAAGGCATGGAGCATCGCGCCGGTTCGCAGGTGATCAAAGCCATTGTGCCGCTGGCCGAAATGTTCGGCTACGCCACCCACATGCGGTCGAGCACCCAGGGCCGGGCCGAGTACTCGATGCACTTCGCGCGCTATGAAGAAGTGCCGCGCAGCGCGGCGGACGAGATCATCGGGCGTTCTCAGGGGCCCAAGCGGTAACAGATTGTGTCGGCCAGCCCCGAAGGGGCGAAATATTACAGCCCAGGGCGTAAGCCCCGGGTAGGCGAGCGTGAGATTGAACGCGGGCGAGGGCGCCCGCGCCACACGAGCAAAGTAACGGAGCTAGGAAATGGCGAAAGAGAAATTCGAGCGTAATAAGCCGCATTGCAACGTGGGGACGATTGGGCACATCGATCATGGCAAGACCACGTTGACCGCGGCCATCACCAAGGTGTTGCAGAAGCACAAC
>Ga0075021_10000162_pt1 | contig 36218 bp, 34 predicted proteins | sample ColStrG_CSR_2012_FD_72749 | JGI IMG/M metagenome (GOLD analysis project Ga0075021, IMG submission 72749) | Freshwater sediment microbial communities in response to fracking from Pennsylvania, USA - Cold Stream Run_MetaG_CSR_2012 | ecosystem: Environmental > Aquatic > Freshwater > Creek >...
CTCCCCTCCCACCCCGTATACTTACAGCCCGCATGAAGGTTGTGGTCATCATTCCGGCGGCTGGGCTGGGGACGCGTATGGCGCCGGCTTCCGATGCCACGGGCAAGAAGCTCGCCGCGTCCAAGCAGTTCTTCGAACTGGGCGGAACACCGATTCTAATTCACACCCTGCGCAAGTTCGACGCCCACGCCGAGGTCTCGGAAATCTACATCGCGCTGCGGGCCAACGAGATTGCGGGCTTTCGGGTTCGCCTGCAACAGGAAGCTGGAATGGGGACGGGGAAGAAAGTTGAACTGGTGGAAGGAGGCGAGCATCGCCAGCAATCCGTCGCTCATGCCCTGGCGGAGGTGGCTGCGGCGCCGGATGACATTGTGCTGGTTCACGACGCGGTTCGCCCTTTCGTGACTGGGGAAATCATTCACGAGGTAATCGAGGCCGCCCGCAAATATGGCGCCGCCATCGCCGGAATGCCGGCCATGGACACGATCAAGCAGGTGGAACGCACCTCCGAGGGCGCTCTCATCACGACAACTGTGCCCCGCGAGCGCGTGGTCATGGCACAAACGCCGCAGGGTTTTCGCTATAGTGTGCTCAAGAAGGCGTTCGACGAAGCTACATCTGACGGATTTCTGGGTACCGACGAGGCGTCGCTGGTCGAGCGTTCGGGACATCCAGTGGCAGTGGTCATGGGTTCGCCACGAAACATCAAGATCACCACTCCATCAGATATGGAACTGGCAGAGTTCTTCCTGAAACGGTAAGGCGGCCACGGATTTTCACGGATTCCACGGATAAAACCTTTTGAGCTTGTACACTGCATTCATGAGTGGCGGACCTGTCGGCTTGAAGCACGCCGAATTGACAGAGACAATCATCGGAATCTTTTTCGATGTTTACAACGAGCTCGGCTACGGTTTCCTGGAATCTGTTTACGAAGAATCTCTTGCGATCGCACTTTGCGAAGCGGGTTTGACGATCGCGCGACAAGTGCCCATACCGGTTTGGTTTCATGGCCAGAACGTCGGCCAGTTCCGAGCAGACATCCTGGTGGCATCCTCAGTCTTGCTCGAACTAAAGAGTGCGCGGACTCTCGAAGCAGCCCACGAAGCCCAATTGCTTCACTATCTGAAGTCGACCCAGATCGAGATTGGCCTGCTGCTGAACTTTGGCGCCCGCCCTCAGTTTCGCCGGCTCCTGTTCGATAATGTAAGAGAGAAAATCCGAGAGAATCCGTGCGAATCCGTGGCTAAGGTTTCCGCATGAAGATTGGCTACGGCTGGGACTCTCACGAATTCAAGCGCGGTATTCCGCTCATGATTGGCGGCGTCGCGTTACCGCACTCGAAAGGCCTGGGCGGCCACTCCGACGGTGACGTGCTTCTGCATGCCATCACTGACGCCTTGCTGGGCGCGATCGCGGCCCCCGACATCGGTTCGCTCTTTTCCCCCTCCGACCCGCGATGGAAGGGCGCAGACTCGACGCTGTTCCTGGCGGAAGCGCTCAACCGCGTAGGCGCAGCGGGCTACGCCGTGGTCAATATGGACTCGACCCTTATTCTGGCTGAGCCCAAGATTGGTCCGCACGCGGCCGCTATTCGCGCGCGGGTTGCCGGACTGCTGGGAATTCCAGAGGACTGCGTGGGGGTGAAGGCCAAGACCCCCGAGGGCATGGGAACCGACAACGCCGCCATCGCACATGCCGTCGTACTACTGGAGAAAGTCGCGCTGGCGAAAAATAAGAAAACGACCCGGCGAGCAGAAACTGGAAGAACCAGAAAATAATCTTCCCGGTTGAAGGGAAACAATCCTTCAATGCATCTCAAACTCTCCCACCAGCTTGCCATGTCTCGCGCGTGCCGCTTCCACCAGCGCGCGGAAGATGGCCCGCGAGGCCTCGTCACCTTCCACCGAACGTTCAGGATGCCATTGCACGGCCAGTACGAAATGATCGGGAGAAGTGCCTTCCAGGGCCTCGACGATCCCATCCTTCGAACAACGAGCCACAATACGCAACCCATCGCCGGCGACTTCGGCAGCCTGGTGATGGCTGGAATTGACCTCCACGGAAAGGGTATTTCTTTCCGAAGCCCTGGCGCTCGCGGCCACGATCGCGCCGAGACTTGAGTTTGCATCTACTTCGACGGTATGCGCGATCGGTACGGTCTTTCCCGCCTCATGATTGACTGGCGACTCAATGTGCTGCAGCAGGGATCCGCTGCGATACACATTGAGGATCTGCAGGCCGTAACAAATGCCAAGCACGGGCTTGCGCATGTTGTAGGCGTCCTGCAACAGTAGTTCATCGACGGTATCGCGCTTGGGATCGGCTGGCGCGGTGTTGGGATCCCTGGGCGCATCGTACTTCGCTGGATCCACATCGGCTTTGCTGCCCGGCAAGACGACCGCGTCGCAACGCTCGATCAGCTTCATGACTTCCTCCGGCGAGCGATCCAGCGGAATCCGTACCGGCACTCCGCCCGCCATCTCAATGGCGTGCAAGTATTGCGGCAAGGCCCGCTCGGCATACTCAGTATCTCCGGAGTGGGGAACAGGGATAGCGATGCGCGGTGGCATGAAAGTGATTGTAGCGCTTGAGGAGTTCGATGTAGCGACGGGCGGCTGCGGCCGCCAAATCTAAAATCTACATCTAATATCTACCATCTCCAATCTCCAATCCACATGGTCATCGAGCCAACTGGTCGAGTGCCGCAATCACGCGCTGATCTTGTTCCGCGAACACGGTTCGCAAATCCAGGAGCACGCGGCCTTCTTCCACTCGCGCGACAATCGGCGGATCCGAGGCGCGCAGGCGCGCGGATAGTTCGTCGGCGCTCAGGCCTCCGCAACTTATCGCCAGCAGACGAGTGGGCAACACCGCCGAGGGGGCTGCGCCGCCGCCGATCACGGATTCTCCGTCAACCACCTTCACGGCCAGCTTCGATGACCGCGTTTTCGCGGCGACAGCTTCCGCCCGTTTGCCGATTTCGTCTTTGGACAAATGCATCATGCGCATGGCGGGAATTGCATCGTAGTCCCGCTTCACGTACGCGAGCAGAGTGGCTTCAAGCGCGGCGTAGGTCAGTTTGTCCACGCGCAAGGCACGAAACAGGGAATTTGAACGCATTCGGGCAATCAGGTCGCTGCGGCCGCTCAGTATGCCCGCCTGGGGCCCGCCCAGCAGCTTGTCTCCGCTGTAGCTGACCACATCAACGCCCGCCTGCAGGCTATCGAGCACACCCGGTTCTCCTCTCACTCCGACGGAATTCAGATCGAAGAGTGCACCGCTACCCAGATCTTCCATCAGGGGAATTTTTCGCTCGCGTGCCAGCGCACTGAGTTCGTGGATCCCCGGCTGCTCGGTGAATCCGGTAATTTCAAAATTGGAGCGGTGGACCCGCAGCAACAACCGGGTCTTTTCATTGATGGCTCGCTCGTAGTCGCTCACCCGGGTACGGTTCGTAGTGCCGACCTCGCGCAGGGTAGCGCTGGATTTCGCCATGACGTCCGGAATGCGAAACGATCCCCCGATCTCGACCAGTTCTCCGCGCGAGACGATGACTTCCCCGCCTTCGGCCAACGTGTTCAAGGCCAGCAGAACGGCGGCTGCGTTGTTGTTGACCACGATGGTGGAAATATCAGATGTGGCGCGGGCGCCCTCGCCCGCGTGTCCTTGATTCAACAGATTGTGGAATAACCGATCTACATGAACATCCCGCTTGCCCCGCTCGCCGGTCTCAACCTCGAACTCCAGGTTCGAATATCCAGAGGAAGCGTCGCGTACGTGCTCCAGCGCGGAAGCCGCCAGCGGCGCGCGCCCCAGATTGGTGTGCAGGATCACGCCGGTCGCATTGATAACCGTCCGCAGCGAAAAGCTCAGCGACTGGCGGAGTTGCCGCTCGATGGCGCTGAAGATACCGGAAAGGGCAAGATCAACACCGGTTGGGTCCAATCGCGCAGAAGCAATTTCAGCTCGCAGGCGGGCGAGCACGATCCGGGCAGCATCGGTAACGGCTGCCTTGCCTTCGCTGGAAACGATTGCAGCCAAGTCGCGGCTTTGCAGTAACTCATCCACAGAGGGAAGCTTGCGGTAGAGATCGGTTTTGGACGGCACGGGCACTGGCGAAGATTATCCCATCCAATGAACTGGAGGCAAAACGTTCAGTTTGAGCAGGGCGCAGTGTCAAGGTTTGGATGGACATGGTTTTCATTGCGTCCTTCGGGCCAACTCTGCGATCTTTGCGGTTAAAATCTTTGGCTGGAAAGCAAGGAAGGGACTTAGTCGGACCGCTGAAGAACCGCCGAGCTTTCGCTCGGCCTGGACGGGTCTGAGACCCGTCCCCACACGGGCAGAGGTAAACAACGGCCCGGCCGTGGACAAGGGCACGGCCGAAGTCGTGCCCTTGCCAATCCTTGCCAAGCACCCTACCGCCCTACAATCTTGCTCTTCAGGCCGGCGATTGCATTGATCACTTCTCCCTGTTCGCGCGCCGGTACCTTGAACTTGTTCAGCGTGTCGGTCAGGGCTTTTACCGAGATGGTCCAGTCCTCTTCGGTGATGTTCAGGCCGGTGTGCGCCGTCTCCATGTCGCGTCCGGTGTACTTGCACGGACCACCGGTGGCTACGCAAAGAAAGTCCACGACATGCTGCCGGACACGAATCTTGGAATCGGTGCTCAGTCCTACGAAAAAGCGCCCCTCTTTGGGGTCGGTGGCGAGGCGGCCGATGAACTCGTCGGTCACCGCGGCCAGGGCGTCATAGCCGCCCAGGCGCTTGTAGAGGGAATCTTGCGCTGCGGCAGCCTGAGGCGCAGCCGGAAGAGGAACGGCGAGAGTGTGCAATGCGCTGGCCGGGATGAAGCCAAGCAGCAGCGCCACCAACAGGGAATGCCGAAAAGTTCTTGGCATGGTGGATCTTCTCCTTAGTCAACAGGGATGTGGTTTCTTGGGCCCACCTCAAATACGAGAGAGAATAGATTCCGGATTTATGGGGCGGCTGTCAACCGGAAGGGTGAGGTTGGTTTGTGTGGCGCGGGCGCCCCGCCCACGAAAGGCTGGGGGCAAAGATGGTGGCTGGTATTTTTGAGGGAGGACGGCCTCTCGGTTCAGAAAACAGCTTGGGATCACCCGGCTATCAAAAGCAACTTCAAAGGCCGCGGGCCGGGGCTCCTTCGACTCCGCTCAGGACAGGTCCGCGCCACACGGGCAAAACCTAGCCTACCTCCACCAGGCCGTATGTTTTTTGCCAATGCGACCGCATGTGGCGGATGGCACGATCGATGTCTTCTTTTGAGACTTCTTCGTTGGGACCGGCCAGCACTGCGGCGGCCTCGCGTTTGGCGGCTTCCAGCAGCTGGCGGTCGCGTATCAGGCTGGCTACCTGAAAACTCGGCATTCCAGCCTGGCGGGTGCCAAAGAACTCGCCCGGCCCGCGAAGTTCGAGATCGAGTTCGGCGATCTGGAAGCCGTCGGTGGTGCGGACCATGGCGTCGAGGCGGCGTTCGCCGTCCTCGGAAATCTTTCCTCCGGTCATGAGGACGCAAAAAGATTTAGCCCCGCCGCGGCCGATGCGCCCGCGAAGCTGGTGCAGTTGCGACAACCCGAAGCGTTCCGCGTGTTCGACGACCATCACAGTGGCATTGGCAACATCGACCCCGACTTCGATTACCGTCGTGGAGACCAGAAGGTCCAGATCGCCTTTCTGAAACTGCCGCATGACGTCTTCCTTCTGATCAGGCTCCAGGCGGCCGTGCAACAAGCCGACCCGCAGGTCGGGAAAGGTCTTCTTGCTCAACTCCCGGTACATTTTGGTGGCGGCTTTGAGCGCGGTTTCTTCGTTCTCTTCGATCACGGGATAAACGACGTAGGCCTGGTGTCCGGCGGCGATCTGCTTGCGCACGAATTGCCAGACCTCGTCGGCCCGGTCGTCAGACACCCGGCGGGTCACGATGGGAGTGCGGCCGGGGGGCATCTCGTCGAGGATGCTGATGTCGAGGTCGCCGTAGAGGGTGAGGGCTAGGGTGCGCGGGATGGGAGTCGCGGTCATCACCAGGACGTCGGGCTCGCCGGGAGAGACTGCCGAGCTTCGCTCGGCTGGACGGCCGGGGGCGGCCGTCCCCACGTGGCCATTGGTGCTTCCATCGGCGGATTTTTTCATCAGCTTGAAGCGTTGCATCACTCCGAAGCGGTGCTGTTCGTCTACGATCACCAGGCCAAGTCTGGCGAACTCGACCTTTTGTTCGATCAGGGCGTGGGTTCCGATGACGAGCTGGGCATTGCCCTGGGCGATGTGGCGACGAATTTCGCGCTTGCGGTCTTCTTCGAGAGAGCCGGTCAGCAGCACCACCCTGTAGCCGGCGTTTTCCAGAATTCGCCGCGCGGAAAAATAGTGCTGCTGGGCGAGAATTTCGGTGGGCGCCATGAGCGCGACCTGGTATCCGTTTTCGATGGCGATGATGGCCGCCTCGAAGGCCACGATGGTCTTGCCCGAACCGACGTCTCCTTGCAGCAGGCGCCGCATGGGGAAGGGTTTCTCCATGTCGGAGGCGATCTCTTTGAGTACGCGTTTCTGGGCCGTGGTGGGATGAAACGGCAGAATCTTCTTGATGGCCTCGCGGACGCGCAAATCCAGGGTGAAGGCGATGCCGGTTTGCGCCTTCTGCTGCCTCCGCTTGAGCTCGAGACCCAGCTCCAGAAAAAAGAGTTCCTCGAAGATCAGCCGGACATGCGCCGGAGTTCGCGAGGCTTGCAGGTCCTGAAAGCTTTCACCAGGATCGGGCCAGTGCACTTTCCACATCGCCTCGCGCGGAGCGATCAAGCTCAGGTGGCTCCGGACAGCAGTCGGGATCGGGTCTGGAATCTGCGGAGGAAGATTTTCCAGAACGTTGTGGATGATGCGCCGAAACCAACGAGGAGTCAGGCGGCCCTGGTCGGCGGATTCGTAAATGGGGACAATCCTGCCGACTTCCAGCGAAGAGGCGGCTTTCTGGTCTCCGCCCTCCGCGTCGCCGGAGGCCTCGCCGAGAATCTCAAATTGCGGTTGCATCAGTTGCAGCTCGCCGCCGTAGTGGTCCTCTTCTACCTTTCCGTACAGAGCCACGAGCTGTCCGGGCTTGAAGCGGTCGCGCAGGTAAGTTGCGTTGAACCAGGTGCACTTGAGGCGGCTCCGGCCCTGGCCCGCCGTCATCTGAAAAATGGGCATGCGGCGGGTGCGGAACAGGCCCGAGGTGCGCACCTCGGCGATTACGGTGGCCATTTCTCCCGCTCGCAGTTCGGAGATCCCACGGGGGTTCAGGCGGTCTTCATAGCGAAAGGGCAAGTAATGGAGCAGATCGTCGACGGTACGGATCCCCTTGGCAGCCAACACCTCAGCCAGGCGGGGGCCAATCCCCTTGACGTATTGCACCGAGGTGGTCAGTTCCAGCATCTTTGGGGATGTTAGCAGGAACAGCATTTGGCAATTGGCACTTGGCTACGGCTGCTAGCTCCTAGCTCCACAGGCCAGAAGCCAGAAGCTAGAAGCCAGCAGCTGTGGCCATGTGCCAATTCCCAACTGCCAAGGACTCCGGTGTCTAAATCATCGGTGACTAATTTCGTTGAGGCCCTGGTGGTTGTCCTGGCAGGGAATGCCGCGTACTTCCTGCTGCTGCCATCCCTGCCACCGCAAGCCCGTCATGTGCCGCTCCAGATCGACCTGGGATTGGTGGTGGATTGCGGTTTCTGCCTGGTCGCCTGGGGAATCGCAAAAGCCGTAAGCCGACGAAAGAGCTAATCCAATGTGAGAAAGCAGTAGGCTCCCTGACCAAATCGTTACCTTCGGAACCTCGGTAAGTCCCTGCAGTGCAGGGTACAATCCTGCTGGCAACATGCAAAAAATCGCCATCCTTTACGACGCCAGTCAGGCGGTACTGTCCACTTTCGATCTGGACGAAGTGCTGCAGCGCATCCTTCTGATTGCGCGGGACTATTTTCACCTGCAGAATGTCGCTATCCTGTTGCTGGATAAGGAGACTAGTCAGTTGTGTACTCGATCGCAGATTGGCGGCGATCCTGGATTTGACAACGTCCGGGTCACGATCGGGAGCGGGCTGATTGGCGCGGCCGCCAAGGAGAAGCGGCCTTTGTACGTGCCTGACTTCTCAAAGGATACTCGCTATGTCCCCTGGGGCAAGAAGACCCGTTCCGAGTTGGCCATTCCGCTCATGGTTCGCGACGAAATGGTGGGAGTCCTCGATTGTCAAAGCGAAAACCCGAATCACTTCGATCGGGAAACGGTCGACCTGCTGACCCTGTTTTCCACCCAGGCTTCCATGGCGCTGCAGAATGCCCGATTGTATTCCCTGGAACGCAGGCGCGCGCTGCAATTGGAGGCGATCAATGCCATCGCCCGCGAAACCACCGTCGTACTGGATGTAAAGAACCTGCTGTCGAAAGCCTGCGAGAAGATTCAGAAAGCGTTCCAGGTGTCTCATGTTTCGGTCTTGCTGAAAGAAGAAGAGGACCTTATCCTGCGCGCTCACCACGGCACGCTGACGCCGCGATTGCCGGAAGGCGCGCGGCTGCCGGCGGGAGCGGGCTTGTGGGGCCGCGCCCTGCGCGAATCCCGGACGCTGATCCAGAATGACGTCACGACCGACCCGGATTACGTCGGGATCTACCTGGAAACGGGCTCGCACATGTGCATCCCGCTGGTTTCCTTCGGGCAAACTCTGGGAGTGATGGTGCTCGACAGCGCCCGGCCCGGTTACTTCAGCACAAGCGACATTCAGTCCCTGGAATCCGTCGCCGACATCTGCGCCACCGCGACCCAGAATTCCCACTATGTGGAACGTGTCAAGCAACTGGCGTATCTGGACGGCCTGACCGGAATATTCAATCGCCGTTTCTTTGAACTGCGTATCGAAGAGGAAGTTGAGCGCGCCCGTCGATTCGACTCCAGCATGGCCGTAATCATGGTGGACATCGATCAGTTCAAACGCCTGAACGATGAATTTGGACACCTGCTGGGAGACGAAGTGTTACGCCAGGTGTCATCCCTTTTCTACCAGCAACTGCGGAAAATCGATGTGGTCTGCCGCTATGGCGGAGAGGAATTCGCCATCCTGCTCTCGCAGACCAGCCTGCAGCACGCCATGAACGTGGCCGAGAAGCTGAGAAGGCTGGTAGAAACCTGGCAATTTCCCGGAGTACCGCGCTCGGTCACCATCAGCGCCGGGACCGCGACCTACCCCGACCATGGCACCACTCGCGACGAGTTGGTCCACGCGGCCGACTCCGGCTTGTACGCCGCGAAACAAGCAGGAAGAAATTGCGTTCGGGTGGCCTGCGAGGTGGATCGCAGCCGAAGACACGGAGCCGGACTCTAGAGGCTACCGACGTAACCGAACTGCCCTAGATGTCAGCTTCGGGTTGCCACACTTTTTGCTCCTGCTGCTCCTGCATCTGGATTTTCTGGTCGCGGAGTTCCTGTTCGAGTTCGCGCATTTCCTGCTGCAACTCTTCCTGATGGTCGCGCAGCTCTTGCGCGGCTTCCTCCAGGCTCGGCCTCACCCGCCTGATCTCGCGGACCGTGCGCTCCAGTTCCGGTCTCACCCGCGCAATCTCGGATTGAGCATCGCTCAGGTCGATCACGGTTTCGGCATCATCAACTTCGGGAAGATCAAAGCTCTCATCCAGGATTTCCGACTGGTTCCGCTCCGGCAGGGTCAGCGTCAGGTTCTGTTCCTTCTTTTCGCGAATGATGCTGACGTTCAGAGCCGAGCTCTTGCGCCCGTGCATGGCGTGAGTGAAATCGCCGCTGTCGTGAATGGACTCGCCGTTCACTTTCACAATCACATCCCCGGCCCTGAACCCGGACTTTTCGGCAAGGCTCCCTTTTTCCACCGAGCGCACCAGAACTCCCTGGCCATTCTTTGCCCCGAAAAAGTCTCCCAACTGGGGAGTGAGGTTTTCCACCATCAACCCGCTGCGGCCGGAGGAGTGCACCACCACGATAGAGACCGGGATATCCATCTCCGGCATAAATGGAGTGACGCGTGTTGTCGGCATCTCGGGCATGGCCGGCATGGCGAATGTGAACGCTTTGCCCGGGGATCCCATGGCGAAAGTCTTCTTTCGGTCCGCGAGTTGCGCTTTCACGGTCAGGGGCTGCCCATCCCGGCTGATCCCCAGCGTCACCTGGCGTCCCGGCGGGATTTCGTGGATCATGCGACGCAACTGCTCGACACTTTCCACCTGGTTTCCATTGAGACTGAGAATCACGTCGTGCTCTTTCACGCCTGCCTTGCCGGCGGGTGCGTCCTGATCGACCAGGGTCACCTCCACACCGTGCTCTTCCTTCAATTTCAGTTCTCCCAGGCGATCGGCGGTAATGTCGCGGGTGTCAACGCCCAGGTACGATCCGCCCCCAAAGTCCTCACTGGAGAAGCCAAAGGTCTCGCTGAAGGGCTCGTGCGAAGACATCTGGGCGCCGTAAGCGACCGCTACAAACAACGCCACAATCGATATTCTGAGGATCGAGTTTCGCATGTGTGTTCCTCCCTGATCGAAACCTCTCAGCGGCTGGCCCGGAGAAAGCTGATGTCGCCGGTCGTGGTCCGTACCTTCAGCACCGGGCCGCCGCCATTCAAATTTCCTTCGGCGGTGGCGCTGCCCGGGCCCCACTCGCCGCCTTCGCTGATGACCCGAATCTCGGAGAAGTCGGAGCGAATGCGATGACCGTTGGCCAGTTCGATGGAGGCACGAATCGTCATCGCCAGGTTCGGCGCCAGATACACCGTGATGTCTCCAGCGGAAGTCTCAAGCACCGAATCGGTGCGCTCCGTGCCGGAGACAAATTTCGCGACAATTCCGCCCGCCCCGGTTTCCGCCCGAGCTGTGGGCACACCGTTCAGCGTAATGCTGCCGCCCCCGGTCTCCGCTCGCACCGCCCCGGTGGCCGAACTCAGACGGATGCTTCCGCCCCCGGTTTCAATTTCTGCAGGCCCGGCAATCTCACCCAGGTCAATGCTGCCGCCCCCGGTGGTGACCTTCAACGATCCGGAACAACGTTGTACTTCTATGCTGCCGCCCCCGGTCTGGAGCACCGCACCCAGCAGGCACGAAACCACCACCACGCCGCCGCCGCCGGTCTCAGCGTTAATCTTGCCTTTCGCAGAACCCACCTTGATGCTGCCGCCGCCGGTGCGCAGAGTCAGATCGCCGCCGACCGTACCCACATCGATGCTGCCTCCGCCGGTCTCAGCGTTGATCGCTCCTCCGATATCGTCCAGATGAAGGCTGCCGCCGCCGCTCTCCCCCTCGACCCGGCCGGCGATGCCGGTGGCAGTTAGATCGCCACCGTCAGTTTCGACTTTCACCGACTCGATATTGCGCGGGACATTAACCACGAATTCACTGGAGGAACGGCGGGGTTTGTTTCCCTGCCGTTCGCCCACCACCCAGGCCGTGTCCCCGCGGACATAAGCACTGATTTTATAGCCATCGAATTCACGCCGTGCCTTGTCCTCTGACGATGCATAGGAATGATTGCTGATGGAGTAATCGATGTTTGGCTGCGATCCGCCGGCTATACGGACCGAGCCCGAATCCACTTTCACCCGCAGATTCCTGGCTGCTGCGAGAGAACCGGTGATGTGGCGTGTCCACTTTCCGTTTTCCTGGGAAACACGAACCTGTTCGTCTGGGCGGGCTTCTTGCGCTACTGCCAAAGGCAGGAGAAGCAGCAAGGCGGCAACGATTTTGGAAACCTTTTTCAACCTTTAACCTCCGAAATCACATTTACCTTCGAACTTGACCCAACCAAATCTCAATCGATCCCCGACGTCTGGGCCAACACGTTGCGGGCCTGCGACTGGATGTAGGGATTGGGATCCTTATCCGCGAGCTTCTGCAACACCACGCGCACACTGCTGTCGGCGCGTACCGGTTCGAGCAGATGCAACGCCTGGGTTCGCAGACCGGGATTGGCGTCGTTCACAAGAGCCTCGAGCACCGCGTCACGCACCCGCACGTCATCTTTTACGTAGGAACCCAGACCCTCGATCGCCTTCAGCCGCACACCGGGATTGGAGTCATAGCGCAAGGCATACAGAAGCGCTTCCCGCACGCGGGTATCATTTGGCGTCTGGGTCAGCAGGTCAACCGAATCCATGCGCACGCCCGAGTTGTAGTTGTTACGGGTCGCAAACAACAGCAGTTGCTGGATGCGCTGGTCATTGAGCGAGCCTTGCGCCTCCAGCGTAGAAACAGTGTCGTACCTGATGCTGATTTGAGAGGAGCCAGGCTGTTGCGAAACCGAGCGGATACCGGTGATGGAAGATTCTGTGGGGGTCGCAATCGTGGGTTCTACGGGGTTCCGGCCGTTCATCATTTGATACGTGGCCCCAATTCCGCCGGCGAAGCCTACGATAAAGATTGCCGCCGCAAGCGCGGGAGCCAGCTTGATGGGGCGAAGCCATGCGCCGGGATCGAACACTAGCCGCTGCCAGAAACCGCCCTGCTCCGTGGTTTCGAGAGCTTCCTGCAGACGCATCCGGGATGCTGCAACCAGATTGGGAGTGGGTTCGTCCACCGGAAACCGGGAGATGGTGGCGTGAAACTGGCGGGTGGCTTTCAACTCGGCCGCGCAATCAGCGCAGCGGGCCACGTGTTGCTCGAGTTCGTAACGAGCGTCGTCGGGAAGCTCGTTATAGATGTGCAGCAGAATATTTTCCTGGACCCACTCGCATTTCATAGTTGCACCCCCTCGTGGGGGAAGTGTGGGGCTTTACCTGCCGCCCTGCGGGCGGCCTGGACGGGCGGGACGCCCGTCTCTCCATTAATCTTGTTGTTCATCTGATCTTCTTCTTCATCGCATGTCTGCCAGCGAGCCACGTAACTTTTGGGTGGCCCGGAATAAAGTGTTCTTCGCCGTTTCTTCCGTCGTATTCAGGATCTCGCCTACCGTCCGCAATTTCAGCCCCTGGTAATGCTTCAACTCGAAAACCATACGTTCCCGGGGTGTGAGTTTGTCAAGCGCGTGGTTGATGCGCGTTCCCAACTCGCGGCGCATCAAGTCGCGCTCCGGATTGGCGCCGGCCCGCGCGTCCGGAACCTGGGCGAGAACATCGTAAGTCTCGCCCTGCGAATCCACCGCGACCGGGGCGTCTTCTTTCCGGACCTGCTTTTTCCGCAGGTGGTCCAGACAAAGATTGGTCACGATACGGTAGATCCAGGTGTAGAAGGAGCACTCGAAACGAAAATTGCCTACGCTCTTGTACGCCTTCAGAAACGCGTCCTGATAAATGTCCTGGGCTTCGTGCTCCGAGCCCGTGAGGTGCATGGCCAGCCGCAGCACCGCCTGATCGTAGTGCCGCACCAGTTCCTCGAAGGCGGCGCGATTGCCGCGTTGCGCCTCGCGGACCAGCAACGTGTCGTCGATACGGCCTGGACTATGCCCAGCCATGTAGCCCCGTGCGAGGGGGTCCTGGGATTCGTTGCTTCGTTCCATCTGGCCGAGACTCGCATCCCGAGGGGAACGCCCACCAACTGCTAATGGTACTGCCCACGCATCGGCCGGCATCTCTGTTGTCCTCGACTAAGCCGGGGGCCCTGCCGTTCTTCCCGGTTGCATAGCTATGGACGTGGCAGCAAAAGAACCGTGAGCATGGATTATAGGAGTTTGGCAGGATTCGTGCTCCGCAGGATGCACCAAAGGCAGGACTTACCCGTGTGGGGCGGACAGGTCCGCCCCACACAGACCACGCGGGGTTTCGATTACTCTACCGCTTCCTTTTCGATCACAACCTTCAGGTGGGTGGTAACGTCTTTGTGCAGTTTGATCGGCACCGTGAATTCGCCAACCGTCTTGAGCGGCTCGTGGAGCTGAATTTTCCGCCGGTCCAGTTCAAAGCCTTTTTTCGCCAGCGCGTCCGCGATGTCGCCGGAGGTGACCGAGCCAAAGAGCTGATCGTGTTCGCCGGAGCGGCGCTGGAACGAAACCGACACCCCTTCGAACTGCTTGGCCAGGGCCTCAGCACCGGTTTTCTCTTTGGCGGAGCGGCGCACGGCAGCAGCCTTCATCTGCTCGATCACCGCTTTGTTGCCTTTGGAGGCTTCGATGGCCAGCTTATGAGGCAGCAGGTAGTTACGTCCGAAACCCTCGGCGACTTTTACCACGTCGCCGCGCGAGCCCAGCTTGGGCACATCTTCCTTCAGAATGACTTCCATGGATGACTCCTGTAAAAATTCTCTCGCCACGATTCACACGGATTTTCACGGATCAAGATCAGAAAGAAAACATCCGTGAAGATCCGTGTAAATCCGTGGCCAGATTCTTCGTGGCCAGGTTTCTTATGACGCGCGGCCGGCAAACGGCAGCAGCGCAATGTTGCGTGCCTGCTTGATGGCAGACGACAAACGCCGCTGGTGCGGCGTGCACACGCCGGTCAGGCGCCGTGGAACAATCTTGCCGCTTTCGGCCACGAATTGGGCGAGCAGCCGGACGTCTTTGTAGTTGATGGCCTCAATTTTCTCCACGCAGAACTTGCAGACCTTCTTGCGGCGAAAATATTTGCGTCCGCCCTCGCGGCCACCGGGGCCGCCGGGACGTGAGGGACGGCGCTCTCCGCGATCGGGCCGGTCCCCAAACGAGGGACGGTCTCCCCCGGATGGCCGATCTCCGCCCGCCGGTCGCTCCCCACCAGAACTTGCTGCTGTTGTCGCTCTAATCTCTTCAGTCATGATGCTCCTTAGAATCTGTCGTTGGTCCTTGGTCATCAGTCTTCAGCGCGGTCTGGCGACCGACCACCGATGACTGACGACTGATTTATGCTGTAACTTCTGCCGTCTCTCCACCAGCTTCCGGGACCGGGGCGGGCGGCGGGGTCTTGCGCTTGGCGTCGCGGATCGCTTTGATCTTGTCCAAGCGCTTTTGTTCTTCGTCGATGCGCACGGTGATGAACTTGATCACCGGTTCGGTAACGCGCAGGCGGCGCTCCAGCTCGTGAATCAGCCCGCCACCGCCTTCCACCGTCAGCAGCACGTAAATGCCATCGTGAAACCTGCGGACCATGTATGCCAGGCGGCGCTTGCCCATTTTTTCCACGCTCTTTACGTTGCCGCCCGATGACGTTACCGCGGTTTCCAGCGTGGAAATCAGCTTGTCCTGCTCCTCTTCCACCATGTCGGGGCGGACGATAAACATCAGCTCATAAGTACGATTCATACTCTCTCCATCTCTTTATCCGCCACGGATTCTCACGGATCAGCACGTTTCAGAATCGAACCCGTGTTCATCCGTGTAAATCCGTGGCTACTCTTCTTTCGTTTCTGCCTCGGCCTTCCGGTTGAAGCGGTTCATCGCCGCCGCCGGACCTTCTTTCAAAATTACGTTCACCGCTTCGGCGGCATTGTCGAGAACCTCATCGAGCGCCTTCAACTGCGACTTGCGAAAGGGCGCCAGTACAAACTTCACGCCGTCCGCGACTTTGCGGTTGGGCGCAATGCCCAGCCGGATTCGCAAAAACTCCTGCGTGCCCAGCGCCCCAATGACCGACTTCATGCCATTGTGGCCCGCCGAACTGCCCCGCTGGCGGATGCGGATCGTGCCCAGCGGTAAATCCAGTTCGTCGTAAATCACAATCAGGCCGGTGTCGGGCCTGACTTCGTGCTTGGCAACCAGTTCACGAACCGACATGCCACTCAGGTTCATGAAGGTCTCGGGCTTGGCCAGCAAAACCGCCTCGCCGCCGATTTCCGCGCGTGCCGTAAGCGCCCGGCACTGGCGGTTTCTCACTTCCACGCCACAATCGTTGGCGATACGGTCAATGACAAGGAAGCCCAGGTTGTGCGGCGTGAACTGGTATTCGATGCCCGGATTGCCCAACCCGACAATCAGTTTCACGCTGCGTCAATCCGCTCTTCACCCTAACCAGCCTGAACCAAACAACTGTCGAGCTTCGCTCGACCTGGACGGGCGAGGGCGCCCGTCCCCACACAGTCCACATCCCCACAGTATCGTGGCTACTTCTCTTTCTTTTCTTTCTTCTCTGCTTTCTCCGGCTTTTCGGGAGCGGCTTCGGCACCTTCTTCTCCCTCGACCTCCTGCTTGCCCTTCTTGATGACTTCGGGCTCGGCTGGGGCGGCGGCAGCTTCCGCGGCAACTGCATCCGCGGCCGGCGCCACTTCCTCCTTCACCGTGGTGATATGGGCTATGGGCTGGTTGGCCTCGGTGATGAATTCGATCTTGTCGTCATGCGCCAGGTCAGACACCCGGAGCACCTTGCCAAATACCAGTTCGCTGACGTCGGCTTCGATTGCACTTGGAATGTCGCCGGGCAAGCACTCCACTTCCACCTCGCGCAGAATCTGCTCCAGGATGCCGCCCTGCTGCTTCACTCCGGCCGCTTCCCCCTTGAGCACGATGGGCACACTGACCTTGAGCTTCTGGTCCATGGCGATGCGTTTCAGATCGATGTGCAGCAGCGAGCTCTTGATGGGCTCATACTGCCAGTCAACGATCATGGCCTTGGTGCGTTCGCCGCCCTCGACAGCGAGATCGAAGATGGTGTTGTGTCCGGTCGCGGAATTCAGGATACGAGTGACCTGACGCGGATCGAGGGTTACCGGCAGGGATTGCTTGCCGGCCCCGTAGAGCACGCCGGGAATCTTGCCGCCCATACGCACGCGGCGAGCTACGTTCTTGTTGCCCGAGGTGCGCGGTTGCGCTTCTAAAACGCTGCTTTCAGTTGCGGTTGCCATAAATTTTGATTCCTATAAGAACAATCTGCTGACGGACGTCTCTTCGTGAATCGACTGGATCGCGCGTCCGATCAAACCAGCGATGGTAAGCACTTTGATTTTCGGTTCCCGCTTCGCGGCTTCGCTCAGCGGGATGGTGTTGGTCACAATGACTTCGGTGATGCAGGACTGCGAAATATTCTGTACCGCCGGCCCGGAAAGCACCGGGTGCGAACAGCAGGCGTAGACCTGGCTGGCGCCATTTTCCATGAGCGCGGCGGCGGTCTTCACCAGGGTTCCTGCCGTATCGATCAAATCGTCGATGATCAGGCAAGTACGGCCTTTCACATCGCCAATGACGTTCATGACTTCCGCCACGTTCATCTCCGAGCGGCGTTTGTCGACGATGGCCAGGGCGGAATCCATTTTCTTGGCAAAGAACCGGGCCCGCTCCACGCCACCAGCATCGGGCGAAACCACAGTCAAGTTTGGTAAATTCAGCCGCTTGAAGTGATCGACCAGCACCGGCGAAGCGAACAGATGGTCCACCGGGATATTAAAAAATCCCTGCAACTGCGGCGCGTGTAAATCCACGATCAACGCCCTGTCGGCACCCGCCGTGGTCAGCAGATCAGCCACCAATTTGGCTGAAATCGGCACCCGCGGCTTGTCCTTGCGATCCTGCCGGGCATAGCCGAAGTACGGAATCACCGACGTGATGCGCCGCGCCGACGCCCGCTTGAGCGCGTCGATCATCAACAGCAACTCCATCAAATGCTGGTCCACCGAATGGCAGGTGGGCTGCAGCACGAACACATCCGCACCGCGCACATTCTCCTGGATCTGGACGTAGGCCTCGCCGTCACTGAAGCGCGTGACCAGCGCCTGCCCGCGAGTCAGTCCGAGAAAAGCGCAGACTTCATCGCACAGCGGTTCGTTAGCCGTGCCGCAGAAGATCTTGAACTTGTCGTCCACCCGGCCGCGCTGAGGCTTGCGCTCAGGTTTCTCGTCCGCGTTCATCTGGGCCTTCTTTTCGGTCGCTGTCGCAAGAGTTGCCATGGTTAGCTCTCAGCTTTCAGCTTTCAGCTTTCAGCTCTCAGCTCTCAGCTTTCAGCTTTCAGCCAAACCCAAGCTGCCCACTCCCATGCGGAAGCTGATAGCTGAAGGCTGAGAGCTGACAGCTGTTTTTCTGGCTGGGCCGCTAGGATTCGAACCTAGACAAAGTGCTCCAAAGGCACTTGACCTACCATTAGTCGACGGCCCAGTGTTTCAATTGCAGATTTGCGATTTCAGATTGTAGATTTAAAGGTCGCCCTTCGGCCACAAATTACGCAATCTGCAATCCAGAATCTTCAATCTGAAATCTTCTTCCAGTACTGCTGCCGGGTCATCGTCTTGGTGACCACTGCCGGGACGCCGCCGCGCTTTAACCTGGCTGCCGTCTTTTCAGCCGCCACCCGGGACCTAAACAGCCCGTAGAGAGCCGAACCGGAGCCTGAAAGCGAGGCGTAAAACGCCCCTGCCTTCTGAAGCACACCCTTGACCTCGCGCAATTCGGGATACTTAGGAAAGACGACCTGTTCAAAGTCGTTTTCGATCCCGGTTCGGACAAGGTCGAGAAGCGAGGTCTCGGCCCGGCCCCTGCCTTGACTCACAGGGACACCGGATAAAGGTGGACCACTCAGCCACGCAGAAATCATGCGGCCGAACCCAACCATTCTATCGGAGGTGGCCTGAGGCGTCAATTTGGCGTTGGCATTGCCACGGTCCACGTGGGGACGGCCGCCCTCGGCCGTCCGGGCCGAGCGAAGCTCGGCAGTTTCCTCAGCGGCTAAAGCCGCCGGGCGCTCGGCACTATTGGCACGACTGAAGTCGTGCCCTTCCCGGTCTTCTAGCGGACGATTTTCCGCTAGTCGATGATCTATAGCTCCGCCAGACGCTCCCGCCATCGTTGCATCCCAATCCGCAAATGCTTTGGGCGTTGAGACCCCGATCTCTGGCGTTGCCAGCACGCAAACCGTGGGCGGCAGATCCGGCAACGGGTAGACCTCTTCCCCGTGGCCGACGCCGAGAACCGTCCCGCCCACCAGAAACAGCGGCAAATCCGATCCCACGTCAGCGGCGAGACGCATCCTTTCCCATCCCGGCAGCCTTTTCTTCAAGACCCGTTCCAAGCCGATCAGGGCAGCAACGGCATTCCCCGACCCCGCACCCAATCCGCCCTGCACCGGCAAGCGTTTCTCGATGGTGATGGTCACGCGTCCGCGGGCCCGGAGAGCAGCCATGGCCCGTTCCGCAACGCGATAGCAGGTATTCGTCGCATCGGTGGGAACGCGCGGGTCGTTGCAGCGAATCTCAATCCCCGTACCGCGGCCTACCTGCACACAGACGAGGTCGTGTAAAGCGATGGTCTGGTAGACGGTGCGGAGGTCGTGGAAGCAGTCGGGCCGCAAAGCTCCAATACTCAAACCGAGATTAATCTTGGCGAAGGATCGGATGGTGACGGACATGGAAAGACGATTCTAACCACAGGATGCCGAGGGATTGCCGCTCTCGGTTTCTTTATCCGCAGAATCCGCGAAAAAGAATCCGTGAAAATCCGTGGCCCAGGTTCTTACGTCCTTCTCTTGTAGTAAATCGTGAACTCGAATCCGGGATTCGGCGGAAACAACTCCGCTACTTTCTTCAGCCGTTCCGCCATCTGGGCCGGCGCCAACAGAGGATAGTCGCGCTCCCGCAAATCGTAGTAGTCCACATCGATAAACAGAGACAGCAGGTAAATAGAGATGGCATCGGAGAAGCTGGCCGCGAAATATTCGTTCTTGTATTTCTCCGTATCCGGGCCCGGGCCAGCCGACAACTTGCGCGACTCCCAGGCATCCAGCGAGGTTTCTCCGCGCGCTCCCGCCTGCACCTGCTTCCACGCCAGGTCGGCAAAGGCCTGGGAGACGCCCGCTTTCTCGACCACCGCATGTCCCACATTGATGTAGAACTCAAAGGCCACGGAGAATTTGTCGTCCATTAGCCGTGTGGAAATGAAGACGCACTGCGAGTCGCCCAGATCGAGATTGCGATGGCAAACAGCGTTGTCGCTTAGGGCCACGTCATAGCGATCGGCGATTACAGTCTCGTCGCCCTGGTTCACGGTTAGGGGGACGAAATAGTAGGCCTTGCGTCGCAGAGCCGCGGCAGCAGAGTCGGGTACGGCGGCTACCATGCGCTGCAGATCGGCTTCAGGGACGGTGATCTCGCCCGAAGCGGCGTAGCAAATCCCATTCGGAGCTTGTGAGACGGGGGTCTGACGCACGACCTCCGCCGGGGGGCGTGTAATCGGAGGTGCAACTTGTGACATGAGAAGTATTCTAGCGCACCGGGCCAGAGGGACTAAGCAACCGTTGGCTTTTGCCGCGAAACCGGGAACTGATAACCGAAAACTGGGAACCGCTACAATCGAAGGAAATGTCTGCTCCCAGGGCGCCCTCGGCGAAACTTCGATGGTTCTGGATTCCGCTACGTGTGCTGCTGGTGACATTTTTGTTGACGCTGCTGGCTTTTGCGGCTTGTCTCCTGCTGGGAATCATTGGCCTTGTGATCAGCGCATGGGTGCGCGGCGTACATCCCAATATGGCCGTCGCGTACCGGCAGTTCGCGTTCCCTGCAGCCGCCATCGCAGCCGTGATTGCACTGATTGTTGCGATTACCATAGAGTTCCGCTACGCCCGCACAACCCAGGTCTAGCATAAACACGTGGGGACAGCCGCCCCCGGCTGTCCGGGCGAGCAGTGCTCGCCAGAGGTTCGCGATGTCGAAGGATTTCGACAATTGATCGGTCCGCGGTAGTTCAAGACTGCGGGGCTTCGCTCCGCTGGGCAGGTGGGACACCTGCCCCTACGTGGTTACGGATGGGCGGCGGTGACTTCGCGTGCTAACGTTATGCCTCATGATCGTCGGCACCGGAATCGATATCGCGGAGGTTCCGCGCATCGCGCAAGCCCTTGGGCGTCACGGCGAGCGCTTCCTGCACCGCGTGTTCACCGCAAGCGAGATTCAGTACTGCGATTCCAAAGCGAACCGGGTGGAGCGCTATGCTGCCCGCTTTGCCGCCAAGGAAGCAGCCATGAAGGCGCTCGGCACCGGGTGGAACCACGGCGTGCGCTGGCGTGACATCGAAGTCTCGCGTCAACCCGGAGGCCGGCCGACTCTGACGTTCCACGGCAAGGCAGCTGAATTTGCCGCACGGCTCGGAGTGGCTCACGTTGCGCTTTCGCTCTCGCACACGGCGGAGCAGGCGATCGCGCAGGTGATTCTGGAGAATTAAAGTGGAGAGTTAAGCTCGAGCGCTGAGGAAAGTTCCGCTTGCGCTTCTGGTATGCTGACGCGATCCGTACGAATTCTTCAAGATGAATGAGACATCCCTCCTGACTCCAATCAGCAGCGCTGCTCAAACCCCGAATCGCGCCGTGCTGGCGGGCATGGCTCTGTGCAGCTTTGCCGCCCTGCTGCTTGAGCTGGCACTGACCCGGTTGTTCTCGGTGGTGCTCTTCTACCATTTTGCATTTCTCGCGATTTCGATTGCCCTGCTCGGGCTCGGCGCCGGTGGCGTATTCGCGCACCTGAGAAAAAGCCAGCTGGCGCGTTTTGAGACGCGGGCGCTGGTGGCGCGTCTGTGCTCAATCAATGCTTTGATTGTGCCTGTAGTCCTGGTGATTGTGCTGCGCATTCCGGTCTCGCTCGATATCTCGAAAGCGAATTTCCTCCGCCTCAGCGCCATCTACATGGCTTCCGCCGTGCCCTTCTTCATCACCGGCCTGCAGTTTTCCATTGTTTTCGCGCGCCAGGCAACGCATGTCCCGCGGCTCTACGCCGCCGATCTGGCGGGAGGCGCACTGGCCTGCCTGGCCATTGTTCCACTGCTCAATTGGCTGGGTGGCCCCAACACTGTGCTTTTCACCGGCGCGTGTATTGGAGTCGCCGGCATGGTGTGGGCGGTGGAGAGCGGCGCGCGCAAGTCCGCTGCCGGCAGAGCCCTCTTCCTCCTGGTCCTGATTGCCGCGAATTATTCGGGAAAACTGCTCGATATCGTTTACGCCAAGGGAGGGTTTCGGGATTCCGCCTGGGTTGAGTTTGCGCGCTGGAATGCGATCTCACGCGTGGAAGTTGATCGCCAGGGGCCCGGCAGGGCGATCGTGATCGATGCCGACGCGTCGACATATCTGATGAATGTCGATCCCAAACATTGGCAGGGAGGATGGGAGAAGAATCTGATGTCGGCGCCGCCGGCGCTGGCCAATATTCTTCGTCCGCACGGCGACTTCGCCATCATCGGCCCGGGGGGAGGAGTGGATGTTTTGCGCGCCGTGGCCACCGGCAGCCCGAACGTCACCGGAATCGAAATCAATCCCATCATCGCCAACACCATCATGCGCGGCCGTTACGCAGACTACACCTACCATCTTTATGAGCAGCCCGAGGTGCACATCCATGTCACGGATGGCCGATCGTTTGTTCGTAACGCCAGGCAGCAATTCGATGTTCTGCAAATGACGCTGGTCGATACCTGGGCCTCGACCTCCGCGGGCGCCTTTGCCTTGAGCGAGAACAGCCTCTATACCGTCGAAGCCTTCCGGGAATATTTCGAACACCTGAAGCCGGACGGGATGGTCGCGATCACGCGCTGGGAGTTTCAGCAGCCTCGCGAAGCTTTGCGGGTGGTTTCGGTCGCGATGCAGGCGCTGCATGAGTTGGGAGTCGCCGACACTCGCAACAACTTTATCGTGGTTGCCGAAGGACGGCTCGACGCGGATGGAATCCCAGTCGTGGTGCTGGCCAAGCGCACTCCTTTCACCGCTGAGGAGCAGCGCCTGGTGCGGGAAGATATCGCGGCGCATCCCCGGCTGTTTTCATTTTATGTGCCCTCCGATCCGCATACGGTCGCGAGCGCACAGGAAAAGATCTACGCAGCCAATGCGAATTCTTTTACCCAGCTGATTCAACTGAACGATCCGCAACGATTTGCGGCGCGTTATCCCTACGATGTATCGCCAGTCACCGACAACGCTCCTTTTTTCTTCTTCACCCTGAAGCCCGGCCAGATACTGCACCCGGAAGCTTTGCAGCGGGGAATTGACTGGAAAAATAATCTGGGCGTGGCGGTGCTGGGGATGGTCCTGATCATCTCGCTCCTGGCAGTGCTGGCGTTTCTGGTTGTTCCCTTGATGATGGGAGCCGGAGGTCAGCAACAACGTCCGCTCCGGCTGCTTTACTTCATTGCCGTGGGACTGGGCTACATTCTGGTGGAGATCGCTTTCATTCAGCGCTTCGTCCTCTTCCTCGGCCATCCTACGTACGCACTTACCGTAGTTGTGTTCCTGCTTTTACTATCGAGTGGAGCGGGCAGCATGGTTTCGCGCAGGTGGCTGCCGGAAACCGGCCGCATCTGGCTGCCACTTGCGCTGATCACAGCCGCCATCATCCTGTATGTCGCCATTTTGCCCGGACTGCTGAACCGGTTGGTGGGCTTGCCTTTTGCAGTCAAGCTGCTGGTGAGCGGCGGACTGCTGGTCCCGCTTGGGCTCGCTATGGGCATGCCCTTCCCCACCGGCCTGCGTGCCTTGGCCGGTAGTCCCGTGCCGGAATTCCCCGGGCCTGAAAAGAATGAGACTGGCGGAAACCTGGTGGAGTGGGCGTGGGCAATGAACGCGGCCTCGAGTGTTCTGGGCTCGGTGATCGCTATCATCATCGCCATCCAGTTCGGATTGAATGTGACCTTGGCCTCCGGCGCCGCAGCCTATCTGCTGGCGCTCGGGTTGGTAGCAACGCTGCGTCCGAGCCAGAGCCGCATTCCTTAAAGTTGCTTTTCTCTGCGTCCTTGCGGTCTTCTCAGCGACCTTGCGGTTAAAGTCTTTTAGAGCTTTTAACCGCAGAGATCGCGAAGAATACCCAGAGGACGCCAAGAAGGGCAGTTCCCAGAAGCATCAGAATGCACCATCGCCGCAACCCCCCGAAGCGTGAAGCTGGCCGCGTGGTCTGCTATGATTCTTCAAATCTGCAGGGCTGTGTCACGGAGAATGAGCTTGCTCGGGAGAATGCGTGCCTAGCCAAAAGCAGTTGAAGTGGTCTCAACTGAAGGTCGGGCTCACGGTGCTGGTCGCCAGCATCACCCTTGGCATTCTGATATTCCTCATGAGCGGGACCGGCGGCCTGTTTTCCCGGAAGATCGTGCTGAAAACCTATTTCGATAATGCCAACGGCCTGCGGGTCGGCGCACCCGTGCGTTTGGCAGGAGTCGACATCGGCAACGTAACCAATATCCGGGTGGTAGAGGATGCTGGCAAGCGGCTCACTCCGGTCGAAGTAACCATGAAGGTGAATACCGCTTTTCTCTTTAACTTGCGCAAGGATTCCCTGACCCTGCTCTCCACCGCGGGTGTGCTGGGTGAGACCTACATCGACATAGACAGTTCCCAATCCAAGGCGCCGCAAGCCCGGGACGGAGACGTGTTGCCCAGCCGCGACGTCCCCGACTTTTCCGACATGGTGCGTTCCGGGCAGAGCACGCTGCAGAACATGGACGCGTTGTTAAAACGTCTCGATCGCATCGTCGCTTTCGTCGAGAGCGGCCAGGGTTCGGTCGGCATGCTGATCTACGATCCCACCTTGTACAACCGGCTGAATTCGACGGTGAATGAATTCCAGGGCCTGGTGAATGAGGTCGCGCAGGGCAAGGGCACACTCGGCAAGCTGTTTTCTGACGAGGAGTTGTACCAAAAGGTCAACGGCACCGTGGACAAGTTGAACGCGGTGATCGACGACCTGAACGCGGGCAAAGGAAGCGCCGGAAAATTCCTCAAGGACCCCGCGCTCTATAACACTGCCAACGATACCATCGCCAACGTCAAGAAGCTTACCGACGACATCAACGCGGGCAAGGGCGCCATCGGAAAACTGACGAAAGACGAGGAATTCGCCCGCAAGCTGCAGAACACCATGGACAAGCTGTCTGACATCACCACTCGCCTGGAAGCAGGTGAAGGCACAGCGGGTAAACTGCTTCGCGATCCAGCCCTGTTCACCGACGCCGACCAGATGCTGATCGAAACCCGATCGCTGGTCAAATCCATCCGGGAAAATCCCAAGAAGTACCTGACCATCCATTTCAAAGTGTTTTAAGTGAAGATGGAGAGACGGGCGTCCCGCCCGTCAAGCCGAGCAAAGCTCGGCAGCTCTTTTCTTTCTCTAAACTCTAAAAGATTCAACCCGAACGCCTCAAACCAGCCGCGGCGCCGCCGTCGATTCCGCCTGCTCGTGCGCATGATAGCTGGAACGCACCATCGGCCCCGATTCCACGTGGCGGAAGCCAAACCGCAACGCTTCCTCTTTCAAATACTGGAACTCGTCGGGCGTGTAAAAGCGGTAGATCGGAAGATGGTCGCGCGAGGGCCGCAGGTATTGTCCAACCGTAAGAATATCCACACCGCGTGAACCCAGGTCGCGGAAAACGTCCACCAGTTCGGCCATGGTCTCACCCAGGCCCACCATCACACCGGACTTGGTCACCATCGTCGGAGCCATGGCCTTGGCATTTTCCAGCAGACGCAAAGTCCGCTCGTAACGAGCGCCGGACCGCACCACGCGATACAACCGTGGCACGCTCTCAGTATTGTGGTTCAGAACATCAGGCTGCGCGTCAACCACAATCTTCAGCGCTTCGTCGAGCCCCTGGAAATCCGGGATCAGGACTTCAACCCGGCAATCCGGCGACAGCTCGCGAATCTGGCGGATGGTTTCGGCAAAAATCCGCGCTCCGCCCAGGTTGTCATCATCGCGATTCACGCTGGTGACCACGGTGTGCTTCAGGCCAAGCGTAGCGACCGCCTCCGCAACCCGGCGCGGTTCATCCCAGTCGATGGCGGCGGGCTTGCCTTTGGGCACGGCGCAAAATCCACAACGCCGGGTGCAGATGTCGCCGAGCAGCATGAACGTGGCAGTGCGGTGGTTCCAGCACTCCCCGATGTTGGGACACTGCGCCGACTCGCACACCGTGTGCAGTCCCAGGCCGCGGGCCAATTTCTTTAGATTGTGGAAGTTCTCGCCTGCGGGAGCTTTGGCCCGGAGCCACTCCGGCTTGGGTTGCCGGACCGGCGGGCCGAGCGCGATCTGCACAAGTTCGGAAGCGGCTGCCATATCTGCTCTGATTTTACATGCAACGGCGGTAGGTGGCTAAAACGAGGAGGGTCGGTTTCTCGCGCAAGGTGGAGAACCATGCCGCTGCAACGGCACTAAACTATTTCGCGTACAACTTCATTAGAATCCATCGTACACTCCGCATGAGTCCGGCGATGGCCGCTGGCGTCACAGATCGGCTGTGGAGCGTAGATGATCTGGTTGCTCTCTGGGAAGCCTATGAGCAGCGGAGGGCGGAAAGAGCGGTGTAACCATGTCAACTTGGGAATACTTCGTTAGGAGAGCTGATGCTGATCTCAGTCGCGTAGAGACGAAAGACGGCGACAAGCCGCTAAAGGATCATCTCAATATGATGGGAGAAAAAGGATGGGAGCTTGTTGCGGTCGCACCCCTCATTAGAGAAAAATCCTGACTACCCCCCCCGAATACTTGGCATTTTCTTTACTTCAAGAGACCCAAAACTAAGACTGAATGAATTGGATCAAAGTAGCCGACCACCGAACGGTGGGCTATCTTGAATGTCCGATGGAATTTGATCTCGGATGCAAGCGCGCGTTGAAGTTATGCGCGATCTATCTAGCCCTTCGGAAATTTGAGCCTCTGCGAACGAACCCCAAGCTCGATTTTGCTCGCGGTCTTCGTCGCTCAGCGAATCGTAGTAGGAGCTGATAAAAGCATCCATGCGCATTCTTTCAGTTTCCGTTTTCTCCATTGAATGAAGTCCTCTAGCGCCGGGACGCTGCCCTTTGTGCCGCCTAGCTTTCCAGGTAGGCTTCGATCCACTCTTTGATCCGCATCCGGCGCTCGTCCTTGGCGTCGAAGTGAACCCCGAAAGTCTTGTTGGGCTTGATCCAGCTTACCTGCGCCCGCAGCCAGATGCGAGGCAGGGTCAACAATGCGAAGGACAGTTCCAGGGCCATGCCGAGCGAGACCTCTTCGCCGCTCCTCACGGACATGCCTCCGGTGCTGATTTCCATGCTGGTGGCAGTAAAGCGGCGACTGTCCGCTGAGACCATGGAGATTTCGGTGATGATCGGGATGCGCACGTAGCGGCGAAACTCGTGCAGAACCAGCATCTGCGTGGCTCGCACCAGCTTCAGAGCCGCCGGACGTTCGAGCGGTTCCTGGAAAACGGCGTTGACTCCGTAGCGGGAGAATTTCATGGCCTCTTGCGCACTGCCGCCAAGGCCGTAGACCACCATTCGGTTGTTGGAGGGCGAAGTTCGCACCGCCTCCATCACTGCGCCGGATTCCGGTATGAGCGACAACACGCAGGCTTCGAACTTCTCGCGCTGCATGCGCTGGATCACGTTGCCGGTCATGGTCACGGCTTCGATTCCAAACTGCTTGAAACAATCGGACAAGAGAGAGCGGGTCGGTTCCTTGATATCCACCAAGGCAACCCTGGCGGTGGCTTTTCGACTGCGAGGCGGCGGAGCCGCGAGTACAGTTCCCGAAGATTTTTGCATGGCGTTGGGGAATGCCCTGACATTACATTCTGGCCTGCATTCCAGTGCTTGGCAAAGGCGTAAAAGGCCAATGTCCGGGTACCAAGGTCTCATTACCGGAATGCACTGGCGATGTCCCATTTTGGCTTGCAAGGCTAAAATTCTATGGGAGTTAGCTCACCCAGGGGTAACCGGGCTTGGAGACGAAAGTAAGCGGCGGACGATTCTTGTTGAAACCGCCCGAATGGTCATCTGGACGGGTCGGAAATGGGCGCGGGAGGTGTCCCTTGCAGGTCGATAATCCGGGAGCCGGGAGGCACAGCAAAGAGCTTCTTGTCGGGCTCGCCGACGGTAATGTCCTGAACTTCAAAATCTTGCATGCCGATTCGCGGATCCTGCAGCTTGCTGATGAGATTGACGCCAAGCTGAGGCGAATACCAGTACTCCCGGCTGACCGTGATTGGACTGTCGTTGCCGATCGCGCCTGCCTCGATCACGGTCGTCTCACGTGTACCCAGAGTTTCCAGGCCACTGACGAATTGCTTGCCCAGATCCTCCCGACCCGGAGAGCCCGGCTGCTTCGCAGAAGCGAAGCCCCCCGCCGGCGGCACAAACTGGGGTGCGGAAAAGAACTCCACCTGGCACACCCGCTCTCTGGGCACGCAAATGTAGAGCTGGTGTGAAACCGGATCACTGATCTCGATCTGCGTGACAATCGACTCGTGCTTGCCGTCCTCCGGCACCAGCAACCGTCGTTCCTGAAAGATGCGGCCGGCAGTATCCCGCGCGATGGCTCGGCGGTTCACCAAGGTGATTCTGGAACCGTCCGCTAATTGCCGAACCGATTCCGTGGCCACCGTGGCACTGAACGGTGCGTTCAGCAGCGAGGGGATCAGAATACTGATCAGAACCTCGCGCGTTCCTCCGTCGGGTGGGCGGGGCCGCTCCGGGGGTGCCTGGGAAGAAGACAGAGGGCTGCGCAGGACCAGGAAGCCGGCAAGTAGAAGAGAAAGGGTTCTTTTCAATTTAAGTGCCATTTCTGTACACCGCGAACGGAAATCCTACGGAAGCTGCAGGTCAAATGCGTAAATCTCCTGCGTGCTGATGTCGCGGGGAAGGATAAAGTTCTCGCCCGGCGCCAGCCCGGTCCACGACCCGGGGCCAAACTGATCGGGATACTGCCGTACTTTCTTCAGGTCGGCCAGCCTTTCCAATTTCGAGTCGCTGATTCGCACCCGGAAATATCCGGCATCACTGCTCAAGAAGGTATCGAAATAAACGTAAGCGCTATCTTGCGACCAGGCGAGGTAGCCAAACGATTGCAACTTGATATCCAACTGCCTCCATCTTTCGGCCTTGGCATCGTAGAGCATCAATTTGTTGCCGTCGTATGAGATGGCAATTATGTAGCGGCCATCCGGCGACCAGCGAGGACTCGCGATTCCTTGCGACCCCGCCAGTTGCGAAATCTGGTGAGTCTGGAGATTGAACAACTCGATAAAGGTCTTTTCGGAAAGGAAGGGGTTGTTATGTCCAAAAGCCAGAGTCTTTCCATCTGCGGCCCAGGTGGGATCCTGTTCCGCAGTTTCATCCGAAGTCACCGGCTGCGGGCTTCCGCCATCCTTTGCAATGAGAAACACCTTCCACGGCTTACCCGGTGTGGCTCCCGAAAACGCGATCTGCTTCGCGTCGGGAGACCAGTGGGCCAAAGCCGCGCGCATGGGAGGGTAGGTGAGCTGGAGACGAGCGCTGCCGTCAGCCTTGCCGCGCCACAAGATATTGTCGGGGTAGCTGACATAAGTAATCCATTGACCGTCACGCGAGAAGTCAACATCGCCGGCGGAGATGCCGCCGAGAAAGGGAACAAAATCACCCGATTTGGAGTCGTAGCGTACCAGTTCCGCTCGCGGCTGGACACCGACCACGAACAGCTTCTTGCCGTCTTTGCTGGGCAGGGGATTGTAAAACTGCAGGGGGCCGGTCGTGAGCTGAACCGGGTCACGTGCGACCTTCCTCCAGGATTCGGACCGGTCGGGCACGATCCAGATATTGCTGGCGCCCTCCCGGGAGCTTTGAAAAACGTAATATTTCCCGTCGGGAGTCCACCTTCCGCAACACTCGGCAGGGGGCGTGTTCCAGCCGGGGAATAGCGCATGCATGTTGCTGCCATCAGCGCCCGATTCCCAGATTGCGTAAGTATTATTGATCGGGTTTGTAGCCGTGAACCGCATGCGGGTCTCATCCGGTGAGAAACTGATGCCGGATGGAAAATCAGGCGCGGTAGCAAACTTCCGCGGGCCGGCGCCATCATGGTCCGCGATATAAAGATCATTCCCTTTTGCGAAAACCAGCTTCCCCTTCGGTCCCCAGACAGCATCGTGTCCAAGTACGTCGCCGAGCCGGCGCGGCGATCCGGCTGGCATTGGCATCGACCAGTAAAAACTCTCCAATGGGAACGGCTGTCCAACCAGCAGTTCCGATTGTTCGGGTGAAACGTCGACCACCACTGGATTCGCAAAAGGTATATCGACAGTTGCGACTTCCCCTCCTGCACTCGACACCTGGGAAACGGAGTAGCGTGTCGGGGGATTCTCTGTAAAGTAGATCCGATTTCCATCGGTCACGAGCTGACCCTTGGGAAGGCCGTCGTTGGTGATCTGTTTCGATCCCAGGATTCTCGGCGGCGGAAGTGGCGAACGCAGCCAGAATCCGAGCACGGCGATGCACGCGACAAGAGCTAGTATGGCGATCCATTTCGGCCAGCCTGCCAGGTTTTCCGAGCCAGGGCGCGGGGTTGCCGCCACGCCAGCGGTTAAAGCCTTTCCCGATTCCGTATCGCGCTTCAGCCGTTTGAGGTCAGTCCGCATGTCGGCGGCGGACCGGTAACGGAGATCACGATCTTTTTCCAGGGCCTTGCTGATGATGAGCTCCAGACCCGGCGGCAGATCGGGATTCAGCCGCGCGGGCAACACCGGTTCCTTATGGAGAATGGCATCGAACAGTCCTGCTGACGTATCGCCGCGGAAGGGCAGAGTGCCCGTGCCCATTTCGTATAGCACCGCGCCAAAGGAAAACAGATCGGTGCGAGCGTCCAGTTCCTTCCCCAGCGCCTGTTCCGGGGACATGTAGGCGACCGTCCCCAAAGCCACGCCCGGGCTGGTCAGATGCTGCTCCGTCATGGTTGGCATCGCTGTCGCCCCTGCAGGTTCCACCGCGCGTTCCAGCTCGAGCTTCGCCAGGCCGAAATCCAGGACCTTGGCGTGACCGCGATCGGTAACAAAAATGTTTGCGGGTTTGATATCGCGGTGAACAATGCCCTTGCTGTGGGCAGCATCCAGCGCGTCCGTAACCTGAATGGCGAGCTCGAAAAGCTGGTCCGCAGGCAGCGGGCGGTTGCCTATAACGTGCTTGAGGGTGTGTCCTTCCAGCAGCTCCATGGCGATGAAGTAGCGGCCTTGCACCTCGTCGATTTCGTGGATGGTGCAGATGTTGGGATGGTTCAACGCCGAGGCAGCCCGTGCTTCACGCTGGAAGCGCTCCAGGGATTGGGGATCGGCGGCGGCCTGCTCCGGAAGAAACTTGAGCGCTACGTGGCGGCGGAGCTTTGTGTCTTCGGCTTCGTAAACGACGCCCATGCCGCCCCCGCCCAGCTTGCTGAGAATACGGTAATGGGAGACGGTTTCGCCGATCATGTTTCGCCGATCATGGCAGTGAGCCGCGCGGAGAATGTTAGGCCGGAGATATGGGTAAGTCAATGATCGGACGAACGAACGTAGATCCCTTCGCTCGGTGATTTTTCCGACTGCATGTCAGGATCTATGCGGGCTACAATGCGTTCCTTGCCTCGATAGACAAGTGCGCCAAAGACTACGCTGCCATGACGCCTGCGCAGTTGGACAAAATGGTTGAGATTACGGGAGGACGGCAGACCACGCAGCGCGAAGTGATCTGGTGGGCCTTCACTCACACAGCGCATCAACCGGGGGCAGACGCTATCTGCTACTGAAGAACATCAAGCCATCTGAATACCGGTTCTAGCGGGTCATTCCGAAGCACCATTCTCGGTCGGCTAGGCGATTACCGACACCCCGCTCGAACTGGACTGGGTCGGCAGTGCGTTCGACTGGGCAAGAGGCTGGAAGTCCTGCTGCAATGTGCCGTATGCCTGCTGGGCGGAAGAGAGGTTGCCAGATTGCAGTGCCTGGCCCAGTTGGTTAAGCAACTGAGTAATCCCGCTCGGTCCGCTCCCGCCGCCACCGTGATGATGATGATGGTACCCTTGCGCCCCTTCACTCTGAACGTCCTGCTGAATCTTCGCGAAGTCCTGCTGGGCCGCCGAAACATTGCCCGACTGCAGGTCCTGCGAAAGCTGCTGAAACGCCTGGGCGATGGGACTGTTGCTCGACAAAGATGCAGTCGAACTAGTCTGAGGTTTGAGCTGCTCTAAGGCGGCAAAGTCCGATTGTGCCGCGGACAGGTTTCCGGACTGCAGGTCTTGGCCGAGTTGCTGAAACTCCTGCTGAAACTGCTGTCGCTTGTTCTGAGCGGCTTGAGTGTTGAAGTCAAACAGACTGCTGCTGGAAATTCCCGAGACTGACATTCCTACTCTCCTCCAAGGGAACTGTTCGTTCCAGGGTTCTATCGGCACTTATTTGCTTGTGCTTCAGGTGCCACTAAGTTCCCACTAAGCTCTATGAGGAATGCACGTCTCTCGCCAAAGCGCGTTCGCCCGAACAACGAGGCAACATTGCGCAACCACAACAGCTTGCCAATCTCTCGCGGCGGCGCAACGCTCTGCCCAAACGTAACTGGGCAAATCCTGCCCTATCTCAGTACGGCAAATCCTGCCCAGTTCGACTGATTGTTGTGAAACCATGGCGTTCTCGGCTGGCTCGACGAGCGGTCATTACGCTGGCGGAATCTCTGCGGGGTCGGTGTAGATCTTCAGGCCCAGGCTTCGGCCGACGCGGGCCATTTCATCAGCCCCGACCGAAGGTCCTCCCACCCGAAGGACCGCATCACACTTCTCCAAAAGTCGCACCGCGACGGGATGGAAGATCTCATTGAAGGCTTCGTCGCCGATCTTTCCGGATCCCGCGAGCTCGACCAGCGGAAGCGCCAGCCACTCCCCCAGAATTGGAATGTGCCCTGCGCGGAAAATGGGCAGCGCATAGGACTCCATTTCTTGAACGTTCTTCTTGATCAAGGCCGGATTGTCGTTCGTGCCCGAGCGGTAGGGACCGGCAACCAAAATCATCATCGGCTTGCCTGACGTCGGTGTCACAAGTTCCTCTCGCGTGGCCGATGGAAGGTCTAGGAGGCGCTAGTACGCCTACTCTTGCCAGCGCCGGAACAGCAGGGCGCCGTTGGTCCCGCCAAAACCGAACGAATTCGACATGGCGTACTCCACCTCGGCTTTACGCGCCTGATTGGGAACGTAGTCCAGATCGCAGTCGGGTTCGGGATTCTCCAGGTTGATGGTGGGAGGCAGAATTTGATCGCGCAGCGCCAGCAAGGTAATTCCCGCTTCCAGTCCGCCGGCTCCGCCCAGCAGATGCCCAGTCATGGACTTGGTCGAGCTCACGGCCAGCTTGTAAGCGTGGTCGCCGAAAGCCCGCTTGATGGCGATGGTTTCCAGCTTGTCGCCAATATCGGTAGAAGTCCCGTGGGCATTGATGTACTGGACCTGCTGCGGCTGAACTTTGGCGTCGTTCATGGTGTTCAACATGACGCGGTACGCGCCATCGCCATTTTCCGCCGGTTGGGTAATGTGGTAAGCGTCTCCGCTCATGCCATAGCCGACCAGCTCGGCCATGATGTGGGCACCCCGCCGCCGGGCAAACTCCAACTCTTCCAGCACCACGATGCCGGCGCCCTCTCCGATCACAAATCCGTCGCGTCCCGAGTCCCAGGGACGGCTGGCTTTCTCGGGATCGTCGTTTCTGGTGGAAAGCGCGCGCATGGCGGCGAAGCCGCCGACTCCCATGGGCGTGATAGCGGCTTCGGTGCCGCCCGCAATCATCGCGTCAGCATCACAACGGGAGATGATCTTGTAGGCGTCGCCGATAGAGTGGGCGCTCGAGGTGCAAGCCGTACACGTGGCTTCGTTCGGCCCCCTGGCCTTGTAACGGATGCTGACGTGTCCAGCCGCCAGGTTGACGATCGCAGCCGGAATAAAAAACGGAGAGATTTTGCGCGGCCCGCCCTTCAGCAGGCTGATGTGCTCGCGCTCGATCACGTCGAATCCGCCGATTCCGGATCCGATATGCACTCCCACGCGCTCGGAAATCTCGGGCGTGACCTGTAAACCCGAAGCCTTCATCGCCTCATCCGCCGCGGCCAGGGCCAGGTGGATGAAGCGTCCCATTTTCTTCAGTTCTTTCTTTTCGATGAAATTCAGGGGATCGAAGTTCTTGACTTCAGCGGCAATCTGGCAGGCAAACTGGGAAGCGTCGAACTGGGTGATGCGGGCCACCCCGCTCTTGCCGGCGAGCAGTTTTTTCCACACTTCTTCCGTGGTGTTGCCCACTCCGCAGATGAGGCCGATTCCAGTGACTACGACCCTACGTCCCAACTACTTCCCGCCTTTCGCGTGCTTGCCGATGTAATCGACCGCGTCCTGAACGGTGCGGATTTTCTCGGCATCCTCATCGGGAATCTCGATCTCGAAGGCCTCTTCGAATGCCATCACCAGCTCCACGGTGTCGAGCGAGTCGGCGCCCAGGTCGTCCACAAACGAGGCGTTCGCAGTGACTTCGCCTTCGTCCACACCCAGCTGTTCCACGATGATCTGTTTCACTTTGTCGTCAACGGCGGCCATGAGATCTCCTCGCGTGCGTCTCTTCTCCGTACAGGCGTCTGTGCGTATCGCTGTCAACTCGACCGGCTGGCGCGGGGACAGGCCAGCGGCCTGGCAGAAAAAACCCAAGTTCTCGGCGGAAGCTTCTACTTGCTTACTTTCGCATGCTTGTCGATGTAGCCGATGGCATCCTGCACGGTGCGAAGCTTCTCCGCATCCTCGTCCGGGATTTCCACCCCGAAGTGCTCTTCCAGGGCCATCACCAGTTCCACCTGGTCCAGTGAGTCCGCGCCCAAATCATCCACGAATGACGCGCTGGGGGTGACTTCGTTCTCGTCCACTCCCAACTGCTCGGAAATGATCTGTTTCACTTTCTCCACAATCTCTTTTTTCTCTTCACCAGCCATAAGAATCCAACCTCCTGGATTTGAAAGGGAATCAGTAGTGTACTGGCCCACACGAATTGCTGTAAAGGAAGAGTGCGGTCGGGCAGAACCGGCATGACCAGCCCGACAATCGCCCAAAAAGAATCCTACTGCCAGCAGTGCACAGGGTCAAACGTTACACAAACCGTGTGGGGATGGGTCGGAGCCTGCCCTGAGCGAAGTCGAAGGGACCCGTCCAGGCCGAGCAAAGCTCGGCAGTTTCATGCAGCATTGCCCAGTATCTACTTCTTCGAATACCGTTCTCGCAACTCCGTCTGCCGGCTGATCATCGGTACTTCCCGGCCTTCAATGAAAACCCGTTTCACGTCCGTCTTGACGTCGAGCGGATCCCCATCGGCCACCACAACATTTGCCGTCTTGCCAACATCAAGCGAGCCCAGCCGATCCGCCACGCCCCAGATTTCCGCCGGATTCAGTGTGATCGCCTTCAACGCTTCCTCATGAGGCAGACCGAATGAAGTCGCATACCCCGCGGCGTAAGGCAGGTTGCGCACCGCATGAGCGTCGTAGGAAGCGAATGCGATTTTCACGCCGCGCTTGTACAGCTCGCCGGGCAAGCTGTATACCGCGTCGTAACGTTCATAGTTCTTGGGTTCCTCGTAGATAGGCCCGACGATCACCGCGACCTTCAAGCTGGCCACGTAATCCAGCACCGGCTGCGAGTGGCTGACGTGATTGAGCACGAACTTTAAGTTGAATTGCCGGGCCAGGCCCACCGCTGTTTCCAGATCGCTGGGCTCCTGCGCCGCCAGCACGATCGGCTTCCTGCCCTGCAGATATGGCAGCAAGGCCTCGAGCTTCAGATCGTGCTTCGGCGGCGAGGGCGGCCCCTTCCTGTCGTTATCCTTATTCCTTGCCCTTGTCGTTTTCCTTGCCCTTGTCGTTGGGCTTCGCGGCTGCAGCGGACTTCTTGTTTTCGTAGTCGGCCCAGCGATCCGCGTAGTCCTGGGCATCAAGAAACGCCTGCCGCAGTTGCGCCGCCAGCCCCATGCGGGTCTCGGGAAACTTCCTCTTTTCCCAGGACTCGTTACGCCGCTGCTCGCCGGTAAAGTTCAGCGGCAAAGCGATGTCGCGCACCAGCAGCATGTCATTCGCCGACTTGCCGTCCAGCTGGATGAACGTATCCTGGCCGGGCAGCGTGTCCTGGCTCTGCGGCGCCACGATAGCGTTGGTGATCCCGTTCAAACGCGCCACCGGAATCAGTTCCGACTCGGCATGAAAAGCGTCATACACATGCATGTGCGGCATGATTTCGTCGCTGCTTTCGATGAGATCGTTGGTGCTCCGCTCGGCAGAAATCTCGGTTAAGCCGAGGTAGCTCTCGGAATCGATCAGCCCGGGATAGACCGTCATGCCAGTCACGTCGATGACTGTAGCGTCTTGCGGAATCGCGACCGCACCCGGCACTCCCAAAGCAGTAATCTTGCCCGCAGACATCACCAGCACGCCGTTTTCAATCACCCCATGCGACACGGTGAGTAACTTGCCGCCACGAAGCACAAGAGTTTTTTGCTGAGCGAACGCCGCAGCCGGAACGAAGCAGACAATCAAAGCGAGAAGAATTTGGCCAACAACCAACAACCAACGACCAACGACGGAACCTGACGACTGAAGACTGAAGACTGAA
>Ga0075021_10000164_pt1 | contig 36052 bp, 27 predicted proteins | sample ColStrG_CSR_2012_FD_72749 | JGI IMG/M metagenome (GOLD analysis project Ga0075021, IMG submission 72749) | Freshwater sediment microbial communities in response to fracking from Pennsylvania, USA - Cold Stream Run_MetaG_CSR_2012 | ecosystem: Environmental > Aquatic > Freshwater > Creek >...
GCCCGCTACTGGCAGCGTCTGCCATTCCTTGCATCACCGATAAACTTTGAAATCCCCGGTTCGCTCTTGCCGCAGCCGCAGCCGCAGTTGGACGCTGCTCGTTGCGTGCGGCCTGCTGTGTCCGTGACAGCAGAGCGAGTTCGATATCGGCACGAGCCGTGGAGTTGTCGACGACAACTTCGCGCGTGCCGAGTGCAAATGCAGCCATTTCAACCCGCACCTCATATTTCCCCGCCGCAGTCACCGGGAGCGTGTAGGTGCCATCAAGGTCGGTGGAGGTTACGCTTTTTTCTCCATTGGAGGGGTTTGTCGCGGTCACTGTTGCCCCGGGAATAGCAGCATTGCCCGATTTCACCACGCCAGAAATCGAGAAGCTTTGCGCAGCGGGCGAGGCCTGCGCAACCGCAGCCACGGCAACCAGCAGCAGAAGGGATATCGTCAGGACAACGACAAACAACGTCCTCGCAAGGGAGGACAATTCGACGTCCCGGTTCGATTCGGCGCGGCTGGTCATCCGCAGATATCCCAATGGACTGGAAATCCCATCACTACATTCAACACTGCCGGACCTGCTCGAGGGGTAAAAAGTTGGTCAATGACCGTAAAGTTTCGTAAATGCGCATCCATCGAAGGAATATGGTTGCTTAGATGCGGAGTGCGAGGGGTTCGCACTCGACTCACAGTCTGCTGACGGAGCAAAGGATTTGAGTGGTCAGGGCTTCGGCGCCGTATTCCTGAGGGAGGGGAGCAGCGCCTCAGCCCTGTATTCCAGGTAAAAATTGAACGGATGGCTTAGCCGCTGAGGTACTTCGGCGGCAGCGCGAGGCACCGAGGCAACTCAGGGCTGAGGCCGTCACAAGACTCAGCGCGCATTTGCCGGCCTGAGGCCTGCTCCACCCCAAGAGCCAGCCACCCAAAACCAGCCCCGCTCCACCCCCCACCCTCAGTGTGTGAACGAGAAATTCAAACCGGTGGTCAGGAGAATATCGTTCTGTTTGCTGCCCGCGGGCGGGTTAGTCACATAGATATCTCCAAACGCATTCTGCCAACCCAGCCATTTGCTGATCTTGGTCACGGTGCCAAAGTTGAAAGTGGCGCGGTACTCGCCGGTCTCATTCAGATCGGGGAAAAAGTACAGTTTTTCGGTGAGCAACGTGCTCATCCCCAGTTTGTGGCTCAATTCCTCGCCGATCGACGCGGCGGCAAAACTGCGGCTGGGAAGAAGCGTGTACTTTTCACGCGTGTAGTTCACGCCGCCGAGCAGGTCCAGCGTCGTGCGGTCATTCTTTATCGCGTGTATGCCCAGACCGCCTCCGAAGACCGAGCGAAGATCCAGAGTCTGCAAAGCATCGGTCTGGAAATCGGCTCCCACGTAGGCAAACAACCGGGGAGTAAAATCGTGGTCGTAGCGTGCTCCGCCCTGCTCCGTATTGGCGGTGGTGCTGGGAGTCGCGCCGGCCGCATCATTGGTGGCGTACACGCTGTTGGTGTACAGGCTCAACTTGTCACGCCGGCCTTTGCGGTCGGCGGTGAAGGCCAGGGCCAGGTTCTTGGTCTGGCTATTGCCGCGGGTAAGCGCGAAGCCGGCGTTTACTCCGCCCTCCCATCCTTCCAGCAGACCGGGATGCTGCGACTTGTCATACGCCGCCTGCTCCGCTTCGCTGCGTAGCCGGGTAACGGATTCCTTGGGTTCGCTGACTGTGCCCGCGTTTGCCGTGGCCACCGCGAGGTTGCCATCCGATGTGGTCACCGTGCCCACGACGGTCTGCCCGTTGCTCAGGCTGACGTGCAAAGGCGCGCTGGAGTTGACCTCCTGAACCGCCGGCCACTGTACCGTTACCTCGCCGGCGAATTCGGTCTTGATCAGCAACGTCTTGTCGTCGGATTTCTCGATACTTCCGGTTAAACGGTCGCCATTCTTCAGCACAACCTGATCTGCGAATAGTCCCGCGGGAAATAGAAAAACAAAAATTACGGCTAGAACTCCTCGTTTGGACACGTCGTTCCTCCGAAATAATTGATATGGATCGTGGGTCAGTTCATGGGTAGGGTACAGCGCATCGACCGCTGAAGAAGAAGAAGAGGATCAACAGCTGGAACCACTGACTGCGTGAGTCACTCGTTCTTACAGTCCTCCGCCTGGGTTGCGAAGACGAGAGCCGATTATATGAGAGCTTGGGGACAAGCGCAAAGAACAATTTTAGCCACTACCGAATAGGGAATTCCTGGCGAGTTTGAGGAATCGCGTGCGGGGAAAGGCGTAGGGACACAGGAACTCAAGTTTTACACACCCCGATGGATCGGCCTATAATCCCGGCGTTGTTTCTTTTCCTAGACCGCCCTCGTCTAGCAATAGAACAAATTCCAAGGAGGAACAGCCATGAGCGACGAAAAAGAAAACAAAACGAGCGAATTGTCAGATCAGGATTTGAACCAGATCACGGGAGGCGACAAAGCCGCACCAGTGCAGACGCAAACTCCCAAAGAGTCAGTCACCCTTCCCTATGGGAAAATAGAGTTCACGTATACCCCTCAGAAATAGAGAAGGTACGAGCGAGTGAGAGGGGCTACATTTCACCCAGCCGCTTGTGATATCGCGTACCGGGCCGGTTTATGACGGACTAGCGAAATCTTGCGAGCTGCGCTCGCCCACCCGGACGGGGCGTCGGTGCCTACATGGTGCGATTGACGTTCGAGGGTCATCGCAAAACCGCTGCCCGAGCGGGCACGCACAGTCAGGCTGAAGGTTTTAGTCAAAATCCGGGCTCAATGGCGGCTTGAGTCGTTCCCCTGCGCTGGGAGCCCAAGGATCAAAGGTTAGCTGGACCGGTTGGAAAAGTCTGCTGCCTTGGTCTCCACGGGAGTGCCGGGGGTCTTTGCCTCTTCCACGGATCCCTCTTTCATTCCATTCTTCAACGCGCGAATGCCCTCGCCAATCCCCTTACCCAGCTCTGGCAATTTCTTAGGGCCGAACACTAGCAGAGCGATAAAGAAGATCACCAGCAGATGCATCGGCTGAAACAGGCCTTCAAGCATAAAACTCCTCCGCCGCCTGCGACTGGCAGCAAGCCCAACACTATCGAAAGCGGGCATTTACGTCAACTTGCCCGGCGGCCGGGTGACGGCGGGCCGAAGGACAATTACCTTCGTGACCTACCCCCAGTCACTCCGTCGCTCTATGTTGCCAACTACCAGCCGGCGAGTTTATTCCGCAGCATTGAGTCGTCAGGGTATCGGTTTTTCGGGACAACCTGATGATCGAAGGATGAAAGCCGACTGCTGAAATCTGACCGCTGTGTTCCGGAAAAGGAGTCGAAGTGCGCTTTCAAGTCCTGCTTTTTCTGCTGGTTGCCCTCTTCGTGGCGTCTGCTCCGGCACAGCAGGACGATTCCGCTCCGCTGACTTGCACTCAGTTCGTCGCCTGGACTGCCGGGGGAATGTCCAGCCAGCGGCTTGACCGGCTTGCCCACTTGCGAGGAACTGCATTTGTCCTGGACGAGGCTACGTCCAAGTCGTTGTTGGCGGCGGGGGTGGACCCGGCATTACTCCGCAACCTCCCCGCGCCAGCCTCCGGCAAACCAGATGCTGCTGGCTGTCCAAGCTCGCTGGTTCAGGCCACAGAACTGGTTCACCAGAAAAAATTTCAGGGCGCCCAGTCCATCTTGCAGAAGATGATCGCGGCCGACTCCAACAATGCCGCCCTGTACTTTGCCATGGGCTATGTTCACCAGCAGCAGGAAGATTGGGAAGAAGCTTCGGATTCCTACCAGAATTCAGAAGCGCTGATGCCTGGTCTTTCCGATGTTCACAGCCGGATGGCCTATCTGCTCTATCGCTCCGACGACGCTGACGGCGCCATTGCCGAGGCGCGTACCGCGCTCAGCATCGATCCCAGGAATGCCGAAGCGTACCGCTTCCTTGGGCTGGGTTTGTACGCCAACGGCCGGTACGCGGCGGCGGTTCATGCCTTCCAGGAGTCCCTGGCGCGCCAGCCCGGCAACGCCGACGTTTACTACGATATGGGAATTACGCTTCGCGACCAGGGCGACGTCGATGCCGCTGCGGCCGCCTACCGCAGAGCCATTGTGTTGAATCCAAACTTGTGGGAGGCCCACAACAACCTGGGAATGCTGCTGCACGATCTGAAAAGCTTCGATGGGGCCGTGAACCAGTATCTGGAGGCCAAACGTCTGGCGCCGGGTGAATCCTCCGTCCGCAACAATCTCGGCAACACCTATTGCGATAAAGGTGATTACGCGGCCGCCATCACCGAGTTCCGTGAACTCTTCCGTATGGATCCTGGTTGGCAACGTGGTCACGACTGCCTGGCCCGGGCGCTCATGTCCCAGCGCGACTACGAATCCGCGGTCGGAGAACTGAGGATCGCTATTTTGCAGGATCCGACCAACTCTGATCAGCACCGTTACCTGGGGCAAGCGCTTCTTCTGGTGCACCGTCAACCGGAGGCAGTGCGCGAGCTGCGCATTGCGGTCCAGCTGGACCCCGACTCGCCGTTGGCCCATCACTACCTGGCCACGGCACTGTTCAACGCAGACGATTTTAAGGCTGCGGAAACCGAGTTTCGTCATGCCGTGCGCCTGCAACCTACAGCCAGCAACCACTACTACCTTTCCGCTTGTCTGATGAGCCAGGGACGCTACGACGACGCTCTCGCCGAACTCGAAACGGCGGCCCGCCTTGAGCCGGCGCAGGACTTGTACCGCAGTCGCAGGCAAGAGCTGCTTAAGCTGATGAAGGCGTCCAACCTCCGCTAAGTAAGAGTTACTGAAACGGGAAATTGGCCAGAGCGGGAACACCCCCATTTTCATCGCCCCGGATGCCTCGGCAGCGCAGCTGGACAGCACTTTCGGTCAGTGGCTTACATGCACTGACGTGCATCGGTGAAGCGGTCCACCGGACCTAGAATGTTCTTGGATGCGGCGCGAAAGCTGTTTGCGCGCCGGGGAGCAACCCATGACTTCCATGCCACAGTCACAAACAGGCGATCCGAGTTCGATCGCGCCACTCGCAATCCAGGCCGATACCGAATTCCGCCGGCCCCTTACTGCATACGAAAAGCTCCCGGCCTCGCTTCAGCTCGGGCCCAGGCGGAGCGGATACGGTCTGCCGTGCGCGAAGTGCAAGACGTATTACGGAGCCGACCTGTCGGCGTGCCCAGTGTGTAAGTCCGGGGAGCGGGTTTCGCCCACCATCGCCTCAGTGGATGCTTCCGTCGCAGAAGTTGCGGAGCCTTATGCCCCCACCGTGCCTGACGAAGCGGCTCTGGAGGCAGAACGCGAACGCTTTTTGCGTGAATTCAAGTCCCAGGCCCCGCCCATCGACGTGGAAAGTTTCAAGTGCAGCCTGGAGCAGAACCATTCCGGCGAATTGGAACCCGCGGCTGTCTGTGAAGAATGCTACATCCGTTTACAAGGACGGGTGGACCTGCTGGAAGCCGCCCTGCACATGGATTTGAAGGAAGCCACGCAGGTGATTTACGACGCAGTGTGGTCTGATCCTTCTGATCCCAGCAAGACCTACCACAATGCCGCCCGGGCCATTCTTGGCGAACTGCGCAAGCGGGCCGGAGTCTCGGCGGTGTTAGGGCCACTGCAACCCCTGCCGCACTAGACAGTCTACTCAGCCTTCAGGAGGACCCACTTCTTGCCGGTATAGAGCCGGTACCCTCCGCCATCCTCAACCATCTTCAGCGGCACCGGGCGGGCCAGTTTGTCGTCCATCGCGGCTGCAACGCTGAGCAGATCGTTGGCCCCCACGTCCATCACCAGAAACTTTCCCGCTTGTGAAAACCCAAAACCGTATTGGCCTGGCGCCAGTTCCGACCCTTCGATATTGAGCTTTGTTTCCGTGATCAGAAAGCCCTGATACTTGGCCTGCACGTCAGATGCATAGCCTGACGTATCCACCAGTCCGGCCAGAACCAGCTTCCCATCCGGCGTACTGAATCCCGCCGAATTGCGTACCTGCACCGGGGCAGATTGCCCACGGAAGAAATAGGCCGCGGGCACAAATTTCTTCAGGTCGTCGCCTCCAAGCAATCCAGACTTCGGCTGTTGAGCCAGCAGCAGACTCGTGAAAAGCATCACCGCCACTCCAACCTGTCGCTTCATGATTCACTCCTCTGAGAACTTAAAAACCGGGAACCGAGAACTGATCTTACTCTACTACCGGCCTTCCGCCGGTACTGCAAATCGCAGCCTCCCGAACGCGCCGGGCACGTGAAAATTCGGCTCCGGCGTACCCGTCGGTTGCCAGGCCAGGTAGGCTCGCGGCTCGTTCCTGCCCTCAACCCGATAGAAGTTGGCGCGCCAAATTGCGTTCGGATTAAAGTTCCGGGTCAACGCTTCCATCGGAATCGCCAACTCCACCGCCCATCGATGTGCCTTCTCGTCCAACGTCACTGATCTCTGCATACCGCTCTTGAGATCAGCGAGTCCTCCCGGGAAAATGTCCAGGTCAATCCACATCCCGTTGGGGCTCGCTTCGAACTCCCGGTAGTAGCGCTCCCGCGAGGGGTCGGGCTGGAGGAAGGCTTCCACCACATCGCGGTCCCACAGGTGGTCACGGCGTCCGGCCGGATCGGAGCTCTCGAATACATAGAGGGTGCGATAGCGGCACTCGAATCTCAAATACAGGGTCCGCGGAGACCACAAGGCGCGAACCTGGGTTTGGCGTTCCTCATCGGGATTCTTTCCCTGCCAGTCAGAACAAAAAACGATCGGATTAGCACTCTGCCACTCGGGCTCAGGATTCGCGGCTCCGAGCCGGATCTCGCGGGCCACATAGGAGGCGACAACTTCGGAAGGCTGCGAAACGCACTGCGCCGGCGTTGTCATTGCCTCCACTCCCTTATTCGATTCGAGTCCGCTCTGACCCGCCAAATAGAGCACGGAGCTTAGCACGCAACCTAGCACGCAACCCAGAATCGAACCGTGGACGGTCCGCAATCGCAGCCCACGTAAGCGCCTCAAGAACCGCGACCCGAATTTTAAGCGATTCGTCTCCAGTCGCATAGTGCCGTGGCGTGCGTTTGATGGTTCGAGCAATAGCGAACCGCCTACACTGGTCAACACTTTACGGCTGCCATCGCCTGTAGTAGGCTGCGCTGACCGAAAATCAGCTCCTCAAGAGGAGAACTCGATGAAGCGCTTCCCCTGGTTCGCAGCATGGTTCGCGGCTTTCCTGGTGCTTTCGGTTACCTGCCGGGCCGACGACTTGTTCGAAATCAAGCCGGTTGCAGAGGGAGTTTACGCTGCCATCGCCAAGCCTGCCTACAAGGTAAACTGCAACGCCGCCATTATTTTTCTTGACGACGGTGTCCTGGTTGTCGATACCCACTCCAAGCCTTCGGCGGCGCGCGGCCTGATCGAACAGATCAAGAAGATGACTGATAAGCCCGTGAAGTACGTCGTCAACACGCACTTTCACTGGGACCACTACCAGGGCAACCAGGCCTATCCCAGTTCCTGGCCGGCGGGCGTTGAGATCATCTCTTCGGAGGCGACCCGCGCCAGCATTGAACAGCGGGGAATCCCGCGGGTGAAGCACGAAATCGTTACCATGCCCCAGGAAATCGAAAAGATGAAGGCCGACCTGGAAAAAACCAGCGACCCAAAACAGAAAGACGAAATCAAAAGGAATATTGCCCAAGCCGAAGACTATCTTGCCGAACTCAAGAGTATGCAGGTGACCCTGCCTACGATGACCTTCGACCGCAGCCTGATCCTGCACCGCAAATCGAGAATCGTTGAGATCCTCTGGCTGGGAAAGGCGCATACCGACGGCGATGTCTTCGTTTATCTCCCCAAAGAGAAGGTGCTGGTCACCGGCGACGCGCTGCACGGCTGGACACCCTACATGGGCGACAGCTACCCCTATGACTGGATTACTACCCTCGACGCAGCCGAGAAGCTGGACTTTGATCAAGTCATTGGCGGCCATGGCGACGTAATGAAGGGCAAACAAAAGTTCGAACTTTGGAAGCAGTACTTCGGTGAACTCTTGAGTCAGACGGCACAGGCCTACGCCGAAGGCGCCACTGAGGAACAGGCACAGAAACGGGTGTCGCAGGTGCTCATCGCCAGGTATGCCGACAAGTTTGACCCCGACTTTCCTCAGAGCGTGGGGTCCAATGTAGCCAAGGCCTATCAGGTGATTGCTTTCATGCACTAACCTGGCACATCGCGGCGGGAATTGATTTGCAGCGTACCCTGTGTCGCTCGGGCTGAATCGAATGAGTCCGTAGCTGGTTCGTATTTACAGAAAGCCTCGGTTGCTGGCAGGAGTCAAGTTTTCAAGCTTAACCTGATCGATCCCACAAGGAGGAGGGATGCCCGACATCAGACGCATCCTCTGTCCCACGGACTTCTCAGAGTTCTCGGACATAGCGTTTCGCTATGCCATATCGCTGGCCGAGCACTATCGCGCCAAGCTTTTGGTGCAACATGTCGTAGAGCTATGGCGACATCCTGAGATTGACTTTGCCGCGGCGCAATATTACGAGGAGTTCCGTGGGAGGCTTCTCCAGAACAGCGAGGCGGAACTCAAAAGGTTCGTGAAGAACCAGGCAGACAATCAAATTCAGCCAGACCGGGTTGTGCGGCAGGGAATCGCGGCAGACTGCATCCTTGCGCTTGCCGAGGAGCAGAAAGTCGATCTGATCGTCATGGGAACTCACGGCCGGCGCGGGTTTGACCGGGTCATGGTCGGGTCGGTGACTGAGCGAGTCCTGCGAAAGGCCTCATGTCCGGTGCTGGCAGTGCACAATCCGTCAACCGATTTTCTCAGTTCAACGAAGCAACGTGATCCCGTCCACTTGAACCGAATTCTTTTTTGCACGGATTTCTCCGAGAATTCGCAGCGGGCTTTGAGTTATGCGATCTCCCTGACCGCAGAGTACGACGCCGAGCTCACCCTGCTGCACGTGCTGGAGCAGATCCCGGACGGGTGCGGCATTGATGAAGCGACAGCGACGGCGATCGAACATCTGGATAATCTGATTCCACCGGAAAGGCCTGGTACGCGCGGGATCAACATTGTTGTGCGCACGGGACATCCCTACCAGCAGATCATCCAGTTCGCTCTGGAGGCGCGCACCGACATGGTGGTTATGGCGGTGCGTGGCCGTGGCTCCCTGAATCTTGCGGTGTTTGGTTCGACCACCTATAGGGTCATTCAGCTGGGACCCTGCCCTGTTCTTTCGGTTCACGTCTGAATCGCACTGGTCGGTCACTGCGAACCGTGAGACTCAGCGTCCGACGACGCACTCCGACGACGCACTCAGAGTCGATACTCTATTCGTTGCGCAACGCCGAGATGGGGTCAACCGTAGCGGCCCGTCGCGCCGGAATGAAGCTGGCGACCAGCGCCGCCACCAGCAAGGTCGCCGCAGCCAGGGAAAATGTCAGCGGATCGGTCGGCCTGATTCCAAATAGCAAGCTTCCCATCAATCGGGTCATAATCAGTGCTCCCCCAACTCCGACGGCCAGACCCACCGTAAGTTTCAGGACAGTCTGTCGCAGCACCATAGTAAGAAGCTGGTACCGTTGTGCGCCCAATGCCATACGGATGCCGAATTCACGCGTCTGCTGGCCTACCGCATACGCAATAGCGCCGTAAATGCCCACCACAGCCAGCAGCAGAGCAAGTCCGGCAAACGTGCCCAGCAAGGTTAGTACGAAGCGGCGGCGCTCCAGCGACCCTGAGATAACTTGGTCCATGGGCAACACGCTCACCGGTTGATCGCGATCAACCGACCAGACCTGGTCCCGAATGGCAGCCGCGAGACCAAGCGGTTCCGGAGTGGTTCGCGCTATGAGGTACGTGGTCAGCGTGCCTTGCGAGAATTGCGCAAAACTGTAGTAAATGGCAGGCTGGGTATCGGTTTCCAGCGAATCTTGCTTGACGTCTGAAACGACACCCACGATTTCGCCGGGCAGGGGCGGTCCCCAGTCTTTCATCACCACCCGTTTCCCCAGCGCACTCTCCCCGGGCCAGAAACGTTGCGCCATAGTTTGATTAATCACCAACACGGTCGGATGCCCAGATTTGTCCTGCTGAGTAAATGTTCTTCCGGCAAGCAGGCGAATGCTCATGGTGCCGAAGTACTCGGGACTGACCGTCAGAATCTCCGCGTCCGGCTCGTTTCCGGGCTCGTAAACGTGACCCTCGAGCTCAAGGTCGGTGTCGGGCACCGAATCAAACGGCAGAGTCCCGGCGGCTGCAACCGATCGAACTCCCGGCAGCGCATGAAGCTTTTCTAGAACAGAATTCACAAACTGTGTCCGCTCTGGGAGCTCCGGGTAGCGCGAGTCGGGCAGTGAGAGGCGAACCACCGCCAGATGCGAACTGTCGAATCCCGGGTCAACCCGTTGCAACAGGATGAAGCTTCGGACGAGCAAGCCGGCAGCGGCCAGCAACATCATCGCGAGCGCCACTTCCGTCATCACCAGGAACGAACGAACGCGCTGATGGCGAAGCGACCCGGTTCCGCGGTTACCATCCGCAAGCTGCACCTGCAAATTCAATCTTGAAGATTGCGCTACGGGAATGCTTCCGGACAAAATCGACGCCAGCACGGAGACCGCGAATGCGAACAGCAGGACTTGCAGGTTGATCGCTGGAGAAGTCAGACGCGGGATGGCGCCGGGATACGCGGCGTATAACGTCTTCACCGACCACAGCCCAAGCAGACACCCGGCCGTGCCGCCGAAAAGTCCAAGTAACACGCTTCCGGTCAACAGTTGCCGAGCCAGACGAAACCAATTCGCTCCCAGGGCCGAACGTATCGCAATCTCCTTCTGACGCACAGCCGCCCGCGAGAGCAGAAGACTCGCGACATTCGCACATGCAATCAGGAGCACGAACCCAACCGCACTGATCAGAATCAGGAGGGCAGGGCGCACACTCGAAACCAGGTTGTCCTGCAGGCGCTCTGCATGGAATGTGAATCCCGGATCGACGTTGTGATTCTCCTGCTGGATCTGGTCCGAAATTTCCCGCAAATCGGCGCGCACCGCATCCATCGAAATGCCGGCTTTCATCCGCGCCAGGGTGGTAAATAAGTGCGCGCGGCGGTTCTGTGGGAAGGCCTGGTCATCACTGAGCGGAGCCCACGCCTGGACTGATTCCGGAAACGAAAAGCCCAGAGGCATTACACCGGCAACCAGGTGAGGTTTTCCGTGAAGCGTGATCATTTTGCCCACGATCTCCCGATCCGATCCGAAATGATGCTGCCAGAGTCCGTAACCGAGAATCACCACTCCTCCAGCATTCTTGTGAAATTGATTCGGGGTGAATCCCGCACCGAGGAACGGCGTTGCCGCCAGCAGCGGCAGGAAGTCCTGCGAAACAAATGCGGCGTCGATCTGCTCCGGTGGCGCTGCTTGCCGCGCGTCGCTCAAGTTCTGCGAAAAAATCCGGTATGCTGCCACGTGAGAAAACACATGATTGCGCTCGCGCACATCGCGAAATGTCGCTCCGGTAACATTGGTTGCACGCTGGTGGTATTCCTGCAGACGCACGATCTGGCCCGGTTGATGCAAGGGCAGCGGACTGAACAGGACAGAGTTCGCGACACTGAATATCGCCGTGTTCGCCCCAATTCCAATCGCCACGGTGATCACTGCCACAGCGGTGAAGCCGGGCGCTTTCCGCAACATGCGGAACTCGTGGCGCAAGTCCCGAAGGAAGGTTTCCATGGCGTCCACTCTTAATCCGATTGCCGCAATGAATTGACCTCAGAAACCTCTCGCCGTGAAGTGGCGGGCGGCCGCCGCCAACGCAAGTATTGACGGCTGTCCTGAGTAATTGTGAGCAGGCCTGCAAACCCCACAGAACTGGGGCCAAGCTTGGGCAAGCTGGCCGTTCCAGCAGGACTATGATTGCCGTCCGGGGCTAGTCGAGGCGACTCTCGAACCAATTCGCGCGTTGCGGACAGAGTGAGTAGTCCGAAGTTTTCTTCGCGCACTCTGCGTGCTTTTCTTCGCGCACCCTGCGTTCAAAAGCTTGTAACCGCAAAGGACGCGAAGAAAGACCGCAAAGTACGCGAAGAAAATACAGCTAAAGCTGACAGACTGACAGCCCAGCGCACTGTTCGCAAATGGACACTCGATTTCGATTGCGGACAAAGCGAAGCGGTTCGCAAGCATTGATGCAGCCGTATCTCACTGTCATCGCAGAGACTTACAGCGTCATACCAAACGGTTCGACAGTTGCGACAAGATCAGCGATGGACATCGCTCGCCCAGACATCAAGCGACAGAAGAGACGCCGCCAGATCGTGGGACTGGTCATCGGCGTTGTAGTTCTGGGAATAGTCACAATCGGTGTTGCTCGCCTGAAACCGGCGGCACCGGAAGTGGAACGGAGCACGGTGTGGACAGACGCCGTCAAGCGCGGCCCCATGCTGCGCCAGGTCCGGGGTCTTGGGTCCTTGATTCCCAGCCAGGAGTTTACCCGTCAAATACCAGCCGAAACAGAAGCTACCGTCGTCAGAATTCGCATGTTGCCGGGTTCCCAGGTGAAAGCTGACAGCATATTGCTCGAAATGAGCAATCCCCAAGTTGAGCAGGCAGCGCTCGACGCCAGACTCCAACTGAAGGCTGCGGAAGCCGAGTATCAAAGCCTGCGAGTCAAGCTGCAGAGCGATCTCATGAACCAGAAAGCCGGCGCCGCCACCGTGACCGCAGACTACAGTCAGGCCAAATTGCAGTCCGAGACTGACAAAGCGCTCTACGACCTCGGCGTGATTTCAGGTCTTGCGTATAAGGCGTCGAAGGGCAAGGCGGACGAACTCACTACGCGAAACAACATTGAAGATGAACGGCTGGATATCAACCAGAAAGCGATTGAATCACAGATGGCGGAGCAGCAGGCCAAAGTGGACCAGATGCGAGCTCTCGCTGAACTGAAGCAGAAACAGTTGGACGCGCTTAAGGTGCGTGCTGGCATTGATGGCGTTCTGGTCGACTTGCCGTTGCAGGTGGGGCAACACGTTTTGCCCGGGGCGATGCTGGCGAAGGTCGTCCAGCCAAACCATCTGATAGCAGAGTTGAAGATTGCTGAAACCCAGGCACGTGACATTCAGATTGGCCAACCGTCAATGGTCGACACGCACAACGGCACCGTCCCGGGAACGGTAATGCGGGTTGATCCGGCAGTGCAGAACGGGACGGTCACCGTTGACGTGCAACTCACCGGGGAACTTCCCAAGGGGGCGCGGCCTGATTTGAGTGTCGACGGAACTATCGATCTGGAGAGGTTGGAAAACGTGCTTTACGTCGGCCGCCCCGCCTTCGGGCAGGAGAACAGCACCATCAGTCTGTTCAAACTGGATGCTGACGGGAGTGGCGCGGTTCGCGTTCCCGTGAAGGTCGGGCGCGCGTCAGTGAATTCGATTCAGATTATTGAAGGGCTGCATGAAGGCGACACCGTGATTCTTTCCGACATGTCGCGCTCGGACAACACCGACCGCATCAGGCTTGACTAAGACACGCTCGACTGAAGCAAGCTCGACCGAGATAACCGAATGAGGCAGACGCCATGACTGAAGCCGGACAAGCACTGATTCAGATTGAAGACCTCACCAAGGTTTTCTATACCGACGAAGTGGAAACTCACGCGCTCTCCGGAGTGCACCTCGCGATTCGCAAGGGAGAGTACGTCGCCATGTCGGGCCCATCGGGCTGCGGCAAGTCAACCCTGCTTTCGATCATCGGGCTGCTTGATACGCCGACCAACGGACGTTATCAACTGAACAGCCAACAGGTGGAGAACCTGGGCTTTGCGGAACGATCGCGCATTCGCAATCAGGAAATCGGCTTCATCTTCCAGAGTTTCAATCTGATTGGCGATCTCACGGTCTACGAAAACGTCGAACTGCCTCTGACCTACAGGCAGAAGATGCCCGCAGTGGAACGCAAGAAGCGCGTCATGGAAGCCCTGGAGCGCGTGGGCATGGCTCACCGGATACGTCACTATCCCTCGCAACTCTCCGGCGGCCAGCAGCAGCGCGTGGCCGTGGCCCGCGCTCTGGGAGGAAAGCCGTCTATCCTGCTTGCCGATGAGCCCACCGGAAATTTGGATTCCCGTAACGGCGAAGCGGTCATGGAACTGCTTCAGAATCTCCACCGGGAAGGTGCGACGATTTGCATGGTCACGCACGATCCACGCTTCGCCAAGCACGCCGAGCGCGAGGTGCATCTTTTCGATGGCAAAGTTGTAGCCGAAGAAGAACTGAAAAAGCTGATGGCCGACGTGCATTCATGACCGGACTGATCCAGGACGCCCGGTACGCCTTGCGCCAGTTGCGCAAGAATCCAGCATTCACAGCCGTGGCCGTGCTCACCCTTGCTCTGGGGATCGGGGCAACAACGGCGATGTTCAGTTTGGTGGACGGCGCGCTCTTCCGCAGCTTGCGCTATCCGCACGCCGACCAGTTGATATCTGTTGGAGTCATCGCACCTATTATTGACGGTGAGTTTCTGTTTGCCGCCAACTATCTGGCGTGGAGGCGCGATCAGACCCCGTTCGCCAGCCTTACTTCCTCCACCGGCGTCAACGATTGTGACCTCACCGATGACCGCCCCGTCCGCTCAACTTGTGCTGCAGTAGCGTCCACTTTTCTGCCAACATTCGGTGTGCAACCCATCCTGGGTCGAAACTTCACGCCGGAAGAGGATCGCCCCGATTCGCCCAAGGTGGCATTGCTTTCCTACGGGTTATGGCAAAGCCGGTTTGGAGGCGACCGCGGCATTGTTGATCGCACGATTTCGCTGGATGGAAGACCAACGCGAGTATTGGGAGTTTTGCCGCGTGACTTCGAATTTCCGACGCTGGCTCGCACCGGACTGGTCGTGCCTGAGGCACTCGATGAATCCATTGTGCAGCGCAATTTGATGGGGCCGACGGTCCGCGTATACGGGCGCCTGAAACCAGGCGTAAGCATCGCGTCGGCCACGGCGCAATTGCAGCCCTTGTTTCGCAGCTTCGTCGAATCCGCGCCGCCAGCGTTTCGAAAAGAGCTGCGGCTTCAGGTTCGCTCGATACGCGATTTACAGATTCACGACTCCCGTCTCGCAGCCTGGTTGCTGTTGATCTCCGCGCTGGCGGTACTTCTGATCGCCTGCGCCAACGTGGCCAACCTCGTATTTGCCCGCAGCACGGGGCGACGGCACGAGCTTGCGGTCCGGTCCGCGCTCGGCGCCGCACGCACTCGCCTGTTTCAGCAAAGACTTACGGAAAGCATTCTGCTTGCCCTGGTTGGAGGAGCGATCGGTTGCGGGCTGGCTTACACGATTGTTCATGGCTTTGTCGCTCTTTCCCCGGCAGGAATACCACGGTTGCCGGAGGCGACAGTAAACATCAGAGTTCTCATCTTCGCGCTTCTGGCATCGGGCGCTGCCGGGATTGTGTTTGGCACTCTGCCGGCCCTGGAGAAGCCGCGTCCGGAGGCTCTGGTGGCCATGACTGTGGCTGGCGCTCGGCGAGGCAACCTGCGTAAAGTTCTGATGGCTGCTCAGGTTTGGATGACTCTCATTCTTGTAACCGGTGCCCTGCTATTCCTGCGGACTCTTCGCAACCTCGAGCTCCAGCCGCTGGGGATGGATACGCAAAACATTGTTACAGCGGCAATCACCCTCGGGCAACAAAAATACGCTGCGCCGGCACAGCGGCTTGCATTCTTCGAGCAACTGGAAGAAAGACTTCAGCAACTGCCCGGCGTCGCGGCCGCGGCCCTCACTGACTCCCTTCCCCCAGAAACGCCGGCGCGCACGATGCCATTGGTTGCGTTGGAAGCGGAAGGGCAGCCGCCACTCAGCCCCGACCAGGGCATTGGCGGGATCGTGGGCTGGAGATCTGTGACCCCGGAGTACTTCTCGGTTCTGGGCATTCCTCTGCTGCGCGGACGGGCCTTTGAGGAACAGGACCGTGCCTCAGCGTCTGGCGCCATGATCCTTAATGAAGCGCTGGCTCAACGCCTCTTTCCCGGCGAAGACCCCGTAAATAAAACAATCCACTCTCGTTCGGAAGAAGGGCGCACCGCGGCAACGTTCAAAATCGTAGGTGTGACTGCCAACACGCAGAATCAGGGACTCGGCGGCCACACTGGTCCCGAATACTACCTGGTGCGCCGTCATAGTGCGAACGACCGCATCTTCAACTATCCAGACTCTCAGCGCATCAGCGTTGTTGTGCGCAGTGCAATTGATCCGCAGACGGTAGCCAAAGAAATACGAGACTCCGTCGCCGCGCTCGACTCGACGTTACCCGTGGAATCGAGCACCCTCGGTCAAACCGTATACCGGCTCGCAGAGCGTCCTCGATTTACCGCTGCGCTGCTTTCGCTGTTTGCCGCGATCGGCCTGCTTCTGGCAGCGGTAGGAATCTTCGGCCTGGTGTCCTTGCTGGTGAGCCAGCGCACCCGGGAAATTGCCATTCGTCTGGCGCTGGGCGCGAACCCCGCCACAGTCGCCCGGGTCATGCTGTTCCAGACTCTGGGCTGGGTAGCCGGCGGCGCGATCGCAGGTGCTTTCTGTTCGCTGGTTGCGGCTCGATGGATTGGCTCGCTGCTGTTTGGAATAAAGCCAAATGACCCAGCCACGTTGACCGAGGCCGCGCTCCTGCTTCTGGCAGTGGCGCTGCTGGCCAGCTACATCCCGGCGCGGCGCGCCACCAAGGTCGATCCTATGGTGGCGTTGCGCTACGAATGAAGGGAAAGATGGAAATACTGCTCCAGGATCTGCGTTTTTCGCTCCGCGTGCTACGGAAAAACCCGGGTTTCACCTTGGTGGCATTCTTCACGCTTGCCTTGGGGATCGGCGCAACCACTGCGATTTTCAGCGTTGTGTACGAAGTGTTGCTGCGGCCGCTGCCTTATGAAAATCCCGACCAGATCGTTCGCCTTTGGGAGGTGAATTCGCAGGGGCGGCAGGTGAATTTTACCGACCCGAATTTTGAAGACATCCGTTCGCAGAGCCATTTTCTCCAGGGTCTGGCCGAGTATAGAGCGGTATCTGAATCGGTTTCCGGCGGTTCCGAACCGACGCGCACCATGGTGGCCGCAGTTTCGCAGGACTTCTTCCCAGTCATGCGCGTACGGCCCGTGCTGGGGCGCAGCTTTGCTTCCGATGAGCAGCACTTCGGGGCAGCGCCCACCGCCCTTGTGAGTTACGGATATTGGCAGCAATATCTTGGAAGTGTCACTGACCTTTCGGCGGTCAAGCTGAACATTGAGAACCGGGCAGTATCGGTCATCGGTGTGCTGCCGCCCGGCTTCCGCTTTCCCGATGATTCCACCATCTGGATGCCGCGAGAACTCAACCAGCGCCTGCCCAGCCGCAGTGCCCACAACTGGCATGTGTTGGGACGCCTGCGTGAGGGGCTTGCTCCGGAGCAAGCGCGGGCCGAGCTGGCATCGATTGCCCGCCAGATCCACCAGCAGTACGGACAAGATGTCGACATGACCGACGTTGCGGTGGCTCGTCTGCAGGATGCCATGACCAGTAACGTGCGTCCCGCCTTAATGATTCTGCTGGGCGCCGTCACCTTCCTCTTGCTGATTGCCTGCGCCAACGTGGCGAATCTGCTGCTGGCACAAGCCGCCGCACGGCAAAGGGAGTTGGCGATTCGCGCCGCAATCGGCGCGACCCGAGGCCGGCTGGTGCGGCAGTTTCTCACGGAAGCCTTGCTGCTCTCTCTGGCAGGAGGCGCCGCAGGCGTCCTGGCGGCACGCTGGGGAGTGGTTGCGCTGGCACGGCTGGCTCCGCCTGAACTGCCGCTGGTGGAACAGGTTTCCGTCAGCTTCCCGGTATTGCTTTTTGCTCTTGGAGTTTCTTCAGCGGTGGCGGCCGGGCTGGGAGTTTTCAGTGCACTGCGAGCTACATCGGGGAATTCACAACCAGCTCTGGCGGAGCGTGGACGGTCGCAGACCGGCGCGCCCCGCAGCCATCGCCTGGGCCGCGGCATCATCGCCGGGCAACTGGCAATCACGTTGGTGTTGCTCACCGGCGCAGGCCTCTTGGGGCGCAGTCTGCTGCTTGTTCTCGCCACCGACCCGGGCTTTCATACCCAGCACATCATAACCGTCGATCTAGCGCTTTCCTTTGCTGAGAAAGATGCGGACAAGACGCATCGCATCCAGTTCCTCGATCAGTTGCTTGCGCAAATGCGCGCCATACCTGGAGTGCTCGAAGTCGGGGGCACCGGACACCTGCCGTTGACTGGCATGCTGTCCAATGGGACCTACGTCTTACTGGCGCCCGGCGACCAGCCGCCACACGCCATCGAGCAACTGGAGACCTGGTTCCACAACGCCGCGCGTACCGGATACGCAAACTACAGCCCGGCAAGTGACGGCTATTTTCGCGCTGTTGGAATCCCGCTACTTCAAGGACGTCTATTCGATGGTCGGGACACCATGGATGCGCCGCACGTGGCCATCATCAACCAGTCGCTGGCCCGCGAAAAATGGCCGGAACAGAATCCGTTGGGCCATAACCTCGAATTCGGCAACATGGACGGCGATTTGCGCCCGCTCACCATCGTCGGCGTGGTCGGTGATGTGCGTGAGGACAGCGTGGAAACGCCTCCCGGCCCAACCATTTATGTGAACTATCGCCAGCGTCCGCAGGCGACATACCATTTCACGGCGGTCGTGCTCAGCGATGCCGACCCGACCTCCGTGATCTCTTCCGCCCGGCAAATCGTGCGCAAGCTCGACCCCGATGTCCCGCCGAGTTTCGGTACGTTTAACCAGGTGTTGTCCAATTCTCTCAAGGCCCGGCGCTTCAACCTGACGCTGGTGAGTGTGTTTGCCGGTACTGCGCTATTCCTGGCCATCGCAGGACTCTATGGTGTGATGGCATATGCGGTCACTCAGCGGACCGGGGAGTTTGGAGTGCGGACAGCACTAGGGGCGTCCCCCGGCAATATCCTGCGCCTGGTGCTGGGGCAGGGAATCGTAACTGCGCTGATTGGCGTGGCGATTGGAATGGCGGGAGCCCTGATCCTGACTCGTACCCTGCAATCGCTGCTGTTCGGGCTGAGCGCGACTGATCCGCTGACATTTGCGGTGGTCGCCTTGGTGCTCATCGTTGTGGCCCTGCTTGCGAGCTATGTTCCGGCGCGCCGCGCGGCCAAGGTCGATCCCATGGTGGCGTTGCGGTACGAATGAGGAATAAACAATGACTGGACTGCTCCAAGATGTTCGTTATGGATTGCGCATGTTGTGGAAGCGTCCCGGTTTCACCGCGGTTGCGGTAATTACTCTTGCCTTGGGCATTGGGGCCAATACCACTACTTTCAGCACGGTCAATGCCATGCTGCTGCGTCCGTTTCCTTTCCCGAAGCTTGATCGCATGGTCACGGTCTGGGAAACGGCGCCCAAACAGGATGACTACCATCTGAGCCCAGCTCCTGCCAACTTCCGCGACTGGATCGACCACAGCACGCAAATCGACCAGCTTTCGGCCGTCCGCGGCTGGAACGCGAACTTGACTGGCGGCAGCGTGGCGGAGCATGTCGAAGGTTCGCAGGTAACCGCAGACTTTTTTTCGTTTTTGGGAATGCGTCCGCAACTCGGCCGCTACATTGGGAGCGCAGATTTCCAGGGCGGGGTCGCGCCAGTGGTGGTCATCAGCCATGGATTCTGGCAGCAGCATCTGGGTGCAGACCCTGGAATCGTCGGCCGGCAACTGCTCTTGAATGGTCAGAAGTTCACAGTAATTGGTATTGCATCTGTAGATCTCGACTTCCCAACTGGATCCAAGGTTTGGACTCCGCTCGACCTGAATGGCACTGCAGCAAGAGACCGCGACAATCACTATTTGACTGTGTTCGGACGGTTGAAGGACGGCGTTTCCATACGTCAGGCACAGGCGAACCTTGAGACGATTGCCGCGAGCCTGGGTAAACAGTATCCCGGGAGCAATGCCGGCCACGGGGTCAATGTCAAGAATACCGTTGAAGATCTCACTGTCGGCTCGCGACAGTTCATCCTGATGCTCATGGGCGCAGCCGTTTTTGTTCTCCTGCTGGCCTGTGCCAACGTTGCCAACCTGCAGCTGGCCCGCGCTTCTGGACGTCAAAGGGAGATCGCGCTGCGTGCGGCGCTCGGGGCCAGCCGCTGGCAGGTCGGACGGCCGTTGCTGGTGGAGAGCGTTTTGCTCGCACTGCTCGGGAGCGCAGGCGCGCTTCTCTTGTCGGGGTTGGGGATCAACCTCATGCGCCGTAGCATTCCCCCGTTTATCGTCGAGCACATTGCGGGATTGAAACACTTACAGATTGATTCCCGAGTGTTCCTTTTCACACTTCTGGTTGCGGTTCTTACTGGCATAGTTGCGGGGCTGGCGCCGGCGTGGCATTTCTCGCGTCCTGACGTGAATGAAACCCTGAAAGAGGGCACGCGTGGCGGCAGTCCCAGTGCAAGCCGGCTACGCTTTCGTACATTGCTGGTCATCTCCGAGATTGCTCTTTCCTTGGTTCTGTTGATCGGCGCGGGCTTGATGGTGAAGGGATTTCGCACCCTACTGACCAAAAGCATGGGCTTCGACCGGACCCACGTACTTACGTTCCATGTCGTGCTGCCAGAGACACAGTTTCGCGACAAAGACCGCGTCCGCGGGTATTACGAACAGGTCCTGCGAAATATTCAGTCTCTGCCGGGCGTCGAATCCGCGGCTTGGGTGACCAGCTTGCCGTCGGGGTGGTCGTGGAACTGGACCGAATTCACAGCGGAGGGGAAAGGCCCGGTTTCTTCTGGAGACTTGCCGTCTACCATTTCGCAAGTCGTGACTCCAGGATTCTTCCCGGCATTGCGAGTTCCCTTGCGGCAAGGCCGGCTGCTTTCCGATCAGGATGGACCCAATGCTCCGCCGGTTGTGGTCATCAGCCAGACCCTTGCCCATCAGACTTGGCCTGACCAGAACCCGATAGGAAAGCATATTCAAGTAGGACGGCCAGAAGATGCCCAGCCTTTCCGCACCATCGTGGGGGTTGTGGGAGATGTGCAGCCGATTCCCCTGGACTATGACCCCGCTCCGACTGCATACGTGCCGCTCGCACAACAGCCCGAGTCCGCATCCGCGTTTGTGGTGCGAACGTCGGGAGATCCCCTGATGCTTGCCGGGCCGGTCAATGCGCAATTGCGCGCCGTTGACGCGGACCAACCCGCGTATGACATTCGCAGCCTGGAGCAGCTGGTTTCCGACGGCCTGAGCGGCGTCCAGTTGTCCGCTCGCATGATGCTTATTTTCGGTGTTTGTGCGCTCACCCTGGCGGCGGCCGGGATCTTCGCAGTCATGGCGTACTCCGTCACCCAGCGCACTCATGAAATCGGAGTGCGCGTGGCCCTGGGAGCGCGGCGCTTCGACATGCTCAGGCTGGTCGTTGGCGGGGCGATGAAAATGGCCACCATCGGGCTGGGTGTCGGTTTGATCCTCGCATTGCTGTTGACCCGCGCACTTTCGAGCCTGCTCTTCGGAGTGGTGCAGATCGACATTGTGACATTCACTTTGCTCACGTCCCTGCTGGCTTTTGTAGCAGCTCTGGCGGCCTACATACCTGCACGCTGGGCGATGAAAGTCGATCCCATGGTGGCGCTGCGCTACGAGTGAAGGGGAACACTGATGAATGGATGCCTTCAAGATGTGCGTTATGCAATTCGACAACTGTTGAAGACGCCTGCCATTACCGCCCTCGTGGCGATCACGCTTGCGCTGGGGATCGGTGTCAACACAGGCATATTCAGCGTTCTCAACGGGTGGCTCTTCCGTCCTCTGCCAGTTCCCGCGCCGGATCAGATCACCGCTCTGGCCGCACCGCGCGAGGATGGCTCCAAGTTCTCGTTTCTCGACTTCACCGAGGTGCGCAAGCAGGCGGATGTATTCTCTGGCGTGTTTGCCTACGCCACGGGAGTCGCCGGACTGAGTGCCAATGGCACTCCCAGTGAATTCGCTTACAGCGCGGTGAGCGGCGATTATTTCTCCACCCTCGGAGTGAAACCGCTGCTGGGCCGGGTATTCCTGCCGGCCGAGGGCGAGAAGCCAGGGGATCAACTTCAGGTAGTCCTCGGTTACTCCTACTGGCGGAAAACTTTCGGTGAAGATCGCGGAGTTGTCGGCCGGCAGGTGCTCATCAACGGGAAGCCAGCCACGGTCATCGGCGTCGCGCCAGAGGAATTTCATGGCACTTTCTTCGCCTTCCAGATGGATGGCTATCTGCCGCTGAGTTTTCTGTCGCAAAGCGAAAACTCAAATGACTTCTGGTCCAATCGCGGGCATCGGGAATTGTTCGTGCTCGGCAGGCTGAAACCGGGCATCAGCCGGCACTCTGCACAAGCCTCGGTTGACGTGATCGCCAAACGCCTGGCGGCGGAATACCCTTCGACGAACGACAAGTTCACAATCCGGCTCATTCCCGAGCGGATGTCCCGACCAGCCCCATTCGTCTCCAGCTTCGTTCCCATAATCGCAGCTTTGTTCTTCGGGCTGGCAGGGATGGTCCTCCTCCTGGCTTGCATCAACGTGGCCAATATTCTTCTTGCCCGCGCGACCGCGCGCCAGCGTGAGATGGGCATTCGTGCAGCTCTGGGCGCAGGCCGCATCCGGCTGATACGGCAGGTCCTCACGGAGAGCCTTCTTCTCGCTTTGCTGGGTGGGGCCGCGGGCGCACTCCTGGGAAAGTGGGCCATCGCAGCCAGTGGTTCCTTTCTTCATTCGATCGTCACCACCTCATCCAACCTGGGCTACAGCATGGATTGCAGCTTCGACTGGAGAGTGTTTGCCTACACGCTGGGAGCCGCCGTTCTCACGGGAGTGTTTGCCGGCCTCTGGCCTGCCTTTCGCGCCGGTCGAACTGACATACTCACAACCTTGCACGATGGCGCACGTGGGGCCTCCAGCGGGCTGGAGAAACACCGAGTCCGCAGTGTGCTGGTTGTCGTGCAAGTCGCGTGTTCGCTGATGCTGCTGGTGGTCGCTGGCCTGTTCGTGCGTAGCCTGGGCCACCTTGAGCGGATGTACCTGGGCTTCGATCCCGATCACGTCCTCAATGTCATGCTTGACCCGCGTCAAATTGGTTACAGCGAAGCACGCAGCGTAGATCTTTATCGGGAGCTGGTACAGCGCGTGCGTGCGATGCCCGGTGTCGAATCCGCCAGCGTCGCCTTCTCGGTGCCAATGTCATTCCCCGGGCATTCGGATCCTCTCTACGTTGAAGGCCACGCTGCTGTTGTCGGCGAGCAGCCCCCGAAAGTCTCTTCCAACAGCATCGACCCTGGCTACCTTCGCACCATGCGCGTCCCCTTGCTGCAAGGCCGCGATTTCAGGGACTCTGACAATGAGAAAGTGCCTCCGGTAGCGATCGTGAACCAGGCCATGGCAAATCGCTTTTGGCCGAACCAGGATCCTGTCGGTAAGCGCTTCAGCCTGAAAAGCGCCGGCGGTCCGTTCATTGAAGTTGTCGGAGTCGCTCACGACGGGCAGTACTTCTTTCTGTCGCCGGATTCCTCTCCGTATTTTTATGTTCCCTTCGCGCAGAGACCGTCTGCATTTGCGGCCCTCCAGCTTCGATCTTCGATTTCGCCAGAGCTGCTGATTCAGAACGTGCAGCAGGAGATCAACAAGCTGGCTCCGGACCTGCCCGCGATTGATATCCACACCATGGATCAAACCGTGCATGGACTTGCCGGGATGTTCATCTTTCGTCTCGCAGCCGCGCTGGCTGCGACCATGGGAGTCCTTGGCCTGGTCCTTGCGGTTGTGGGTGTCTATGGGGTGGTTTCGTTTTCAGTGACCCGCCGTACCCAGGAAATTGGAATTCGCATCGCGCTCGGGGCAGAGCGGAGCGACATCATTAAGCTGGTTTCGCGGCAGGGGTTGCGGCTGGTGGTTGCAGGCGTCGCAGCAGGCGTGGTCGTCGCGCTGCTCCTCACTCGCGCGATGGGCAAGTTGTTGATGGGAGTCAGCGCTGCCGACCCGGCGACATATGCAGCAGTTGCGGTTCTGCTGTCCGGCGTGGTCTTGCTCGCATGCTACGTCCCAGCTCGCCGCGCGACCGGGGTGGATCCCATGGTGGCGCTGCGCTATGAGTAGGTGAATGATACCAGGAATCGGGAATAACAAATGATTCAACTGAAAAACATCGAACGCAGCTACAAAACCGCGGCCGGGCAAACCTGGGTCTTACGTCGCATCAATCTGGACATTCAACAGGGCGAGTTCATCACGATCATGGGCCCGTCCGGAGCAGGGAAGTCCTCCCTGTTGAATGTCCTTGCGTTGCTCGACGACCAATGGCAGGGCGAGTACTGGTTTCGCGAGCAGGCTGTCCACGAGTTGAAACGCAAACAGCGTGGTGAACTGGCCAAACGCAACATCGGCATGGTCTTTCAGAGCTATCACTTGCTTGATGATCTGACCGTCCGCGAGAACATCGATCTGCCGCTCTCTTATAAGGATGTCCCCAGCAGCCGGCGGCAGAGCCTGGTGGCCGACACACTCGACCGGTTTCAGATCGTCGCCAAGAAGGATTTGTTCCCCAGCCAGCTTTCCGGTGGACAACAGCAGCTCGTAGGAGTTGCCCGCGCCGTGATCCACAAGCCCGCATTGCTGCTGGCCGACGAGCCCACGGGGAACTTGCACTCCTCTCAGGCCAGGGAAATCATGGAATTGTTTCGCGAACTGAACCAGCAGGGTACGACGATTGTTCAGGTCACCCACTCAGAGGTCAATGCGGCCTACGGAACCCGCACCATTCAACTGCGCGACGGCTGGATGGTCGGCGACACGGCAAACCCGGATCTGAAGCCGTATGAGGCGGTGAAGCAATGAAGGAGATTGCTGGCCGGCCCAACTTCCTGGCCCGATGTGTGTCATGGCTCCTCATCGTACTGACCGCTACAGCTTCGGGGCAGACAAACACGTCCGTTCGCTTTGACATGCCCACATCCAGCAATCCTCTGGGCGCGTATTCGGCGGATCAAGTGCCGCAGCCGGACCTCACCAATTCCCCGCTGCTGGGGCAATTGATCCGCGACGGCAAGCTGTACTTGTCCCTCAAGGACGCGATACGGCTGGCGCTGGAAAACAATCTCGATCTCGCCATCGCCCGCTACAATCTGCCGATCGCAAACATGGACATATTGCGAACTCAAGCCGGCGGAATTTTCCGTGGCGTGAATGCTGGCGTAGTGCAGGGAACTCCCGGCGGTGGAGTAGGCGGCTTCGGTACCGGCGCTCCCGGGGCAGGAGCGGGTGGCACGACCGGCGGCGCTGGCGGAGCAGGGGCAGGCGCATCCGGATTGGTGCAGTCCACTTTGGGCACGGGCACTCCGGTCGCCTCCTACGATCCCTTAATCACCGGCTCGGTTGGCGCTGAGCACCAGACCACCCCTCTGGCCAATCAACAAATCTACGGTGTGCCGTCGCTGCAGTCGAACACCGGACAGGCGAGCGTCACCTACTCGCAGTCCTTCCCGACCGGAACCACTCTTAACGTCGAATTCAACAACAGCCGCCAGACCACGAACAGCCCGTTCTTCAATTTGTCCCCGGTACTCAATTCGATGTTCCGCCTCTCTTTCCAGCAGCAGTTGCTGGCAGGATTCGGGTTCGGGCCCAATCTGCGCTATCTGACCATCGCCAAGAACAACAAGAAGATCTCCGACATCGCGTTCAAGGATCAGGTGATCGCAACCATCACCCAGATCAAGAACATTTACTGGGACCTGGTGAACGCCTACGAGCAGGCGCGGGTCAACGAGCAATCGCTGGCGTTTGCCCAGCATTCCCTGGACAATGCGAAGAAACAACTCGAGCTCCAGAGCGTCCCGGCTATGGACGTGATGCGTGCGGAAGCTGAAGTGTCAAAGCGCGATCAGGACCTGACCGTGGCACGCACCAGCCTGCAACTTCAGGAGCTGCTCATTAAGAACGCGTTGACCAAGAGTCTTGATGATCCTGTCCTTGAAGCTGTGCCGGTGATTCCTACGGACCGTCTCGACTCCGTCGAAACGCCGCCGGCTGAGGCTGTGCAAGACCTCATCGCCCAGGGATTGCGAGACCGTCCAGAACTTGCCGAATCTGATGTTGACCTGGCGAACCGGCAGATCAGCGGAAGAGCGGCCCGCAATGCATTGTTGCCGTCGCTGGCGCTGGTCGGGTTCTATGGCGGATCAGGACTGGCGGGGCCGCTGAATCCAATCTACAACCTTCCGACTCCGAATTCCTCGAACGTGCCCATAGACTACTCTGGAGCGCTGGCGAATGCTTTCAATAATTCCTCCCCGGACTATTACATCGGGCTCAGTCTAAATATCCCGTTGCGAAATCGGGTGGCTAAGGCCGATCAGTACCGCTCCGAGCTAGAATACCGGCAGGCAGAGCTGCGTCGGGAGCAATTGAGAAAACAGATTCGCATCGAGGTGCGGAACGCGCAATATGCGTTGGAGCAGACCGGGGCGCGGGTTGGTGCGGCCCGAAAGGCGCGTGACCTGGCGCAGCGTACGTTTGAGATCATGCAGAAGGAGCAGACGCTTGGGGCGGGGTCGACTTTTCAGACCATGACCGCCCAGCGGGACCTTTCCATCGCCGAACTGGACATGGTCACCGCCATGACTACCTACGAAAAGGCGAAAGTCGAACTCGATCGTGCAACTGGCAGCACTTTGGAACATAATGGAATCCGGGTGCAGGACGCAGAAAACGGCACCATCGCGAGTCAGAGCCCTTAGCCCATGCCAAGCTCAACCAAGACGGGGGAGACTGAGCTTTCCGCCGGATTGGCGCAAAGCCTATCCAAAACTCCCCGCATCCTAGCGGCAGACGATCAGCAGCATATTCTCGAAGCCATTGAGCTCCTGCTGAAACCGCAGGGTTACAAAGTTGACGTCGTTCGCTCTCCGGAACTCGCCCGCGACGCCCTCGCGAGTTCCTCCTACGATGCGGTGCTGATTGACCTGAACTACACGCGCGACACCACGTCCGGACAGGAAGGTCTGGGGCTGCTTTCAGAAATTGTCGCGATGGACAGCACGCTCCCCGTGATCGTCATGACCGCCTGGGGCAACGTGGACCTGGCGGTTGAAGCGATGCGCCGGGGAGCGCGGGATTTTATCCAGAAACCGTGGGAGAACGAACGGCTGCTCTCCATTCTGCGAACCCAGGTTGAACTTCATTGTGCCTTGCAGCGGGCGGAGCGGCTGGCCGCCGAAAACCGCCTGCTGAGTGTGCCGGGCAGGCCTGAGTTCATTGCCACGGCACCGTCAATGATCCCGGTGCTGGAAGCCATCACTCGCTTCGCTCCCTCGGATGCGAATGTCCTGATCACCGGCGAGCACGGGACTGGTAAAGAGATAGTGGCTCGGACGATCCATGTTCTATCGCCGCGGGCCTCGCGCCAGCTGGTCGCAGTGAACACCGGTGGCTTAGCCGAAGGTGTTTTTGAGAGTGAACTATTCGGCCACGTGAAGGGCGCTTTTACGGACGCCCGGACGGACCGCATCGGACGCTTCGAATTAGCCGACGGGGGCACGATTTTTCTGGACGAGATCGGCAACGTGCCCATGCGCCAGCAACCCAAATTGCTGCGCGTGCTGGAATCGGGAGAAATCGAGCGCGTGGGCTCGTCCCGCTCCAAGCGGATTGATGTCCGGCTCATCTCCGCCACGAATTCAGATCTCCAGGCTGCCTGCCAGGCCGGCCAGTTTCGTGAAGATCTGTTGTTCCGCCTGAATACAGTTGAAATCCACTTGCCACCCTTGCGTGAACGCCGCGAGGACATTCCGGTTCTCGCCCTGCACTTCCTGTCGCACTATGCCTCCCGGTATCGCCGTGCGATTCGAGGGTTCGACCCTTCAGCCTTGCAGTCATTAATCCAATATTCCTGGCCCGGTAACGTTCGCGAGTTGGAGCACACACTGGAACGATCTGTCCTCATGTGCCGCAGCGAACAAATCCAACCCGCCGACCTTGGATTGGGTCTGCAACGGCCACAGGCTCAAAACCTGGAGGAACTGAGCCTCGAATCGGTGGAGACGATCCTGATCCGGAAGGCTCTGCAGCGCTTCCATGGCAACGTGAGCCAGGCCGCCGAAGCGCTTGGCCTGAGCCGCGGCGCGCTGTATCGCCGGATGGAAAAGTATGGGCTCTAGCCCGGCCGATGCGAAAAGGTCCGGACGCAGGAAACCGCACCGGGCGCCTTTCGAGCGCCGAATCATTCGTTCGGCCCTGTGGCTTGCTGTCCCCGGATTGGTAGTCAGCGCTGTCTTGATCTGGCTTCAGGACTGGACCCTGGAGTCAAAGCTGGCCCTCCTTTTCGCCGAGCTGGTGGTCTGCGCATTGATCGTCGCCGCCATTCACGATCAGATTATTCGTCCGCTCCAAACCTTGGCCAATGTGGTCGGTGCCCTGCGGGAAGAGGACTATTCCTTTCGCGCCCGGATGGCGGTTCCCGACGATGCACTCGGGGAGCTGTCTCTCGAAGTCAACATGCTGGCCGACCTGCTGGCGGAACATCGCATCGGAGCGATTGAAGCGACTGCGCTCCTGCAGCGTGTCGTTGAAGAAGTGGACATTCCACTCTTTGCATTCGATCCGAGCGAAGCCCTGCGGCTGGTGAACTCTGCCGGTGAAAGACTTCTTCAACAGGCTTCTCCCAGACTGCTCGGCAAGACGGCAGGCGAGCTCGGACTAAAGGCATGCCTCTCTGCCGAGAACGCGTCCATCGTCCCCTTGCACTTCAACAGCGATGCGCGCTGGTTTGTACGGCGAAGCTCGTTTCGGCAGCGGGGAATACCGCACACGCTGGTCGTGCTCTCCGACGTAAGCCGGGCTTTGCGAGAGGAAGAGCGGCAAGCCTGGCAACGCCTGATTCGTGTGATGGGTCACGAACTGAATAACTCGTTGGCCCCTATCAAGTCGATCGCCGGGAGCCTGCATGCACGGCTCTCCGGAACTGCACTACCCGCGGAGGAGCGCGCGGATTTCGAGCGCGGCCTGGGCATCATCGAAGCTCGCGCCGCATCGCTCAACCGCTTCTTGCAAGCTTATCGGCAACTGGCGCAGATGCCACCGCCGGTTCTCAAGAAATCCACCCTTTCACCGTTGGTGACGCGCGTGGCCGGCTTGGAAACCCGAATTGAAGTCAAAGTGATCCCTGGACCCGAAGTGACCGTGATGGCAGATCCGGATCAACTCGAGCAGATGCTGATCAATCTCGTGCGCAACGCGGCAGAAGCCGTGCTCGAAAGCTCGCCTTCCGCAAAAGGCCCAAACGCCGATTCCACTCCCACCAACGGGTTCCAGCCGAGCGTCATCATTAGCTGGAAGCTGCTCGATAAAAATGTGGACTTGACCATCGACGATAACGGTCCGGGCCTGCTGAATCCGAGCAACGCGTTTGTTCCGTTCTATACGACAAAACCTTCCGGTAGCGGTATCGGCCTGGTTCTTTCACGTCAAATCGCGGAAGCGCACGGTGGCTCCCTGGAACTTACGAACCGGCCCGACGAACGGGGTTGCAGAGTGAGAGTTATTCTGCCGCGGCCGGCGTAGTAGTGGCGGTACGAGTTAGCTATCGGCTCCGGTCTGTCAAAGCCGGCTTAAACGCGCTAGGTGTTCGTGCGGAAGGCGGTAACCGCGTCTTCGTCACTTTCGTATGACTTGAATACCGTGTTCAGTCTTGTCCGTTGGAGCAATTCAGCCACGCGCCGGTTAGGACGAACCAGCTTGATTTCACCGTGCCGGCTCCGGGTTGAGGCAAGCACCGCAACCAGCGTGCCCAATCCACCGCTATCGATGTATTCGATTCGGGCGAGGTTCACCACAATCTGTTTGGTTCCCAGGAGGATGTTTCTTACTCGCTCGCGGAAGGCAGCAGTCTCGTCGCCAAACACAAGGCGTCCAGCGCAGTACAGAATGACCACGTCGCCCGAAATGTCTGTCTGCATCTTTAGCGGCATATGACGATGAACAGGCGCATGTAGGCGCGGCCTCGCGGCGAACGGTTCCAGGAGCAATCAACGAAGTGCTTCGGATGGAGTATCGTTCACCCGTCCTCGAACTTGCTGAGGAGTCCCAGCCCTCGGTAGGCATGTTAGGAAGCTGGCCAACCAAAGTCAATCGGGGGCAGGGGTTAGAGAGAGGAGAGGGGTTAGTTCCCCACCCCCTGTCCCCGAGGCACGGGCGACGCGAGGCAGCCGGAGGGTATTCGCAGGATGTGCGCGGGTCAATGAGTGTAATCGCCTGTTAACGCCAGCCAAAGCCGTGGTGGTAGACGCCTGATTCAACAACGAGTGGGTAAGGGTAGAGATGCGCTCAACGGAACCGTTTCCCCGTGTCTGAGAGCTCGTCGCGAGTCTTCCGCAGTAGTTCCGAAACATCCACGAGCTCATCCTTTTCAACTCGCTTGGAAATCATCGTAAGCGCGTTGATATTGACGCTAGTATTCTTGAAGCGCAGCGTGGGATCAGTTCCCTACTCATCAGTAATCATTACCCATCGCAAAGGAAACTCGCTCGCCAGAACGTCGCCGAAAGCCACACCCAGACTCTGAAGTTCGTAGGTCTGAGACTTCTTGAATGCCTTGTCATCGAGGAGCCGCTGGAGAATCGGCAGGTCTTTTCGGGTTCTGGATAGTGTTGAGGTGCCGTATCTCTGCTTGGCGGCGGCAGCAACAATGGCTCTCTGTTGATCGAGCCGTGCTCTGTCGTCGCGTGTAAGCTCCGAAAACTTGGGCTCAGATGCAGTGTGGTGAGAAGACTGGCCAAACAGCAAGCTTGCACAGCCCAACAAGGCCAACCACGTAAGGGGCTTCATCGGCAAGCAGCCTACCACCAACCGCGATGATTGGCGAAACATCGCGATTACGCTCATTGACCGGCGGAGCCAACGCCAGCAAGTTTCGCAAAACTCGCCAATGCCGTGGATGTGGGCGGCGTCGGCCCGCACGAATGTCAGCAGCGTAAGGTTCGCTAACACCTAGGACCGCACGTATGCTCGATTGTGAAATGCTCGCAGGTGCGGGTTGAATCTGATTCACATATGCATCACGAGTTAACCAAGCCTGGTAGTTCTGATGATTTCCAATTACTGATATGAAGCCGATGCGTTCGCATGGTTTCGGCCCGTTTGGTAAGGTATTCTGAAAGCTGGGCCATTTTGCGGCCTGCGCGAAAGTTCTTATGCGTCGTTTGCCTCGCGCACTTCGAGCAATGACAAGTACCTCTCCGAATTTGAATCCCACAGCCGCGACAGACCCTATCAGGTTTCGGCGCTTCCACTGTTGGAAGAGGTGCCTGGCCTTTCGCTTTGCCCCTGTGTGCCTGCGTTAGCCTTGTGGGGAGCAGACTGCGAACAGACGCCGCTTATCTCCCTTGAGAAAGAGCGTCGATTGTCACAACCGGTGTATAGGAATATAATCCCCTTCCAGCGGTAACGCGCTTTCCCTTCCCCCGGCTTGACTCAGTGGCGACTAATCCAATTTTTTCAGGAGCATGACCGAAGACAAAGGGAAACCAGAGGCAGAACGACGAAGTGTCGGAGAAGGAACTCAAGGCCAGTTGCGGGTGCATTGGGGAAACTCAGGCCGAGTTCACCGACAAGGACCATAGAGATCGGGTAACAATTCTCAGAAAAGGCCCTAGGTCGCTGACAAATATAAGACGTTCACAGGAGGAGTAATATGTCTGATCCAAAACAGCCAAACGAAATCTCCGATAAGGAACTGGACAACGTGCAGGGCGGAAACCGCATTGACCCAATCACCAAATTGCCGAATTATACCGGTCCCAAGTTGCACGCTCCCGGGGGCTCGATTGCCCAGGGCGATACCCTCGACAATACTTTGACCGAAGACAACCTACCCTAACCCACACTTTCAAGGAGCGACCATTTCGGAAGAGAAATATAATCCTCCACGTGGTTCAAAGGCGTTGCCAACAACGCCTTTCCCCACGGCGGAGGTTCTTGCTTAAGTAGCGCGGCCATACCGATCCTGGGACGTGTTCCAGATCCGGATAAAAACACTGCACAGGAACAGGTCCGCGAAATTCTGTACCGCTACATGCGACGCTAGGGCTGATCGAATTGTGCTGCCGTGGTTCTGAAGGACCTCTGCGTAAGTTCGTCGAGAGGTCTTGTTCGCAGCTCTTGGGAAAGCACCTCGATCCCCCAGGGGCCCTGGTAACCTGTCTTTCGCACACACTCAATAAAACTCCTGATGTCGAATTCTCCTTCGCCGCACAGTCTGCGGTGGTTGATGGTGTCTTCGTGGAGGCTCCAGGGAGCTTCGAACGTGCCATCGTTCAGCTCCACGCTGACCAGGAACTTCAACGGAATGCGACCGACTTCGTCGTAAGGGATCTTCAGCTTCACGATATGCCAGAGGTCCAGGATGAGGCCCCCGTTGCTTGCGCCTGCGCCTTCGACCATGGCGAGTGAACTCTGGAGAGTGTCCAGCATGGCAAAGGGCATGAGCTCGAAACCAATTCTGGTGCCATGTTCTGCCGCTTCCGTGCACAATGTGGAGAACGCTTCGATCAGGCGAGGCATGGGAGTTTTTTCCTTCAAGAAGTCTCCTACTTTCACGTGGCGCGCCTGCAGCACCTCGGCGGCGGTCAGCAGCATTTTCTTGCGCGCGTCGGATTGCTTTTTTCTTTCGCCGTCCAGAAACCAGTCAGTCAGGAATTCGAGTTCAACGTGTTGAATCCCGTTGTCGTCCAGGATGTGCTTGATCTCTTTGAGGCTTCGGAGTTTCAGAATGTGTTCCAGGTCCGCGTGCCAGATTCCGAATCCCTTGAAACCAGCTCTGGCGGCGGACTCTACCCGATCCTTGAAATCGAATGGACTGTACTCGTGGTCGGTGTGGGGAATGCCGGCTGAGATGGTCCAGTAAGAGGCGAGTAGGTCGGGGCTCATGGTGAAATCTCGTGGTCGGTCGTCCGACGGTTCAGTGGTTCGGGAAAGCCATGCCGCTGATCAGGCGGCTACCGCGTCATGGGCCAGCACCGACTTCACCGCCTGCACGATCTTCTCCTCGTTCGGCAGTATGAAATTTTCCAGCGGCTCGCTGTAGGGGACTGGCGTGTCCAGCGCAGTCACCATCTTGACCGGTGCGCGGAGGTACTCGAAGCCGTGCTCGGAAACTTCACCGGCGATAACGATGGCCGCGGACGAATGCCGCGGCGCCTGGTCAACCAGTACCAGCCGGCCCGTCTTCCTCACTGAGGCAAGGATGGTATTGACGTCGAGGGGGGCCAGAGTGCGCGGATCGATTACCTCCGCACTGATGCCTTCCTCGGCCAGGCGTTCGGCCGCAGCCAGCGACTTCTTGACCATCCATGCGGTTGCGACAATTGTGACATCGCTGCCCGGGCGCTTGATGTCCGCAACTCCGAGAGGAATGACGTACTCGCCGTCGGGCACTTCGCCCTTGTCGAGAGTCAGCATGTAGTGATGGAGATAGGCGACGGGATTGTCATCGCGAATGGACGCCGCCATCAGACCCTTGGCATCGGCGGGCGTAGACGGAATCACAACTCTCAGGCCGGGAATCCCCATGAGCGCGTGATAAATGCAATTCGAGTGCTGGCCCGCCCAGCCGGCCGCAAAACCGAAGCCCGCCTTTAAGACGACCGGCACCTTCACCTGGCCGCCCGACATGTAGCGCAGGCGCGGAGCTTCGTTGATCACCTGGTCGAACGCGACCAGCATGAATTCACTCATCCATAGCTCGACAATCGGACGCAGGCCGGTCATGGCGGCACCGATCCCGATTCCTATCTCGGCTGTTTCGGAAATGGGCGCGATGCGGACACGGTCCTTGCCGAATTTCTTGAGCATGGGATCGCGCTCGGTCATGGCCATATTCTGGCCATACATCACCACACTCGAGTCGCGTTGCATTTCCTCTGCAATGGCTGCTGAGATCGCGTCAACGTACATCATTTCGCGCGCCATATCTCCTCCTATGCATAGATGAAATTGACCGCTTCTTCGGGCGCGGGAAAAGGGCTTGCCAGCGCGAACTGCACCGCGTCTTCGACTTCGGCGCAGGCCGCGGCATTGATGCGCGTGGCCTCGGTCGAGGTCAGCACTTTGTCCTTCAGCAATCTGGCACGGAATCGAACCACTGGATCTTGCGCCTTCCATTTGGCGAATTCTTTCTTGTTGCCATATACCGAGATCGCTTCATGCTCTGGAAACTGAGTCGGTAGCGGAGGCACCGTGATGACATTGCCGTGGGCGCTGAGGCGATAGAACTTCGATTCGATGAGGCTCGGGCCCTTCCCTGCACGCGCCCGCTCCGCCGCCTGTGCGACCGCGTTATGCACCGCGACCGGATCGGTGCCATCGACCGTGACGCCGGGAATGCTGAAGGCCCCGGCTTTCTTCGAAAGCGGATCGCCGGCAATAGCGTTGGCGTCTTCCAGGCTGAAGTGGGTGTAAGCCTGATACTGGTTGTTTTCGAGAACGTACACCACGGGCAACTTCCAAACAGCCGCCATATTCACCGACTCGAAGAACGCGCCCTGTTTTGACGCGCCGTCGCCAAAAAAGCAATAAACGATCTGGCCGGTTTTTTTTACTTGCGCGGTGAGCGCGGCGCCGGTGGCATGGGCAATGCTCTGGCCGATGATGCCCGAGGTGCCCGGAAAATGATGGGCGGGGTCTGCGAGGTGCATGGAGCCTCCAAAACCGTGGCACAGGCCGTCTCTGCGGCCGTACACTTCCGCCATCATGTTGCGCATCGACGAACCCAGAACAATTGGATAGCCATGGCAACGATAACTTGGCATCACCAGGTCCTCCGGGTTACGCGTGGAAAGCGACCCCACGATGCTGGCTTCGGCGCCGTCGCCGAGATGCGAATGTCCGCGGATGACTCCGGGGTGCTCGATGAAGGTTCTCTTGACCGCTTCTTCAAACCCCCGGATTCGCACCATTTGGGTGTAGATCCAGATGAGCCGGTCTTTTCCGAGCTTCCTACTTTTTGATTTTGCCGGTCTTCGGCTTGCTGGCTTTGGCATGGCTGGCTCCTTTGTTCCGCGATTGGATGGGTGCGTCTTTCGACTCGCCAATCTGGCAGAGCGGATCACCCACCGGCACTTCGGCTGCTTCCTGCGCAATGATCTTCAGCAAGACCCCCGCTTCCGGGGACTCCAGTTCGTAGCTGACTTTTTCGGTTTCCAGTTCGACGAGCGGGTCTCCTGGTTTGACGGCATCGCCTTCCTGCTTCAGCCAGCGCACCACGACCGCCTTCGTGCTGGTAACCCCTCCGGATTTCGGGACTATCACCGTGGTTAGGATGCCGCCTCCTCGATCAAACGTCCGTTCGGTAAATACTGCAAGCTTGCAGCACTGTCAAGCCGGAACTCGACGGTGCTTTGGAGCAGTCCTAAACCCGCCGCAAGCCCACTGCGGCTTCTAATCAGACCTTTCCAATAGCGTTACTGCACAGGCGGCAAAGTCGTTGCCTATGAGCCCGCCGCCATTTTCTGCGAGACCGATGCGCGCGCCAGGAATCTGCATTCCTCCGGCTTCGCCGCGGAGCTGCAGACAGAGTTCATTCAGCATCATGAGCCCGGTAGCTCCGATGGGGTGACCTCTGGAGACCAGTCCTCCCGAGGGATTCACCGGGATTTCACCATCGCGCTGGGTGGCTCCGGACGCGGTGAATGGGCCGCCTTGCCCGCGCGCGCAGAGGCACAAATCTTCAACCATGTGGATCTCTGCAAAAGAAGTAGCATCATGCAGTTCGACGACATCGATATCTTTGGGCGTGAGTCCGGCCATTTGATAGGCCCGCCGGGCAGCGAGCACAGGTGCCCGATCGTCCTCCCATGAGGCCCGCATGCGCCCCGAGGCAATGGCGTGTCCTCGCACTCGTATGGCGCGGGCACGAATGTCGGGGCTGAGGGTGCTGAGGAAAGACGGCGAGCACAGCAGCGCCGCAGCGGCGGCGTCCCCGATCGGCGCGCACATGGCACGAGTGAGCGGGTCGCTGATCCTGCGATCGGCAAGGACAGCGTCAA
>Ga0075021_10000165_pt1 | contig 36030 bp, 36 predicted proteins | sample ColStrG_CSR_2012_FD_72749 | JGI IMG/M metagenome (GOLD analysis project Ga0075021, IMG submission 72749) | Freshwater sediment microbial communities in response to fracking from Pennsylvania, USA - Cold Stream Run_MetaG_CSR_2012 | ecosystem: Environmental > Aquatic > Freshwater > Creek >...
AGCATCGCGCGCGAAATGATGTGGCGCTGGATTTCGCTGGTGCCCTCCCAGATCCGCTCGACCCGCGCGTCGCGCCAGATGCGCTCCAGCGGCAGGCCGGCCATCAGCCCCATGCCGCCGTGGATTTGGATCGCCTTGTCCGCCACCATCGCCAGCATCTCGGTCGCCTTGAGCTTGGCCATCGCCATGTCCATGTCGGTGACGGTCTTCTGATCGACCTTCCAGGCCGCTTCCAGCGTCATCAGCTCGGCCGCCTTCAGCTCCACCGCCATGTCGGCGAGCTGGAACGACACGCCCTGGAATTTGCCGATCTGCTGGCCGAATTGGACACGGGTTGCCGCGAATTGCTTGGCATGATCGAGAGCTCGCTCTGCGCGCCCTAGGCAGGTGGCGGCGACCTGCAACCGCGTTGCGCCCAGCCAGTTGTTGGCGACCTCGAATCCCTTGCCGGGCTGGCCCAGAATCTGCCGCTTGTTCACGCGGCAATCGGTAAAGTCGAGAATGTAGTTGTTGTAGCCACGATGGGAGACGTTGTTGTAGCCGTCGCGAATGGTGTAGCCGGGGGTCCCATTGTCGATCAGGAACGCCGTCACCAGCTTCTTCTTGCCCTTGGGCGTTTCCTCCTCGCCGGTGGCCGCGAACAGGATGCAGAACGTCGCCTCGCCGGCGTGGCTGATGAAATGCTTGGTGCCGTTGATGACGTAGTCGTCGCCGTCCTTGCGCGCAAACGTCTTCATGCCGCGTACGTCCGATCCGGTCGAGGGTTCGGTCATGGCAACGCAATCGACGGCGTCGCCGCGCACTGATGCCAGCAGATAGTGCTGGCGCTGCTCGCCCACGCAGGCATTGAGGATGTAGCTCGGGCGGAACACGCAATTGTAGTGCAGGGCGTAGCTGGCGCGGCCCAGTTCCCGCTCATAGAGAATCCAGGTGAGCGTATCGAGTCCCGCCCCGCCCACCTCGGCGGGCATGTTGGCGGCGTAAAGCCCGGCGGCGATCGCCTTGGCCTTGATCTCGTCGCGCAATTCGGCGCGCAGCACGCCGGTGCGCTCGATCTCGACCTCGTGCGGGTACAGCTCTTTTTCCACGAAGGCGCGGGTGGTGTCGATGATCTGGCGCTGCTCGCCGGAGAGGGAAAAGTCCATGCGGTGCTCCCCGGGGTCAGACCCCTTCGCTGAAGGGGTCTGACCCCATTGCCTCGGCAACTACCCAATTGGGCGGCACGAAATCCAAATCTATCATGGCGTCAGCTGTCGCAAAATATCGTGCTCAACATGCCTCGACCACAGCGCACAGACTACCCCGGCGCCTGGCACCACGTCATCAATCGTGGAATTGATCACGCACCGATCTTTTTTGCCGACGGCGACCGCACCTGGTTCCTGTATTGCCTGCAAGAGGCGTGTGAAGAGCATTGTGTCGAAGTGCATGGCTATTGCCTGATGGGCAACCACTGCCATCTCTTGGTGCGCAGCCTCGCGGAGGAACTGTCTACGGCGATGCAATGGCTTTCGGCCAGGTACACGCAGGGATTCAACAAGCATCATCAACGGGATGGGCCACTCTTTCGGGGCCGATACACCGCGATGGGCATTGCGACCGACCGGCATCTTCTGGTGGTGAGCCGGTATATTCATCTCAACCCTGTCCAAGCTGGGTTGGTGCGCGACGTACGGCACTATCGGTGGTCAAGCGCCTCGGCCTATCTCGGCGCGCCGCGCCCCGAGTGGCTGGTCGTGGAGGAATTGCTCGCGCTGTTTCCCGGCGATCCGCGCGGCCTTGGCGGTTATGCGGCATTTCTTGCCGCCGGCACCGATGAAAGAACCCGTGCGTTCTACGCTTCCGGGCGGTTGAGACCGGTGTTTCAATTGCCAGCGACTAACGACAAGGAACCAGTGGGGTCAGACCCCTTCGGCGATGGGGTCTGACCCCTATCGCACTGCACCAATCGCCCGCCCTGCATCCCTCGGCCGCACCAACTCCTTCTGCCCCGCCGCGATCTCGGCCAGCTTGGCTAGCACCGGCACCTCGGCCGCGCTCGCCTTTTTGGCCGCGTGGTTCACGTGCAGCAGCATCTGCTCGGCGGTCGCAAGCACTTCGCCGGTGCGGGCGTGCTTCATCACGTTGAACAGGTGCAGGCGCTTCTCGTCGTGGCTGAGCAGTTGCGTTTCGACGAAGATGGGCTCCAGCGCCACCACCTCCTGCTTGTGTATAATGTGGGTCTCGACGGTGAAGTAGCTCAGGTCCCGCTTGGTGTACGCCTCATTGACGCCGATCAGTTGCAGCAGCGCGTCTGACGCATCGCTGAACACCTGCAGATAGCGGCTCTCATTCATGTGCTTGTTGTAGTCGGTCCAGTCGGGCGCGACCATGGCTTCGTGCAGGCGCAGCGGCTTGGTGAAGTCGTGCGCGGCCGCTGCCGCTCCGGCGTGGGCCTGCGCGTACAACCGCTTCTCATAGTCGGCCAGCGTCTTGCCCGCCCCGTAGTCCTGCGTCTTCAGGGCCTGGAACAATGCGATGAGACAATCGTCGCGTTTTCTCTCCAGCTCGCGGATGGAAACGCCACGTGCCTGATCGTCCGACTGCGCACAGATGGTGTCGAGCAGCTCCGGCGTCAACTCGGGCGTGTCCATCAGCTTGGTCCATGGCCATTTCAACGACGGACCGAACTGGCTCATGAAATGCCGCATCCCCTCGACACCGCCCGCGATCCGGTAGATCAGGAATGTGCCCATGAACGACCAGCGCAGGCCAGGGCCAAAGCGCATGGCGTCGTCGATCTCCTCGGCGGTAGCAATGCCATCGTTGACCAGCCACAATGCCTCGCGCCACAACGCTTCCATCAACCGGTCGGCAATGAAGGCGTCGACCTCCTTGCGCACATGCAGCGGATGCATCCCGATGGAGCGGTAAAAGTCCATCGCCCTATCGATATTCGCCCGGGTGGTCTTGACGCCGCCAACGACCTCGACCAGCGGCATCAGGTAGACGGGGTTGAACGGATGCCCTACCATCATACGTTCTGGCCGCGCCATCGCGCTTTGCAGCTTGCTCGGCAGCAAGCCTGACGTGGACGAGCAGATCAGCACATCTGGCGCTGCGAACTTGTCGATCTCGGCGAACAGCTTGATCTTCAGGTCCTCGCGCTCGGGTGCGCTTTCCTGGATGAATTCGGCGCCGTCGACGGCGGCCTTGACCTCGCGGACAACGGTTATCTTGCCGCGCCTGGAGACCGGCGCCATGGTCAGCCTGGCCTGTGCCCGCTCGGCATTGGCCAGCACATCGGCCATCCGCGCCTCGGCCTCAGGGTGCGGATCGAGCACCTTGACGTCGATGCCGTTCCAGGCCAGCCGCGCCGCCCATGCCGAGCCGATGACGCCAGCTCCGATGCACGCGGCCGATGTGATCTGGGTGGATGGCATGGGGGTCTCCTTCAAGGTGGGCAGCGGTGCGCGGGCAGCAGGCGGGCATCAAATCCCGCTGCCTGCTGCCCGTTGCCCGCTGCCTCATGTCACAACGTCTCCGTATGCCCGTCGATCGCGATCTCCTGGCCTGAAATCCGTGCGCCGGCCGGGGAGGTCAGGAAGACGATCATTTCGGCGATGTCATCAGGCTTGACGAAAGTTCGCAAGGACGAGCGCGCGACAGTTCGCGCTCGTATCTCGTCGGCTGAGCGGTTGGTCTTGATCGCCTCGGCGGCGATCACGCGGTCAATGCGGTCACCCTCGACCGCGCCAGGGCAGATGCAATTGACGCGGATTCCAGACGGCCCCAGCTCCTGGGCGAGGGTTCTTGTCAGGCCTCGGATCGCCCACTTGGCGGCGGCGTAGGGCGAACGGCGCGGAAAGCCGAATAGTCCCGCGTTGGAGGACATGTTGACGATACTGCCGGCCTGGTTGCGCTTGAGATGGGGAATGGCGGCCCGTGCACAAAGAAATGCGCCATCGAGGTTGACGGCGAGGCAGTGGCGCCAATCGGTGAGCGCGATGTCCTCGAGATTGGCGGTCGGCCCTGCGATGCCGGCGTTGTTGACGAGGATGTCGAGGCCGCCGAGATGAGCGAGCGCGTGGTCAAACAACAGCTGAACTTGACCTTCATCACTCACGTCGGCCGCGACGCCTGCGAAGCCGGGCTGCTGCTTCAACGCCACGGCAAGGGCGCCACGATCGACATCACAGATGAATACGCTGGCGCCAGCGGCCAGCAGGCTCTCGGCTGTACGCCGGCCAATGCCGGTTGCCGCCGCCGTGACCAAAGTGCGTTGACCCAGGTGTGTCATGCACTGACTGCCTTGCTCACGGATGAACGCCCGGCGAAATCAGTTCAGGTGTGCAATCGAACAGCCGGCGATGTTCCTCGATCGCATAACGGTCGGTCATTCCAGCGACGAAATCGACGATTCGCGGCCCGCGCTCCGTGTCGGCAAGTGGCGCGATATCGGCGCGCCAGCCCGCTGGCAGCAACCCGGTGTCGTCAAAGTAGCGCTCGAACAACTCGGCGACCATCATCTCGGCCTGGGACATGATCGCCATTACTCTTGGCGCGCGATAGACCTCGGCAAAGAGGAAGACGCTGAGCTCGCCCAATTCTTGCGCCATGTGACCGGAGAAAGCGATGACAGGTGCGTCAGCCATCCGGACAGCATCGCAATCGGCGGGTCGATGCCGGTCAAGACGATGCCTGCTCTCGGTGGCCACGTCGACGATCAAATCGGTAATCAGCCGGCGGTTGATTTCATAGTGCAGCCGCGAACCCGACAGATCGCCGTATTCGGCCTTAAGCGCCGCGAAATATTGGCCCACCAGGGGAACATCACCAAGCGCCTCTTCATCGATCAGCCCAGCCCTCAAGCCATCGTCAAGATCGTGGCTGTTGTAGGCGATGTCATCAGCCAGCGCGGCGACCTGGGCCTCTGCGGAGGCAAATCGATCAAGCCATAAATCGTGTCGCCGATTGTAGTCGGCGATGGCCGCTGGAAGCGCTCCCAAAGTGTCTCTGCTGTGCGCACCAAGGAGCGGGCCATTGTGCTTGACGAGGCCCTCCAGCGTCTCCCAGGTCAGATTGAGACCATCGAAGCGGGCGTATTTTCGCTCCAGGGCCGTGACCACACGCAGGCTCTGGGCATTGTGATCGAAGCCGCCGTGGTCCTTGGCAGCCCTTTGAAGCGCCCGCTCGCCTGCATGGCCGAAAGGCGGGTGTCCGAGATCGTGCGCGAGCGCAAGCGCCTCGGTCAGATCCTCGTTGAGGCCGAGCTGACGGCTAATCGCACGGGCCACTTGCGCGACTTCGATAGTGTGGGTCAGGCGGGTGCGGTAGTGATCGCCTTCATGGTAAAGAAATACTTGGGTCTTGTGCGTTAGCCGGCGAAAGGCCGTTGAGTGGATCACCCGATCGCGGTCGCGCTGAAAGCAGTCGCGCGAGGAGCAATCGGCCTCGGGGTAGAGCCGGCCGCGGCTGCTGTCCGGATCGCAAGCGTAGGGACTTGGATGGTCTTGGAAAGAGCCAGTCCGTCTGTCTAAATTGGCCATGCGGCGATTCCAGCAATGGCTGAACCAGGGGATGGAAGTTCTGCCTTCGAGCCATATATAGTGGAGGTATCGGCATTTCGGCCGCGAGTCGATATGAAGCTACCAGGTGAAACGCGGATTGGTGCTCAAAACATGACTGCTAATCAGTTTACAGTGACCGAACGGGCGGCCAAACGCATCGCTGAGATACTCAACGGCGAGGCTAACGCCCGGATGATGCGGGTGAGCGTTGATGGCGGCGGTTGTTCAGGCTTCCAGTATCGTTTCGACCTGGTGGCGGCGGATGAGCCAGGCGATCTGGTGGTAAGCCGGTCGGGTGTGAAGGTTGTCGTTGATCCGGTCTCGCTGCCCTATATGGCCGGCTCGGAGCTTGATTTCGTGGACGACCTGATCGGCGCCCAGTTCAAAGTCAAGAACCCGCTAGCCAAGGCGTCGTGCGGCTGCGGCACCAGCTTTTCGGTCTAACGCGGCTCAGCCCCAGAAGCCGACGTAGAAATACAGCCACCCGCCGCACGCCAGGGCCAGCAGAAGTGGAAACGCCGCGAAAAATCGTGCCAGCGGTGTCGTTTCAACCGCGCTCGTCACATAGGCGCCGCAGGCCCCAGCCAGCGGAATCAACCACAGTAGTACGAAGGGATATTCGAGCACGCTCGGCCTGATCGTCGAGCCGCTGCCGGCAATGACCGACATTGGGTCGGCGAGTACCTCGGCATAGCCGGGCCAAGCCAGGAACACGCCGATCGCCAGCGAGAAGTTGACGATGTTCATCACTTGAACGAAAGTCTCAACCGGACTTTTCCGGCGTCCGTACCTCAGTCCGCTCATGGGCGCCTCGCTGTTCAGGTGCCGAACCAACTCGAAGGCCAGTCAAAATATTGGCCAATCCAGGCTAACATGAGCAAGTAAGCGGTTCGTTAACCAGACCACAGCGGCCAAGACCTGTTGGTCGCGCGCCTGTCGCAGCACACGAGTTTTCCCGGATTCCAATGAAAATCGCCACCTGGAATATCAATGGTGTCAAGGCGCGGATCGATAATTTGGTCCGCTGGCTCGGCGAGGCCAAGCCCGATGTCGTGTGCTTGCAGGAGATCAAGACCGAGGACCATTCGTTTCCGCGCGAGCCCTTGGAAGGCCTCGGATACAACGTCGCCGTCCATGGCCAGAAGGGCTTTCACGGCGTCGCGCTATTGTCGCTGCGGCCGTTCGATGAGGTAACACCGCGCCTGCCGGGAGACGCCGCCGACGAGCACAGCCGGTATCTGGAAGCCAGCATCTCAACCGATGGTGGTTCCATCCGTGTTGCTTCAATTTATTTGCCCAATGGCAATCCAATCGGAACGGACAAATTTGCCTATAAGCTGGCCTGGTTCGAGCGCCTGAGAAGGCATGCGGCACATCTGCTTCAACACGAGGAAGTGTTGGTGATGGGCGGGGACTACAATGTGATTGCGACCCCGGAAGACGCTCACAATCCGTCCGCCTGGACCGAGGATGCCTTGTTCCAGCCCGCGACACGGGCCGCCTGGCGCAAGGTCACCGCTCTCGGCCTCACCGACGCCATTGGCGCGACCCATCCGGGCGGCGGGCACTTCACGTTCTGGGACTATCAGGCCGGCGCCTGGCAGAAGGACAACGGGGTCCGCATCGATCATCTGCTGCTGTCGCCGCAAGCCGCCGACAGGCTGCGAGGCGCCGGCATAGACAGGGCCACGCGCGGTTGGGACAAGCCGAGCGACCATGTGCCAGTGTGGGTAGATTTGGTGGTGTAGACATCGCGATGGCCATAGCATCCTTTGGGGTGTCCCAAGGGCCTGGCGATACAACCCACATCAAGTTCCCGCCGAGGCTAGCGTGTACGCGACCCAAATTGATCAGGAGAGTTTAGGCGGACTTTCCCGCCTTCCGGCCGAGGGACGGCAGTAGCAGAATAAGCGTCGCGACCAGGGCAACAATGGGGAGGATGCTGAGATTGATGCCAGACCAACCCACCGAGTTCATCATCCGGCCAGCGAGATAAGACGTCACCGCCACGAAGCCGAAGATGACAAGGTCGTTGAAGGCCTGAGTCTTGCCGCGTTCCTCGGCAGTATGACAATCGGTGACAATCGCGGTAGCGCTGACAAAGCTGAAATTCCAGCCCAGCCCAAGTGCGATCATCGCCGCCGTGAAGTCGAGAATCGAAAGCCCGATCAACGCGATAACGCCGCAGCCTGCCAGTAGCGCCATGCCGATCAGCGCCATCCGTTCGCGACCGAATCTGGCGATGAGCTGGCCGGTGAAGAAGCTCGGCACGAACATGGCAAGCACGTGCCAGCGAATGGCGTGGGTTGCATCATCTGGCGTGAAGCCGCAGGCCACCATCGCCAAGGGCGTTGCCGTCATGACGAGGTTCATCATGCCGTTGCTGACAGTCCCCGCGGCCAGCGCCGCCAGGAACCGCGGTTGCCGTGCGATGACCATCAGTGGCCGGGCGCTCTCTGTCGTGGTGCTGGGCGCGGCAGGACTCGGAATGCGGACTTGAGAGACCGCCAGGAAGGCCAACAACGCCGCCGCCGCCGCGGTCATGTAGCAGGCAGCGAAGGGCAGCCAAAGCTCGCGCGTGCGCGTCAAGATCTCGGGCGCGATGAGTGCTGACAACAGCCCACCCGCCAACGCCCAGGATATGGCCGTTGGCCGGAAGGCGGGACTGGCGGTGTCGGCGGCGGCAAACCGGTAGTAGTTGGCGGACGCCTGGTGATAGCCAGCGAAATGCGAGCCAAGACAAAACAGCCAAAAGCTCCCGATTTCGATGGCGTGGACGCTGACGAGGGCACCCAGCACTCCGAAACCCGCTCCGAGCTGGAACCCGACCCGCCGGCCAAAGCGCTGCATGAGAAGGGACATCGGCAAAGTCGCCAAGAAGGTGCCGATCAACATCGTGGTAATCGGCAGTGTTGCTTGTGATTTATCTGTGCTGAGGATAAATCCGACGAAACCCCCGAAGATCACATAGGTGCTGCCGACAAAGACGATGCAGCCCTGTGCAAGTGCCAAAATCAGGGCGTTCCGCTTGGCCAAACGATTATCGGGCGCGGCTGCCACGATCGCGGGCGCGGTGGTGTCCGTCATGCGAAATCACTGGGCCGTTGCTCGCGCGCGATCTTGTCGAGCACGGCGTTCACCACCTTCGGCTCCTCACCAGAAAAGAAGTCCTTGGCGACATTGACATATTCGCTGATGACAACCTTGGCGGGGATGTCCCGGCGTTCGATCAGCTCGAAGGCGGCCGCGCGCAGCGTCGCCCGCAAGATGCTGTCCAGCCTGTTCAGGCGCCAACCAGCGGCTAGTCGCGCATCCAGCATTGGATCAATGTCGCGCTGGCGGCGGACGACGCCGCGCAACAGCTCGGAAAAGAACAATTGGTCGGCCGTCTCGGACGTCGCGCCCTCGCCCTCCGCGCCAAAGCGATGGGTGACGAATTGGGCGATCACATCGGTAAGATCGGTGCTCGCCAAATCCATTTGATAGAGCGCCTGGACGGCCGCCATCCGCGCCGCGCTCCGTTGATTTGAGCTGAGCCTTGCGATGGCCGGGGACTGGGGCTCGGCCATTGCTAGGCGCCAGCCATCAGCAGGCGCTCGATTTCGATGAGGCGAAGACAGGCGCGCGCGGCATCACCGCCCTTGTTGCCCTTGCCCGGCTCCGCTCGGACCCAGGCCTGTGCCTCCGTATCCATCGTCAGCAGCCCATTGCCCAGCGGCACACCATGCTTGATGGCCAGCTTCATCAGCCAATGGTTGGCATTGTTGACCACGATATCGAAGTGGGCCGTCTCGCCACGGATGACGCAGCCAAGCACGACGATCCCGTCATAGGCCTTGGCTGCACCGGCAAAACGGCCAACGCGCTCGGCATGAATGAGGGTGGCGAGGGCCTGTGGGAGTTCCAGAGCCCCAGGAACGGCCAGCCTTGCGCTGGTTGCTCCAGCCGCCGCGACGGCTGCAACCGCGCCAGCGGCCAGCGCATTGGTGATGTCGGCGTAATAGGGCGCCTCAAGGATGAGCACGCGCGCGCCCTTCAACGAGGGGGCAGTGGACTTGGTTTCTGTCTGGCGCAAGACCATGGGTGCGGTGGCTCAGCTTGATATTGAGGTATCCGCGAGCCTTGCCACATAGCGAGCCATCAGGTCCACCTCGAAATTGACTGCGTCACCCGCCTTGGCGCCCCCCCAGGTGGTGACGCTGAGAGTGTGCGGGATAATGTTGACGCCGAAGGTATTGCCCTCGACCTCGTTGACGGTGAGCGAGGTGCCATCCAGCGCGACCGAGCCTTTTTGGGCAACGAAACGCGCCAGGCCGGTTGGCACCTCGAACGTGAAGCGAACATGGTCGCGTTCGGGCCGGGTGGAAATGATATGGGCGAGGCCGTCGACGTGCCCAGCGATCATGTGTCCACCGAGTTCGTCGCCGAGCTTGAGCGAGCGCTCCAAGTTGATTCTGGTTCCCAAATGCCAGTTCGCCAGCGTCGTCACCGACAAAGTTTCGTCGGAGACGTCGACGACGAACCCCGCGCGGCCATCATGGTGAGTTCGCAATTCTGTTACCGTGAGACAGCAGCCGGCGCAGGCTATGGACGCGCCGATCGCGATGCTCTCGACCGGGTAGCGGCAGGCGATGGTGTAGCGCCCGCCATCGCGGGCGACCAGTTCGCCAATATCGGTGATGATGCCCGTGAACAAGAAGGGGGCTCCTAGCCTAGTCGCGCTCAAAGCGGAAGTAACTATCCGTGCCGATGGCACCCTTCTCGACAATGCTCATGTCCGGCGCTCGTTTGAGACCACTCAGCCGCTCGAAGGTGACCAGGTTGTCGGGGGGCTCTTTGCTGCCTTGCACAAAAACAATGGCTTCGTCGAGCCATTGACGCTCTGAAAAAGCAGTCCAGGTGGTTCGGCCGCCCTCGACCATCAATCGAGAAACGCCCTCCACGGCCAAGAGTGTCATCACTGCCTCAAGGTTCGGACGGCCTGAAGAGGCTTCAAGCACGCTCACCCGCACGCCCAGGTCCTCTAACGCTGCCCGCTTGTCACTTGGCGCTTGGTTTGTCGTCATGACCCAGACCGGCACGCTGCGGGCGGTTCGCGCCAGCTTGGACTTTGGACTCAACCCTTCCAGTTTGCCATCGAGAACGACACGCCTCGGTGATCGGTTTTCCATGCCTGGCAGGCGGCAAGTGAGCTCAGGGTCATCGTCGCGGACCGTGCCGCTGCCCACCAATATCGCGTCGGAACGCGCGCGATGGAGATGCCCCATTGCTCTTGCCTCTGGCCCCGTGACAAAGCGCGGCCGGCCGCCGCCGCCAATGGGGACAGAGAGATCACTCATCAAAGCCATCTTGATCAACACCGCTGGCCGCTGCTCCGTCACGCGAAGGATGTGGCCGAGTGTTACCTTACGGCTGGCCTGCGCGTTAATTCCCACCACCGCCTCGACGCCTGCGGCACGCAGCTTTGCAATCCCGCGCCCTGCCACACGCGGATCCGGATCCTCAACGCCGATCACCACGCGCGCGACACCGGCCGCGATCAGGGCGTCGGCGCATGGCGGCGTCTTGCCGTAGTGGGAGCACGGCTCCAGCGTCGCATATAGGGTAGCGCCGTGCGCTGCCTCGCCAGCCGCCACCAAGGCCACGGTTTCGGCGTGAGGTCGGCCTCCGGGCTGGGTCGTCGCCCGCGCGATGAGAACGCCATCGCGCACCAACACGGCGCCAACTGACGGATTGGGTGCTGTCGTACCTAGCCCGCGCTCGGCCATCACCACCGCCTGGTCCATCCAATCCGCATCCTGCTCGGCTTGTGCCCCGCTCACTTGTCGACGTCCTCGCCCCTGGCGCCCGCAAGCTCATCCAGCACGTCTTCGAAATCGCGCGCGTCCCGGAAATCGCGGTAGACCGAGGCGAACCGGACATAGGCAACGCCATCCACACCTTTCAGCGCCTCCATCGCCAGCTCTCCGACGGTCTGCGACGTCACTTCACCATCGCTCTTGCTTTCGAGCTTGCGCACAATCTCGTTGAGCATCCGTTCGACACGCTCTGGCGGCACCGGACGCTTGCGTAGCGCCATTCCGATGGAGCGCGAAAGTTTGTCACGGTCGAACGGGACGCGTCGCCCCGAGCGCTTGAGCACCGTCAGTTCTTTCAGCTGCACCCGCTCGAATGTCGTGAAGCGGCCCTCGCAGGCCGAGCACACCCGGCGGCGGCGGATGGCCGTTTCGTCCTCGGTGGGGCGGCTGTCCTTAACCTGCGTTTCAGAACTGGTACAGAACGGGCAGCGCATCGGGACTCCGGGTTGGGGTATGGTTTATGTTACGCCACATCGGGCACCGCAACACAAGGATCGGTCATGGTCGCGCCCAGGCTCTCCTCTCGCATTGAGCGCTGGCCGATTGCCGGTGAGTTTCGCATTTCGCGCGGGGCCAAGACCGAGGCCGTGGTGGTGGTGGCTGAATTGCTTGAGGGCGGGCTGCTGGCGCGTGGCGAGTGCATGCCCTACGCGCGTTACGGCGAGACGCCCGAAGGTGCCCAGGCTGCAATCGAGGCGATGAGGGGCGACATCGCGAACGGCCTCTCCCGCCAGAAGCTGCAAACAGCGATGCCGCCGGGCGCCGCCCGCAACGCGCTCGATTGCGCGTTCTGGGATCTTGCCGCCAAGCAAAAAGGCCAGCGTATCTGGCAAGTGGCGAATCTGGCTCCGCCACGACCGCTCACCACGGCGTATACGCTCAGCCTCGATACGCCCGAAGCGATGGCGGCCAAGGCGGCCAGCCGAGTGGACTATCCTTTGTTCAAGCTGAAGCTGGCAGGCGATGGCGACCGTGAACGCCTCATGGCCATTCGCCGCGCGGTGCCCTCTGCTCGCCTGATCGTTGACGCCAATGAGGGCTTCAGGACTGAGACGTTGCCGGAGTTGTTTGACATATGCCTGACGGCGGGCGTCGAGCTTATCGAACAACCCTTGCGCCAGGACGACGACGGTTGGCTGACCTTGGCCCCACGCCCCATCCCTATCTGTGCCGATGAAAGTGCACACTGTGCCGGCGATATCGCAGCGCTTGCCGACCGTTACGATGCGGTCAATATCAAGCTCGACAAGGCGGGCGGCTTGACGGAGGCGCTGGCCATGAAGGCTGCGGCACGGGCGGCTGGCATGAAAGTGATGGTCGGCTGCATGATCGCGACGTCATTGTCGATCGCACCGGCAATGCTTGCCGCGCAGGGGGCGGATTGGGTCGATCTCGACGCACCGCTACTGTTGGCCAAGGATCGCGTGCCGGGGATTGTCTATCATGGCGCGCGCGTACAGCCACCCGAGCCCGCGCTATGGGGCTGAGATGCTCGATATTGGCTGGCCGAGCGTAAGCGTGCGAAACCTCAGGGCAAGTGTCAGGCCCAGTGCGGCGATCATCGACATCACCCAATAGGTGTGAATGCCGATGAGGCCATAGAGCGGCCCAGAAGCCAAAACGATCAGTCCCGTGGCGATCCCAGAGGTTGTCGCGGCATAGATACCCTGGGCGGTTGCCGACAATTTTTGGGGAATCGTCCGGGCCATATCGTGAATCGTGCCCATATGGGTCGCCCCGAAGGTGAGGCCGTGCAGCGCTTGAAGCGCGAACAGCAGCGGCAGCGGTGGATCGAAACCGAGGACGACCCAGCGAACCAAGGCCGCGCTGCCGCCCAACACAAGCAGTCCCGAGCCACCGAGCCTGGCCAGCGGCCGGCGGGCAAATGCGAATAACAGAACTTCGGAGACGACCGCTGTTGCCCAAAGCAAGCCAATGACACCGGCTGAAATGCCTCGATCCTGCCAGGCGAGCGTGGCGAATGTGTTGAAGAATCCGTGCGAGCACTGAATAGCACCGGTCGCCGCGAGAAGTTGCACGAATCTCGGCTGCCGCAGGAGCCCTCCGATCTCGTGGAATTGTAGCCGGGCAGCATGGCCGGCAGCGAGCGCGCCAGGCAGAAGACTGGTGACGGCCAGGGTCAAGGCCGCGGCGACTGTCAGCAGTGACAGGATAAAGCCGGGCCCGAACCTTGCCAGCGCGACGCCTCCGGCGATATTGGCAAACACGAACATCATCGAGCCCCACATCCGCATCCGCCCATAGTCGAGGCCGAAGCGTTGGATACCGGCGATGGCAAAGGCTTCGCCAATAGGGACAATCGAGGGCAAGGCGACCGCATTGATCACGGCGATCACCACGAGCCCCGTCGTCCAATCAAGCAACCGGGGGGCGAGAAATCCAAACAGCGTCGCAACGGTCAGGAACTGCACCACAAGTCGGTGCTTGGCGGAGCGGTCCGCCACGAAGGCCAGCATGGGACCCGCCGCCATGCGCGCGAACATCGGCAGTGACAGCACAATTGCAATGTAGTCGGCCGAAAGACCTTGGCCCCTCAACCATGCCGAGAAGTACGGTCCATAGATGCCGCTGATGAGGAAGGAGGCCGCATAGAACAGACTCATCCGCAAGGCCAGCGCGGAGGCCTCATTGTCATCCAGCCCGCTTGCCACGTCCGTTCAACCCCCGCAGCGTCTCAGCGGTTCGATGGTCAGGCACCTACGCCAGGGCGCTTTGCCAGCCTGCAACCCTCGATCTTCAAGCTGCCGTCGGGTTCGCGCGCCAGCGTGTATTCGGCCGTCCAGGCCGTGCCGTCGGCTGCTGTGATCTCAACCGTTTGCACCATTCGATCACCGTTGGCTGTCATGTCCGCGAATTGGAACTGTTGCGGGTGATAGACCGGCGCGTAGCCAGTGCGCACCATGGCCATGAAGGCATCAACCGACGGGAACATCATTTGAATATTTGGGCTGGCGAATGAATAGGCCTTGGCGCCGTCGTCGCGGCGGAAGGCCTCAATTTGTCCGCTGATCACCGCACGGACTTCGCTGGTGCCAGCATCCTCTGCCCAGGCAATATGATGGGGCACGACCACCAGCAAAGCCGTTAACATCACTGCCAAGATTGAGCGGGTCAGCGAAGGCATGAGGCTGCTCCTTGATTGGTTTCCGGTGACGATCACCGATCAAGGATAGACCATTCTGGCCCGAACGCCATAGCGGCAGATCCAACGCAGGCCCGGGTAAGCGACGGGTAGCTCAGTGTGACCACATGCCGATCCGGCCGAATTTGAAATTGTCCGAATAGGATTTGTTTTGCCGTTTGCGGGGTGCGGGCTCGCTGATGGTGAAGGCGATGCCATTCCGGGTCGCATAGGCGACCGCTTCGTCTCTGGTGGCAAATTCCAGCTTCAGCTGGGTACTTGTGTCGCCCGAACTGATCCAGCCCATCAACGGATCGACCTGCCTGGCGCTTGCAGGCTCGAATTCAAGGACCCAATCCTTGGTTTGGGCCGAGCCCGACTGCATAGCGGTCCTGGCAGGTTTGAAAATGCGCGCAGTCATCCAGCAATCCTATGGTAATTCCGGTGGCCCAAGCTAGGGCAGCGAACGTTGAACTTAGGGCTTCGCGCCGCTAAAGCCCCGCTGGCGACGCAAGCGCATGGCGCCCTTACCGTCCGAGGGTGAACCTTGCCACTCGCCAATTCAATTCCACCCCCAAATCGGTCCTGACAGAGCCTCCCGGTTGAATGTCTCCGGCTCGATAACATATCCGTCCCCAAGACAAAAGCGCACAACCATCCGCGAGCCGCAAGTTACCAAGCGCCTCAAGGCAATGGCCGTGGTTGGACGCGATTCACACCAGCGCGCCGCGCACCGTGGCGAGGTCATCGAGCAACATACTCAGGTCATAAGGGACGGTGGCACCACCGTCAGACAAAACCTCATGAGCGCTGAGCCACGTGAGGCGTAGGCTGTTCTGGCGCAGCGGTATTGTTTGCGAAGAGCCTTTGGAATCGAAGTGGACAATTGAGGCTGGGCGGGCTGTCGCCCCGGCGCCGATATGGGCCTCGATTCGCTCGGTCGGACTCACCGCTTGAACGCTCAGATCCCCCTCGTCATGGCCTCCCAGCACAGCGGAGAGAGAGACAGCGGTGTCCGGATGTCCCAGTTTGGCAATTGAGAGATAGCCGGTGCCAAATGAGTTGAGCATCGCGACGCTTGCCCTGGATCCCGATAAAATGCGGAGAATTGCGAGTTGCTCAAGTAGTGACAAGGCAAGACCATTCGTAGTCTCCACGGGGACGGTCGAGTTTAGTTCCAGCGAGGTGAATTTCCGGCCGGCGGCCAACTCAAACAATCCGTTGGCTGACAGCAGCGGCAAGAAGCGAAGGGCGGGTATTACCAGTCTTGCCGAAGATGCAGCTGCCGGAGCTGCGAGCAGATCGTCAAGTACAACGGCACGGGCGCTTGCCAGGTCAGCATCCGCGCGATGGCCCCAAAGCACCACATCGGCCGGACCGGTCTCGACGATCCGGAAATGATTCGGGATGCTCGCCAGCGCGCGACGATGCGAGTTTGCCGCTTCCGTGCCAACGCCGACCACACACGAATATTGCCTGGTCATGGCACCTCTCCAATCTTCCCGGCAGCGCCACCCGCTAGATCGAGGGCAAAGCCTAGATCGCCAACGGCCGTTTCGAGGGAAACAGATGGGACTGCTCTTTCCCGCACAATGTCTGCGATATGCTCCCACACGATTTCGTAGCCGCTCTTTGCCTGCTCGAAGACGTGCGCGCTGTCTTTGGACGCGAGCACCGCGCGGCACGAGCCAGAAAGGACATAGGATGGCGGAAACACGATGCGAAGTGAGCTGGTGCGCCCCGTCACCTGCAAAGTCCATCGCGGCTGCCATTGGCCTGGCATGAGCGCGCTGAACCGGGCAGCTTGCGCGCCATTCGACATCGAGAGCGAGTAGCCGAACGGTGGCAGAAAACGCGCCGAGTGCAAAATGCCCGGGCTGGGATAGAACTCGCGAACCAACGGAATATTGTGAATGGCTAGACCAAGCATGGCGGCGCGGATCATGTCGCGCTGGAACGCCGGGTCCGAGGGATCGGGCTTGACCGACTGAGGTGCGGCCTGGGCCGTGGTTTGGTCGGTAGCCTGATCAATGAAAACATCGTTGCTCGGAAGGTAGATCGATGACCGGACCAGCCGTGCCTCATCCGCGAGCTCATGCCAGACAAGCTGAGCGGCGCGATAGGCCGGATCGTAGACATGCATCGTGCCAATGATGATTGGTGTTCTGGTCTCCTCGGCCACGCGTTTGATGTCGGCGGCTTCCGTCCGGCTGACCGCCAGTGGCTTCTCGCACAGCACCAGCTTCTTGCGGGCCCGGCTCGTAGCGATCACTTGCTCGGCGTGAAACGCGTTCGGCTGCAAATAGCAACGATGTCGACTTTCGGGTCGTCATAGACATCGTTCGCATCGGTCGAAGCCGTCGCGCCGCAACGACCTGCGACGTTTTTGGCAACGGCCGCGTCGACGTCCATGACGCGCTCGACGTGGAACAGCCCTGGCAGTGTCGCCAGCGCTGGCAGATGGATGGCCTGAGTGACGGGGCCAGAGCCCAGTATTCCGACACCAATCGATGACCGCATTGTCACAACCTTACTTGAGGCGCGGGCCCGAGGCTGGGGATCATGAGCCTCATTCTTGCCAATACCGCTAGGTCAGCAGCGACCAGGCCTTCAGGAAAAAATCAGAAGTCCCGAAATTTCCGGATTTCAGAGCCAGCGCAATATCGGGCTCGCCGATCGATCGGGTCCACGGGACGCCGGGGTCGATCTCGGGACCAATATGCAGCGCCTTCACGCCCAAAGCCGCAACGACCGCGCCCGATGTCTCACCTCCGGCAACAAGAAAGCGCGTGAAACCGTAAGCCAGCAATTTGATTCCGACCTCGGCCAGCAGGTGCTCCACCAACTGCCCGGCTCGCTCGGCGCCGAGTTGGCCTTGGATCATGGCGACAATCGCAGGATCGGCACTGGAATAGACCAGGGTGGGCTTGACATTGGTGTTTTCCATGACCCAGCGGCTGACGTCGTCGGCCGTTGTCGTGCCATCCGCGATAGCCAGCACATCGAGCTTGAGAGCCGGTGTTCCCGCGTTGATCGCATGGTCCACTTGGTTGCGGGTGGCTGCCGAGCAGGAGCCGGCCAGAATCACCGGCTTGCCCGCGGGCGCCCTCCATCGGCTTTCGATTTGCCTGGCAATAAGCTTGCCGGTGGCACGGAAGTTGTCCGGCAGCCCCATGGCTATGCCCGAGCCTCCCGTCACCAGTGCCAAGCCCGCGCAGGCGGCGCCGATCATGCGCAGATGTTTGTCCTCGGTCGCATCGACGACAACCATTCGCTCGCCATCGTTCTTGGCCTTTTGCAGGTGAGCGCGGATCGACTCCGGGCCTCTTTCGACGACCGAGACCGGAATCAGCCCAACCCTTCCCTTCGCCTGCCGCTGCAGCAGCCTGACGAGATTTGCATCCCGCATTGGCGTTAGCGGATGATCTTTCATGGGACTGTCTGATAAGAGAACATGCCCGACGAAGAGATGGCCAAGATAAACGGTCCGCCCGGCCGCTGGAAAGGCGGGACAGGCAATCGTAAGGTCCGATTTGGTGGCGTCCAGCAGCGCCTCCGTCACGGGTCCAATGTTGCCGTTGTCTGTTGAATCGAAGGTCGAGCAATACTTGAACAGCAATTGGCTGGCACCGGCAGCCCGCAAAGCCGAAGCGGCTTCCAACGATGCCCTTATCGCCTCTTGCGCGGGAACCGTGCGAGACTTTAACGCCACCACAACTGCTGCGGCGTCGGAGAAGTCGCTGTTGCGCGTGGGCACGCCGATGACCTGCACGGTCTTCATGCCTTGGCGCGACAACATCAGCGCGACATCGGTGGCCCCGGTCAGATCGTCGGCGATAACGCCCAAGAGCATGGCCGTCTCCTATCGGATCGACGCAGGGCCGGACGCGCCAAGTCGCGGGGCGTTAGGCCGTGCCACCGGCGACGATTTCAAAGCCAGTATCAATGACGATCGGTATGCCGGCGCGCTTTGGCCCTTCGATGATCTTTTCCACCGCCGTTCTACCAATGAGATAGCGGTTCGAGCGGATCGTCGACAGTGGCACCGGTAACGCTTGACCTATATCCAGGCCATTGAACCCGAAAATGGCGAGCTGGCCCTTCAACGCGATGCCCTTGGCGAAGCAGTGGAATACTCCGCCGACAGCCATGTCGTCATTTGAGAAAACGGCGACGTCGATCTTGGGTTTGCGCCGCAGGAGGCCCGCCAACATGACCCTGCCAGCCTGGGTCGAACTTGGACCGTCCACGATGGCCTGACCAGCCATCGCCAACCCAGCCTCCCTGAGTGCCAGTTCAAGGCCATCGAACCGCATCCGCGCCCGCCTATCTGCGACCCAATCGTGACCGACATAACCGAACCGCCGATAGCCGCGCTCGATCAAATATCTTCCGGTGTCGTAGCCGGCGCGGTGATGGGAAAGTCCAACCGCGATATCCATGGGGGCCTTATCTATGTCCATCAACTCGGCGATGCGGATTCCGCTTTGCTCCAGCATCCGCCTGGTCGCCTCGGTATGGTCGAAACCGGTGATGATCATCGCCGCCGGCTTCCAAGCCAGCAGTGAGCGCACCAGCTTCTCCTCGGCTTCGATGTCGTAATTGGTGACGCCAACAACGGGCTGAAATCCGGATTCCTCCAGCGCCGCGTTGATGCCATTCAACACCTCGGGGAATACGATGTTCGAGAGCGATGGGATAATCACGCCCATCAAATTCGAATCTGACGAGGCAAGCGAGCCAGCGATCCTGTTTGGGACGTAACCAATCTCACGAATGGCGGCCAACACCCTCTCACGAGTCCGCTGGGTGATCGGCCCCTTGTTGCGAATCGTCCGAGAAACGGTGATCGCACTGACATTGGCGAGCCTTGCGACTTCTACAAGCGTGGTGGCAGTGCCACGATCGGGTCGCCGCTGTTTGCCTTTCGAGGACCCCCGCACAGGTGTCGGGCCCATCTCACGCCTCCGTGCGATCAAATCGAGCCAGACGCCGGACATTCGCGACGTTGATTGGATATTTCGGCAGGGTGCGCTCTCAAGAATCTCGCCACGAAAGGCGTCACAAAAATTGTCGACGTCAAGTCTATGACAGCGCTATCATCGATGGCAAGCGGGCGCTGCAATTCATCGCCACAGGGTCGGAGACACCATTCATGACGCCAAGCGATACGACCACCGCCGGTGTCATCGGACTTGGTTCGATGGGTCTGGGGATGGCTCAGTCGATCGCGCGTGCCGGTATTGTGGTTTCGGGTTTCGATATCAATCCGGCCGCCCTCAGCAAATTGGCCGCAAGCGGTGGAAACGCCAGCCGGAGCGCAATCGAGGCCGCCCGAAATGTCGATGTTCTGGTCGTCGTTGTGATCAATGCCAGACAGACCGATGCGGTTTTGTTCGGCCCGGGCGGAGCCGCGGCGGCGATGAAGCCTCGCGGCGTCATTGTGTCTTGTGCCACGATGGCCCCCGACGAGGCTCGCAGGCTCGCGGCCAAGTCCCAGGCGATGGACCTAGAGTATCTCGATGCTCCCATCAGCGGCGGAGCCATCAAGGCGGCGGGCGGCGCTCTGACCGTGATGGCATCGGGCACGACCGACGCCTTCGCGAAAGCCCGTCCCGTGCTGAACGCGATTGCGGCGACAGTTCACGAGCTGGGAAATACGGCTGGCATTGGCGCCTCCTTCAAGATGATCAACCAGCTGCTCGCTGGCGTACACATCGCGGCGGCATGTGAAGCGATAACCTTCGCCCAGAAGCTCGGCCTCGATCTGCGAGAGGTCTACAAGGTCATCACGGGGTCGGCCGGAAATTCCTGGATGTTCGAAAATCGGATCCCGCATGTGCTGGACGGCGACTATAGCCCAAGAAGCGCTGTTGACATCTTCACCAAGGATCTCGGGATCGTCAGCGACATTGGGCGCAGCCGGCAATTTCCCCTGCACCTTGCGGCCACAGCCTTGCAGATGTTCCTGATGACGGCCGCAGCGGGGATGGGCAAGGACGATGATGCCTCAGTCGCCCGGATGCTGGCTCAGGTCACTGGACAGGATTTGCCAGCAAACCGCCAAGCAGGTTGACCGCCATGCCCAATTTTGCCGCGAACCTGACGATGATGTTCAATGAATGGGATTTTCTCGACAGGTTTGGTGCTGCCGCTGATGCTGGGTTCACTGCGGTTGAATTCTTGTTTCCTTACGCCTATCCGCCCGAGGCAATCGCCGCGCGGTTGCAGCGTCACGGCCTCAAGCAAGCCTTGTTCAATCTGCCCCCGGGTGATTGGGACGCTGGTGAGCGAGGGATGGCGGCCCTGCCGGGACGTGGGCAGGAGTTCGCCGCCTCGGCCGCAACCGCCCTGACGTACGCCGCTGCAACCGGTGTTCCGAACCTGCACGTGATGAGCGGCAAAGCTGATCGGCACGACCCGTCGGCCGTCCTGGCCTATCGGGATGCGCTGAAAATGGCCTGTGACATGGCCAGCGCCATGCAGCTCAATATCCTCATTGAACCGATCAACGGGCGCGATATGCCTGGATACTTCCTCAACGACTTCCCCTTCGCCGCGGAGTTGATTGCAGAGCTGAAGCTGCCCAATTTGAAACTTCAATACGACATCTATCATCGCCAGATTCTACATGGCGATGTGTTCAAGAGCCTGGATGAACTTCTGCCGATCATCGGCCATATCCAGACTGCTTCCGTCCCTGGTCGCCAAGAACCTGGAACCGGGGAGCTGAATGATCACGGGATTTTCCGGCACCTTGATGGTGCTGGCTACCGAGGGTATGTCGGCTGCGAATATCGCCCGGCGGGCGGGACTGTCGCTGGCCTCACCTGGATGCGTGGCGAGATTGACCCTGTGTAAGTGCCGAGGTCGCCGATATGGCATTCAAGACTCGATTTGTCGGCGGCAAAGATTATCAGCCGCTTACAGAGCATAGTCTCCGCCCCTTTCTCGATGACTTGCCAGATCTACGAGCGGGCCTGGGAGGCCCGTCGGCAGAGTGGACAGTTCGCGAAGTCGGCGACGGAAATCTCAACCTTGTGTTCATCGTGAAGGGGCCAGCCGGCGGATTTTGCGTCAAGCAGGCGTTGCCCTATGTTCGCCTGGTCGGCGAGAGCTGGCCGTTGACACTTGACCGGGCGCACTTCGAGCACGAAGCACTGAAATGCCAGGCCGCGGTTGTGCCGCATCTGGTACCCACGGTGCACCATTTTGATAGGGGTCGCGCCGCCCTGGTCATGGAGCTGCTCGAGCCGCACATAATACTGCGCAAGGGTCTCATCCAGGGCATCGTCTATCCCAAGATCGCGGAGGACATCGCCACTTTTGCAGCGCATACGCTGTTCTCGACGTCGGATTTAGCGGTAGGCGCCTCTGTCAAAAAACACGCGATGGCCGAGTTCTGCTTCAACACTGAGCTATGCAAGATCACCGAAGACCTCGTCTTCACGGATCCCTATCAGATTGCCGAGCTCAATCGCTGGACGAGCCCTCAGCTGGATGTGATTGCTGCGGAATTTCGCGCCGATGCGCCGTTGAAAGTCGCGGTTCAGGAGCTCAAGTGGGCGTTCCTGTCGCGCGCTGAGGCACTTCTTCACGGCGATCTGCACACCGGCTCCATCATGGTGACGGCGGACGATACGCGCGTCATTGATCCGGAATTTGCCTTTTATGGTCCAATGGGCTTCGACATCGGCGCGGTCATGGCCAACTTTCTTCTGGCCTACTTCGCCCAGGACGGACTGGCGGTCGCGCAAGGCGAGCGAATTGCGTATCAAGGCTGGTTGCTCGGGACCTTGGAGTCATTTTGGACCGTCTTCGAAGCGCGCTTCCTTGAACTCTGGCGCCACCGTCCAGAAGGGGATGCGTTCACCATCAAGCTCTTTACAGACGATGCGGGTGATCGTGCGCTCGAAGCCTTTCGCCACCTCACGATGGCTAGGTTGCTCAAGGATTCCGTCGGTTTTGCTGGGGCCAAGATGGTGCGGCGGATTCTCGGATTGGCCCATGTGGAGGATATGGAGGCCATCAAGGACCCCGACCGCCGTTCGGTCTGCGAGCGTCGCGCACTACGTCTTGCGAGAGAACTCGTGGTCGATGCGTCCCAGATAAATTCCATTGCCGAATTGCGCGTGTATGCGGAGGAAATCCGTAAGCGCTGATGGGGACCGCGCCGACTTGAAGGAGGTTCTGGCGAGCGTGCAGGTCCACCGAATGGCTTGGCGGAGAGTGGATTGACAGCGCTACCATTACTGGACGATGCTCTTGCCCCATGCTGGGGCAAGACTCTGAAATGCCGGGACAACCGGCTGAAATCGAGGATGCGAGCGACCGCTGAGGCCACGGGCCTCGGGGCACATTCCAAGGAGCCATCATGTCTGAAGCAAAGGAACGACTCGACCGGACCCGCCGCGACTTCATGCTTAGCACCACCGCGCTCGGCATGGCAGGCGCCTATATGGCTGCGGCTGGATTTGATCCAGCAATGGCCGATGAATTGATGAAGTCGGACAAGCCGCTAAAGGCAGCTTTCTCGAATGCCGGTCTGCAGGCAACCTGGTGCGCTCAAGGCAAGCAAGCGGCTGAAGCCTGGGGCAAGCTGTTCAACGTCGAGGTCACCTGGTTCGACGGCCAGCTCGACGCCGTCAAGCAGCGTTCGGCCATCGACAATATGGCATCTCAGAAATGGGATTTCGTCGCGATTCAGGCCTTTGGAATCGGCACCTTGACCGATCCGGTCAACAAGATGATCGATGCCGGCATCCCCGTCATCGATATGGACACACTGATCGCTCCGCTCGAGACCATCAACGTCCACGCCCTGCTTGCCCCTGACAATATCTTCATGGGTTCGGCGGTCGCCCAGCAAGTAGCCGACGCCATGGGAGGCGAGGGCCAGATCGTCATGACGCAAGGCGCGCTTGGCCATACCGGCGCGCAGGGCCGGGCCAAGGGCTTTGAGAAAGTGATGAAGAACTATCCCAAGATCGAAGTGGTCAACAAGGATCCGGCCGATTGGGACGTGACCAAGGTTGCTCGTATCTGGGACACGTTGCTGACCAAGTATCCGGACATCAAGGCCGGCTTCTTCCACAATGACGACATGGCATTGGCCGCCCGCAAGGTGATGGAATCACGCGGCAAGACCAACATCATTCTGGGTGGCGTCGACGCGATGCCGCCGGCGCTCGAGGCAGTGGCCGACGGCAGGATGCTAGCCACGGTGCGCAACCCGTCTTGCCGCATCCACGGCTGGTCGGTGGCCGCTGGCGTTGCCGCGATTGTCAGCGGCGAGAAAACGGGCCCGGGCGGCATACCCAAGAATATCGTCACCGACGGCCCGGTCATCACCAAGGAGACCGCGCCCGGCATCGCCTGGATGGAGAAGCACTTCCTGATCTAGCAGGTTGCTGAAAATCGCGTCGCAGCAGAACACTATTCCCCTCCCCATGACGGGGAGGGGCTAGGGGTGGGGTGAAGTCGGGAAATTATTTCATATTTGGTGCCCAATTTGCTTCCTACCCCCACCTTCAATCCCTCCCCGCAAGGGGGAGGGAGAAGAATCAGCGGCCTGCTAGGTGTTTCAAAGCGTGACCGATACGTCCAACGGCGTCGACAGCACGGGCGGTGCGCCGCCCTTGCTGGAACTGAAAGGTGCGTCCAAGAGCTTTGGCGGCGTTGCGGCCTTGCGCAACGTCGACTTTAGTTTGCGCAAGGGCGAAATTCACGGTCTCATCGGCGAGAATGGCGCCGGCAAGTCGACGCTGATGAAGATCATCGCCGGCGTGCATCATGACTTCGAAGGCCAGATGTTGCTCGACGGGCGGGAGGTGCGATTTCGGTCGCCCCATGATTCGCTGAGCGCGGGCATCGGCATGGTGCATCAAGAATTGTCGATCGTCCCAGATCTGACTGTCGCCGAGAACGTGTTTCTCGGCAGTCAGCCGGTGACCTCGCTTGGCACCATCGACTGGGCGCGCATGAACCGCGAGGCGCGGCAGCAAATCGCCACCCTAGGGCTCGATGTCGATCCGAATGCCCGCATGGGGTCCCTTCCAGTCGGCATCCAGCAACTTATCGAGCTTAGCCGGGTGTTGTTTTCCGGCGCGCGCATCATCATCCTTGACGAGCCAACATCGGCGCTTTCTCCGCCCGAGGTCGAGCGGCTGTTCAAGGCGCTGCGCCAGCTCCGGGACCAAGGCCGGAGCCTGATCTTCATCTCGCATTTCCTTGAAGACATTCTTGCGGTTTCTGACCGAGTGACTATTTTCCGCAATGGCAAGCGTGTTGCCACCAAGGCTGCGGCTGAGACGAGCAAGGACGATCTGATTTCGCTGATGATCGGACGGGCCGGCGACGAGATGGCTTTCGGCGAGTGGGCGGAACTGCCAGGGGGCAGCAAACCTGTCGTGCTGACGGCTGAGGGCTTGACCCAGGGCACCATGTTGAAGGATTTGTCGTTGGAGGCGCGATCCGGCGAGATCCTCGGAGTTTACGGCTTCATGGGTTGTGGCCAAATCGAGTTGGCCCGCGTGCTTTTCGGCAAGCTGGCGCTGGATGGCGGCACAGTCGAACTCGACGGCAAACCGCTTCCACTTGCCAGCACCGCCAGCGCGAAAATGGCTGGCATCGCTTATGTCCCGGAAAACCGGCGCCTGATGCTGTTTCGCACCGAGCCGATGTACAAAAATATGTCGATCGCGATCTTGGATCGAATCCACCGCTTGCTGCTCAAGCCCGACGCCGAACGGGCGATCGCCAATACCCGCATCGCGGATCTGCAAATCCGTCCGCCCAATGCCGAGATGCTTGTTGGAAATCTCTCAGGTGGCAATCAGCAGAAAGTCGCGCTGGCCAAATGGCTCACCCAGATGCCCAAGGTGCTCATCCTTTCCGAGCCAACGCGGGGCATGGATGTGGGTGCAAAGCAGGACGTCATCCGGATTCTCAAGTCGCTGCGCGACAAGGGCGTGGCGGTGATCGTTCTGTCCACGGAGCCCGAGACTATATTGACGCTGGCCGAGCGCATCATCGTCATGAAGCGCGGCCGGGTGGTGAAGTCGTTCGAGCAAGGCCGCGTGGAGAAGTCCGACCTTCTTGATGCAGCATAGGGGACTTGGCCGAAAACCGAGTGCTGGGAGACGTACCGATGACCGAGGCCGCCAAGCCCAGCCCAAAATCTCGCGATACCAGTCAATTTTTCCGCAGCCAGTTGCGCAATATTGCACCGCTGATCACCTTGATCGCCCTGGTGCTTTTCTTCAGCCTCGCAAGCCCCTCATTTGTCACGCTCGACAACGCCGCCAATATCCTCGCCCAGGTGTCGCTCACAGCCATAATCGCCGTCGGCCTCACGTTCGTGATTCTCACTGGCGAGATTGATCTCTCGGTCGCGGCTGTCGCCAACGCAATCGGCATCGTGGTCGCATTTTTCACGCTGCAACCTGACTACGCCAACATCCAGAATGTGCCTGTCTGGGGGCCCGTCGCAGTCATCTTGGCAATGCTCGCCTGCCTTGCCCTGGGTCTCATTACTGCGTTCGGCGTTACCCGCATCGGCATTCCATCGTTCATCATGACGCTGGCCATGATGCAGATCGCGGCCGGCATCTCGGCCATGCTCGTGCGTGGCCAAATCGCCTATAATTTTCCGGCGATCGTGCAGGTGCTTGGCTCAAGCAAATTCATGGGGTTGCGCTGGCTCATCGTGGTGGCCCTGGTGGTGCTTCTGGTCGCCCATTTGGTGCTCACCTACACGCGCTTTGGCCGTTATGTCTACATGACCGGAGGCAACCGCGACGCGGCCGAGTACTCTGGTGTCAACGTCAAATTCGTCATCGGCTCGGTCATGGTGATTTCGGCCATGCTGAGCGGTAGCGCCGGGATGCTCGGGGTCGCCTATTTCGGCTCGGCGCAGCAAAACCAGTTCGACACCTTCCTCCTCGATGCCATCGCGGCCGTGGTGGTCGGCGGCACCAGCCTGTTCGGCGGGCGCGGCGGCGTCGGCAATACAATTGTTGGCCTGCTGGTGCTTGGCGTGCTGAACAATGGACTGGATCACGTCAATATTGACAGTTTCGTCAAGATATTGATTCGCGGACTGATTTTGCTGATCGCGCTCATCATCAATGTTTATGCCCAGAAGATGCGCGATTCGAGCGCGGTGACGGAATGATCGGCGAGCCGTTGGCTCCGAATGTGCGCAGATTTCGCATCGCCGTCATTCCTGGCGACGGCGTCGGGAAGGAGGTAGTGCCCGCGGCGATCGAAGTGCTGCGGACGCTGGCGGCGATCGACGGGAGCTTCGCACTCTCGTTCGATGCGTTCGACTGGGGTTCTGACCGTTTCCGCAGCACCGGCTGCATGATGCCGCAGGACGCCCTGGACCAAATCCGCTCCCACGATGCGATCCTGTTCGGCGCGGTCGGCGCACCTGATATCCCTGATCACGTCAGCCTATGGGGGCTGAGGCTCGCCATCTGCCAACCCTTTGATCAATATGCCAACGTCCGGCCGATCCGGCTGTTGCCAGGCATCAATGGACCTTTGCGCGATGTCGAACCCGCGGATCTCGATTGGGTGATCGTGCGCGAGAACTCGGAAGGAGAGTATTCCGGGGCCGGTGGGCGCGCCCTGCGAGGCCAGGCGCACGAGGTCGCCACCGAAGTTGCTGTCTTTACCCGCATAGGCGTGACACGCATCATGCGCTATGCCTTCGCGCTTGCCCGAACGCGGCCCCGCAAGCTGCTGACAGTGGTTACCAAGTCCAACGCTCAGCGATTCGGACTGGTTTTGTGGGATGAGATCGCGGCCGAGATCGCCGCCGAGTTTCCAGACGTGACTTGGGACAAGATGCTGGTCGATGCCATGACCATGCGAATGGTCCTCCGGCCCAGAACGCTCGACATCATAGTCGCCACGAATTTGCACGCGGACATATTGTCAGACCTTGCCGCCGCGCTCGCGGGATCGCTCGGCATCGCCCCAACCGCCAACCTCAATCCCGAGCGACGCTACCCATCCATGTTTGAGCCCATCCACGGTTCAGCCTTCGATATCGCGGGGCGCGGCATTGCCAATCCGATCGGCACGCTCTGGTCGGCGAGCCTCATGCTGGAGCATCTCGGCGAGCCCGAGGCGGCGAGCCGATTGATGCGGGCCATCGAGGATGCGGTGATTGATCCGTCTCTCCACACACCGGACATTGGCGGCACTGCCACCACTCTGGATGTCACCTGCGCGATTCAGGCCGTGCTCTGCGACGGCACAACCAGCCTCCTAAGGCGGGATATGCCGGCCAGGTGAGGTCAGAAGTTCAGTCAGGCGCCAAGCTCAGATATTCGTTGCCATAATTCGGCGATGGAGTGGCCCTGCCGCGGCACGTCAAACGGCTTCAATCCAGGGGCCTCAAAGTTGCTAGGCGATTTCGTCGTCGGCCCAATTATTGGTCGGGGCAGCGGGATTCGAACTCGCGACCCCCTGCTCCCAAAGCAGGTGCTCTACCAGGCTGAGCTATGCCCCGACGGCTATTTTCGAGCCTGAGGTTGTGCCTGTTCGCTCCACCCGCGTCAAGGCGCGGCAGCGCGCATGGACGGGGCCTCGATATGGTCCCCTGGCTTCAATCCAATCAGCCCGGCCGTGCCCCCCTTCAATTCCAGCACCCCCGAGGCCGCGCCGCCAGACGAAATCACGTGATCTGAGAGCGGTTCGGCATTGGCCTCGATTCGTAGGACCGTGCCGTCGGCGCGCATGAACACCATGTCGAGCGGCACATAGGTATTGTGCATCCACATTTGTATGGTCAACGGCTTGGGATAGACAAACAGCATTGCCTCGCGATCGCCAATGCTGGTCCTGAACATCAGGCCTTGTTCGTGTTCGGCGATACTCAACGCCACTTCGGTTGAGAATTCAGTGCGTCCAGTGGTCGATGCAACGACCACGGTTTCGCGGTTCATGGTCCCCGACCATGCGACGCGCGACACCAGCAGCCCGACACCGGCGCAAACGGCGAAAAGGACCGCGTAAGCGACCCTTTTGCCAACAACGATGTCAGTCCACGCGTCGGCCGGAGTGGCCAACACAGTATCAGTTCTGTTGCATGTTGCGAGGTTGCGCGCCATCAGGTTTCAATTCAGCCGCCATGCAGCCCTTGTCGCCGCTGCCAAATCGCACCATGACATACTGCCCAGGGCGCAGTTCAGTAAAGCCGAAACGACGCAACGTCTCCATGTGGACGAAAATATCGGGCGTGCCATCGCCGCGCGTCAGAAAACCAAAGCCTCGGATGCGGTTGAACCATTTCACCACCGCTCGCTCCCAATCACTCTCTGGTTCCACCTGTTGGTGAGTACGCTGTGGCAGCAGGCTCGGATGCACCGCAGTCGACTCGTCCATATCGACGATGCGGAAAGCCTGCAGACCCTTGGAGCGCCGCAAGACTTGGGCGACAACCCGGGCACCTTCGTAAGCGGTCTGAAACCCGCCGGCCCGCAGGCACGTCACGTGCAAAAGCACGTCCTCGCCCCCGCCGTCCGGAATGATGAAGCCAAAACCCTTGGACGCATCAAACCACTTGATCATGCCGGCGACTTCGATGAAATCCACCGGTACTTCGTCACCGGTGACTGTCCGGTCAACATTGAGAAGATTGGATGCCTCTGGCGTAGCTTTGAGCGCCATGCTGCTTTTCCCCGCATACTTGTGTTACTTGATCTATACCTGCCGCCAACTCGGGGAAGTTTGCCCTCATCCCATGAATCAGCGACTCATTTGCTATGGCGAAAAGATAGCACCACGACGGAATCTGGCCAGCAGATTGTGGCCTCGCGACCGATATTTCCACATCTGAGGTCCCCACGCCCCACGGCCACCTGAGCAGTGGACGGAACATGGGCCAATGAACTGGCTGAACTCCATGTGTTTTTTCAACTCCGCAGCACAAGGATTGCCCGCCGCCTGACAATGGCTCGAATTGTGTTTAAGTCCGCGACCGGTTCCTCGAATTGTAACTCAATTGCAACAGTTGGTGCTAGTTCTGGTTGTGCTTACAATTGATCAAATCGACGGCGGCATTGCCAAGCGCGGACGCGCGCTGCAATGTCCATGCGCGATCCCTGTCCAATGAGGTCTCAGATGCGTTACCTGCATACGATGGTGCGAGTGAAAAACCTGGAAGAATCGCTCGATTTCTACTGCCGCAAATTCGGGCTCGTGGAGGTCCGGCGAACAGACAATCAGGCCGGCCGCTATACGCTGGTCTTCTTGGCTGGCCCAGAAGACGCCAAAGCCTCCGCGCTCGACCATTCCAAGTTGCTGGAACTCACCTACAACTGGGACCCCGAGGAATACGGAGGCGCGCGCAATTTCGGCCACCTCGCCTACGAAGTGGACGACATCTACGCCCTTTGCGACCGGCTGATGAAGGCTGGCGTTACCATCAATCGGCCGCCGCGAGACGGCAACATGGCCTTTGTGCGCTCGCCCGACAATATCTCCATCGAGATCTTGCAAAAGGGCGGCGCCAAGCCGCCGGCGGAGCCCTGGAAGTCGATGCCCAATACCGGTAAATGGTGAGAGCCCACATGCTGCCGGCGCCCGCGTTTCCCACAGCGCGCCCTCGCGTTGCTTGAGCAGTACTTCCGTCAGCATTCCACGGCAGGTACTAGCGCCGGGCAGCCGGTGCCCTGCGGGGGAGTTGGCCGCCAAGGCAGGGAACGTCCCTCCCCCGCGACTCTTCGCCCATCCCACTGGCTCGCGATGGGGCGCTTGACGCGTTGCCTTGGCGGCCCGTTTTTGGCATGGTCCGGCCGCGAATTTCCTTGGGACGGGGTGTGGGGCGCGCCATCGCGATATTTTGGCGCGACAGTTCGATCGCACGTCGAGCCCGCGTCAGCATTTCATTTGTATGGCGTTTGCCCAGGCCCGGGCGCGCCTCACACGGGGGCTTCAGGACATGCAGACTATGTGGGCGATCATCGCCTTGGGAGCACTTGCGCTGGTCTACGGGGCATGGGCGACGCAATCGCTTTTGGCGGCGCCGCAAGGCAACGCCAAGATGCAGGAAATCGCGGCCGCCATTCAGGAGGGCGCGCAGGCTTATCTTACGCGGCAGTATACGACCATCGCGGTGGCCGGCGCGGCGATTTTTGCACTGGTTCTGGTGTTCCTGGGCGTGCCCGAGGCCATAGGATTTGCGATTGGCGCCATCTTGTCTGGCGCCGCTGGCTTCATCGGCATGTTCGTCTCCGTGCGCGCCAACGTGCGAACCGCGCAAGCCTCCAGTGTGAGCCTGGCCGACGGCCTTGGCATGGCCTTCAAGTCAGGCGCGGTCACGGGGATGCTGGTGGCGGGTCTGGCGCTGCTCGGTGTCGCCATCTATTTCTCGATCCTGACCCAGGGCCTGGGTCTCGACCCGACCTCGCGAACGGTCGTTGACGCTCTGGTTTCGCTGGGTTTCGGCGCCTCGTTGATCTCGATCTTTGCCCGTCTCGGCGGCGGCATCTTCACCAAGGGCGCCGACGTCGGCGGTGACCTCGTCGGCAAGGTCGAAGCGGGCATCCCGGAAGACGATCCGCGCAACCCGGCCACCATCGCCGACAACGTGGGCGACAACGTTGGCGACTGCGCCGGCATGGCCGCCGATCTGTTCGAGACCTATGTGGTGACAATCGTGGCGACGATGGTGCTCGCCTCGATCTACTTCGCGGCCAAGCCCGAGCTGGTCGTCAAGATGATGATGTATCCGATGGCCATCGGCGCGGTGTGCGTGGTGACCTCAATCATCGGCACCTTCTTTGTGAAGCTCGGCGCCAACAACTCGATCATGGGTGCGCTCTATCGCGGCTTCATCGCCACCGGCGTTTTGTCGCTCGGCGCCATTTTCTTTGTTACCCAGTGGCTGATCGGGCTGGACACGGTGCTTGAGCCCGCGGGCCTCGCGCAAGGCACGCGCTTCACCGGCATGGACCTGTTCCTGTGCGGGCTCGCCGGCCTGTGCGTGACGACGCTCATCATCGTTATCACCGAATACTATACCGGCACGAACTATCGCCCCGTGAAGTCGATCGCCGATGCCTCGCGCACCGGCCACGGCACCAATGTCATCCAGGGTCTCGCCGTCTCGCTGGAAGCCACGGCGCTGCCGGCACTGACGATCATCGCCGGCATCCTGGTCGCCAATCACCTCGCGGGGCTGTTCGGCATCGCCGTCTCGGTGACGACGATGCTGGCGCTGGCTGGCATGGTGGTGGCGCTCGACGCTTTTGGCCCGGTCACCGACAATGCTGGTGGCATCGCTGAGATGGCGGGCCTGCCCAAGGAGACGCGCAAGACCACCGATGCGCTCGATGCCGTGGGCAACACCACCAAGGCGGTGACCAAGGGCTACGCCATCGGCTCGGCGGGCCTGGGCGCGCTGGTGCTGTTCGCAGCGTACACCGAGGACCTCAAGTTCTTCGCGGCAGGCGCCAAGCCCGGTACTTTTTTTGATCACCTCACGGTCGATTTCTCACTGTCCAATCCCTACGTCGTTGTCGGCCTCTTGTTCGGCGGCCTGCTGCCTTATCTTTTTGGCGGTATCGCCATGACCGCAGTTGGGCGCGCGGCTGGCTCCATCGTCGAGGAAGTGCGGCGGCAGTTCAAGGAGAAGCCAGGCATCATGGCCGGCACCGACCGTCCGGACTACGGCAAGGCGGTCGATATCCTGACCCGCGCTGCCATCCGCGAGATGATCATTCCCTCGCTGCTGCCGGTGCTGTCGCCGATCTTCTGCTTCTTCGTGATCAAGTGGATCGCGGGGGCGGGCAACGGCTTTGCCGCGCTTGGTGCCATGCTGCTAGGTGTTATCGTCAACGGGTTGTTCGTGGCGGTCTCCATGACCGCGGGCGGCGGCGCCTGGGACAACGCCAAGAAATATATCGAGGACGGGCATTTCGGCGGCAAGGGTTCGGACGCCCACAAGGCGGCTGTCACCGGTGACACGGTTGGCGATCCGTACAAGGACACCGCTGGCCCCGCCGTCAACCCGATGATCAAGATCACCAATATCGTGGCGCTGCTGCTGCTGGCCGTGCTTGCGCATAATTGGTAGGGCGCAATAGGCGTCTTCGCCGTATTGCGCCAATTGCGCACCGAACGGTGCAATACGGACTGAAGTAGGCCTATTGCACCCTAAAGTCGATGCGGTCCAAGGCGAATCTTATTGTGTGGAGTGGCCTCAGCCTGCGTTGGCTTCCGGAACAGACTACAGCCACCCCTTGCGGCGGAAATACAGCAAGGGCAGCACCGCCGTCAGCACCATGCCCAGGATCGCCAGCGGGTAGCCGTAGTCGAAGCTAAGTTCAGGTATCCAATGGAAATTCATGCCGTAGATCGACGCGATCAGCGTCGGCGGCGTGAACACCAGCGACACCACCGAGATGATCTTGATAATGCGGTTCTGGTCGATGTTGATAAAGCCGAGCGTAGCATCGAGCAGGAAGGTGATCTGGCCGTTGAGATAGTTGAGGTGGTCCGACAGCGAATTGACGTCCCGAATGGCCGTTTCGACCCGCGCCTTGATTCGTTTGTCGTCGCCCCTGAGCTCACAAGCGGCCGAGAAGTAGCCGAGCAACCGGCTCAATGACAACAGGCTCTCGCGCGCCCGAGTGGTGAGATCGCCCTGTTTGCCGACGGTCTTCAAGGTGAGATCGCGCGCTCCATCGCGCGGCCGCTTGTCATCGGCGGAAAACACCGTCTCCGACAGTTTGTCGATGTCGCCCTGCATCCGCTCGATGAGATCGGCGACCCGGTCGATGATCTGCTCCAGCAGTCCGGTCATCACCGCCGGCGCACTGGTGCACTCGACTTCGCCAGCCATCGCCCGCTTGGCGTACATGAAGAACGAATAGGGCTCTGAATAGCGCACCGTCACCAATTTGTCTTTGATGAGCACGAAGGTGACGTATGAGGTGACTGGCCATGGCGAATCGAGCTTGGTGACCAGCATTGCGGTCATGAAATGCGCGCCGTTCTTCTGATAAAGTCGGCTTGAGGCCTCGATCTCACGCATCTCGTCGCGGGTGGGAATGTCGATGCCCAGCATGGCCTCGACATGGTTCTCCTCCTCGATCGTCGGGTTGAGCAGATCAAGCCAGACCGTCGCCGGCTCCAGCAGCGGCAGGTCGTGCCGGTGAGCGAGCGCGGTGCCGGAAATGTCGTAGACGGTGAGCATCAATGTTCCCCTCGGCGGCCGAGCATTCGGCATGCGCAACGGGCGAGGCGGTAGCATGCGTACCCGTCATGGTCGAGGTCACGGCGTCGGTTCTCTTGACCCTAGTCCACCGGCGCCGTACCAAAGTCCACAATTCGTGGACCCTAAGCGAGATCCCATGCACACCAACGCCCGCCCCGCTCCCAAGTCGGCCCACATCAAAGGTGCCACCGGCGAATGGGAGATGGTGATTGGCCTCGAGGTCCATGCCCAGGTCGCGTCCAATTCAAAATTGTTCTCAGGTGCGTCCACGGCGTTCGGCGCCGAGCCCAACAGCCATGTCTCGCTTGTCGACGCCGCCATGCCGGGAATGCTCCCGGTCATCAACAAGGAATGCGTGGCGCAAGCCGTCCGCACCGGCCTTGGGCTCAATGCCAAGATCAACCTTACCAGCGTTTTCGATCGCAAGAACTACTTCTACCCTGACCTGCCGCAAGGCTATCAGATCAGCCAGTATAAGAGCCCTATTGTCGGCGTTGGCAAGGTGTTGCTCGACACCAGCGAGGGCGAAATCGAGGTCGGAATCGAGCGCCTGCACCTCGAACAGGACGCTGGCAAGAGCCTGCACGACCAGCACCCTGACTATTCCTATGTCGATCTCAACCGCTCCGGCGTGGCGCTGATGGAGATCGTCTCCAAGCCGGACCTGCGCTCGGCCGACGAGGCCAAGGCCTATGTCACCAAGCTGCGCACGATCCTGCGCTATCTTGGCACCTGTGACGGCGACATGGAGAAGGGCAATCTGCGCGCCGACGTCAATGTTTCGGTGCGAAAGCCTGGCGCCGAATTCGGCACCCGCTGCGAGATCAAGAACGTCAACTCCATCCGCTTCATTGGCCAGGCGATCGAGGCCGAGGCGCGCCGGCAGGTCGGCATCATCGAGGACGGCGGCAAGATCGCCCAGGAGACCCGGTTGTTCGATCCGGTCAGGAACGAGACGCGCTCGATGCGCAGCAAGGAGGAGGCGCACGACTATCGCTATTTCCCCGATCCCGACCTGCTGCCGCTGGAGTTTACGCAGAGCTATGTGGACGGTCTGAAGAAGGGCCTGCCCGAGCTGCCGGATGCGAAAAAGGCGCGCTTTATAAGGGATTTTGGCCTTTCCACCTACGACGCTTCGGTCCTGGTGGCTGAGAAGGAGAACGCTGACTACTACGAGAATCTCTTAAGAACTAAAAGGACGACGCCGATAGTGGGGTCGGCCAATCTCGTTCGGAAAGCCGATACGCTATCGGCCACAGCATTCGTGACTGACGGAAAGCCCGCAGCCAACTGGGTGATTAACGAATTATTTGGTCGCCTCAACAAGGAGGGAAAGGGAATTGATCAGTCACCAGTGTCCGCTGAACAACTCGGGGCCATTTTGGAAATGATTTCGTCCGGCGCTATCTCGGGGAAGATCGCCAAGGATCTGTTCGAGATCGTCTGGACCGAGGGTGGCGATCCGGCCGCGATTGTCGAGAAACGGGGCATGAAGCAAGTCACCGACATGGGCGCCATCGAGACGGCGGTGGACGACATCATCGCCGCCAACCCGGACAAGGTAAGCCAAGTCAAGCTCAAACCAACCATGCTGGGCTGGTTCGTCGGTGCCGTGATGAAATCCACCGGCGGCAAAGCCAATCCTGCCGCCGTGAATGAAATATTGAAGAAGAAGCTGGGCGTGTGACGGGATGACCCGCCTGCTTGCCATTTCCGGCAGCTTGCGCGAGGCGTCCTCGAACACGTCGCTGCTGGAGGCGGCCGCTCGGCTGGCTCCGGCAGGCATTGCCATCGAGCGCTATCACGATCTCGGCGCGTTGCCTCATTTCAATCCCGACATGGAGCTGAAACCTCCTGCCATCGTCCTTGCCCTTCGCGCAAGAGTCGACGCGTCGGATGGCCTGCTGATCTCGTGTCCGGAATATGCACGCGGCATTCCCGGGTCGTTCAAGAACCTGCTCGATTGGCTGGTCGGCAGCCCCAATTTTCAGGGTAAGCCGGTGGCCTTGTTCAACACGTCTCCACGCGCGTCCGAGGCACAGAAATCGCTTCGGCTGGTCCTCGAGACCATCGCGGCACGGATCGTCGGTGAGGCTTGCCTCACTGTCGATTTGATGACTCGAAAGCTCGATCTCGACGAAATCGCGGGTGACAAAATGATTTCGACTGCCATTCAATCGGCTTTGATGGCGTTCGAATCCGCCATCTAGCAGGCCGCTGATTTTTCTCCCTCCCCCTTGCGGGGAG